>ERZ1090860.431-NODE-432-length-25300-cov-52.000040_pt1 | contig 25300 bp, 47 predicted proteins | sample MGYA00478483_ERZ1090860 | MGnify/ENA primary metagenome ERZ1090860 (study PRJEB33644, sample SAMEA5815741) | chicken gut metagenome | biome: Chicken; feature: Gastrointestinal Tract; material: Caecum | place: Ireland | collected 2019-01-01 | study: A study of the...
AAGCAAAAGTCTATACACATGGGGCAAGAGTGTCAGAATCGACATTAGTAATGGCACTGGCTGACACTTGCGATTCCATATAAAATTCAAAAATAATTTTTCGCCTACGGCGAACTGAAAGGAGAATACATATGTGTTGTGAAAATTGCGAGAAAGAATTCGATTTCAACCCAGAAGAAGATGTGATCGTAGATACCGGCGGAACAGTCAGATCAGTCCTGATGGACATGGGAGATGTTCTGATGGATCTCTGCAAGGGTCTTGATATCGGTGAAATCAAAATCAACGTCTCTCAGGACTATGAAACCGGCGAACTGAAATTCAAGGCAAAGGTAGACGGACAGAAAGTTCTGGAAATGAAAGCAAATGACGTCGCTTAATACTTCGGAGATTAACACACATCAGATAACACTTCACTCACAAAAGATAAAGCCCATTCGGGCAGATAAATTCCACAAAAGATAAAATCGGGAAATCCGAAAAAATTTTTTAACAAAAAAGGCGATTTTGAAAATTTCGCGGGCACAAAAAAGACTTCTGAACAACGAACGCTATTAGGCGATTCAGATTTGAGGTGAATATGCGTGTTGAATTTTCTCAAAAAATTCAAAAAAGAATGCGTAAATACATGTGAGCAGTTAGAAAAAGCAGAATCGGAAACCAAAGAACCGGAAAGGGAAGAGCAACCGATTGTTGCTATCATAGATGGACTTTTGTATGATACATCAAAAGCGGAGAAAAAGTTCACTTTTCTTACCGGCAATACTGTAAAAAGCCTGCTATACTGCTGCTATACAGATTTGTATGTTACGAAGTCGGGAAGATATTTTTGTAAACAGTACGGGAGCATAATTCCAGTGGACGAGCGCGAACTCCGGTATTTATTGCAATATTATCCCGAAAAATATCAAGAAATTTTTGGAAAGGTTGAAGAAGCGTAATGGCGGCATTAGACGGAAAAATCACAATTGAAAGCGGACTCAGACCGTGTATCGTACATATTTCAGCGGAAAAGGCAATGTATTACAAAGGAGAATATCTGGCTAGTGGGATAATTGAACCAGAGCATGAGGTAAAATCCCTATTCCACTGTTGGCATCCGGTTACGGGCAACGCCATTGTCGAATACGAGGAAGGTACAATCCACGAGGTAGAGCCAACGCAGATACGGTTTGTGGACAATGCGATGTGTGAATATGTATTCCCGGAAATGGAGGATTGAAAAAATGAGTATTGATGTAAGACATGTTACAAATGGAGTAAAAAGCGGATATTATGTAAGAAATTCTGGAGTAACCCCTATGACAGTTGATTTTTACAGCAAGAAAGAGGAAATCCCGGAAAGTATCAGGCATTATGTGCCGGACGGAGAGCCTAAATATTGGGGGCCGGATATAGCAAGGTTTATGGGGTGCCAGAATTTACTTTATCCTGACTGGCCGAAGCCGTGTGGACATCCGGATTATAAAGGAAAAACATGTATCGCTGAGAGTTGTAAGTATGCGGTGGATGATGATTGGGAAAGGTGTCCGTATTTCAAAAAATGAGCCTCGATAAATCAATCCAGTCCGGCAAATCCCACCGCAAGCCGTACCGTGGCGCAAAAGCCATAGACGCAACCTGCCGGAACCATGGAAGTTGTGAGTGGTGCCATGGAAACCGGACACATAAGAACGATAAACGTGAACTGGCGGCAGAACAGGAGTTGAGAGATTATGACGATTGAGCAGTTGGAAAAGGCGAATGAAATTTACAAAAAATTAAGTGCTTTACAGGACTTTCTGGATGAGCAAAGCAAGCACTTGGGGCAAGATTGGAGCCTTAACATGGGAGGTATTGAAGTCGACTTAAAAGATATTCCAGAAATAAAGACTGCACTTCAAAATTATACATTTAACAAAATCACAGAACTGGAAAAGCAGTTGGAGGAAATCTGATGAAAAGAATCCTAGTCGCAACCGATACATACAAAGAAACAATTATGTTCATGGAAGATATAGGGGAAATACTTTACGAGAAGAAAATCCCGTTTGAATTTGATAAACACAGAATGATAATCAAGTCGAATGATTCCATGATTGTGTTTGTTCCAGAAACATCTGGAAATATGGGACTATATCAAGTACATCCGTTCGACTACTACATGTTTTTCGGAGATGCTGATTGGGAATCGACTGACTGGCATAAGAAATGCATATCGAGAACAAAAATTGGTGCAAAGCGGCTTGATGGATGGGATGAACTTATCGAAGCAATAGCGGAGGAATGACGTGAAATTCATAGAACAGATATTTTGTAAGCATGATTATGAACAAGAATATCTCCACATGATATATGGCGGTATGGATAAACTTTATAAATTGACCTGTAAAAAGTGTGGGAAAGAAAAATTTGTAAGAGGCGGACTTCTCTACAAATATTTTAGGAGTGAAAGACAATGAAACTTTTCTTTGACATGGAATTCACAGGGCTTAGGCAGAACACAACACCCATCAGTATCGGAATTGTATCTGAGGACGGGAAGAAGTTCTATGCGGAGTTTGTTGATTTTGATTTTAACCAGGTTAATGACTGGATTACAAAAAATGTATTGGATAATCTTTTTTTAAAAAAGCTCTATCCAACGGTTGCCCCTGAATTACTAGAAAAACAGATTTGCGAATGGAAAAAAGACGGATATGAAATTAGTAAATTACCATGTGTGGCTACAGGACTTGTGATGTTTGAATCAAAACGTACAAAAAATGGATTTACTGAAGTTGTTGGAACAAGACAATGGATTTCAGAATCGCTTATAGGGTGGCTTTCCCAATTCAACAAAATCCAATTTGTTTCCGATGTCTGCCATTACGATTTTGTACTTCTGATTGATTTGTTGACTAACGGCGGAACAGCCCTTGATTTGCCGGAAAATATTTCGGCGGTATGCCATGATTTGAATATGGACATATCAAAACATTTTGGTGTTTCAGACCGTGAAGCCTTTGATATGAGTCGGGAGAAAATTATGAACGACTTGTGCAAGACTGAAGATATTGTGACTGGAAACAAGCACAATTCGCTATATGACGCAGAGGTAATCCGGGCGATTTGGAAGGAGATAGGGAATGTGTGAGTATTGCGAAAAAGAGAAAGTTTTAAAAAGTAGTAATTTCTGCGGCGCGGCGAAAATGCAAATCATCGGAGAATTTTTAGAGGTACAAGGAGATAGCCATAAGATAAAGTGGTTTAATCGTATTTATCAGCCAAGTTTTATGATAAATTATTGTCCCATGTGCGGAAGAAAGTTGGAGGAATTATGACATTTAACGTTATCGACCCAAAAACAGGCGAATACCCAGACTTAGAGCATATTGCCAGAGCCGAGGAATGGGCGCAGAACCTCATTCCGTGCGATATGGAAGGATTTTGCATCAACGAGGACGGGAATCTGATTCTGATGGACGAATGTGGGAATTACGCATACTGTCCGATGGATAGGTTCAAAATTACATACAATTTACCAATATATGAGGAATGAATATGCTTATTGATAGTTCAAAAATGTCAATGATTGACATATCAAGATTTGTAAATGAGTCTAAAATATCGAGAGAATATAAGGACTTTATAATCGAGACAGAATCGTATGTTTTAATGACAAAGCCAATGTTTGAACGACTAATGGAAATTTCGGATAAGCACAAAGAAAGTATTTATCCAGATAAAAGATACAGGAAAAACGGGAGGTATGTTGAATAAATGTTAAAATGCAAAATTTGCGGGACGGAGTTTCCAGCGATTAAAGAAAGACACTATATTGCAAGAGATAACGGAAAAATCGGATTGTCAAGTGTTTTCGGTTCAAATGATGAAGAAAAGATTTATGACTCTTTTGACTGCCCGATGTGTGGCTGCCAAGTTGTGGCGCAGGACAGGAAACGCACATACAAAACCATGAATAAGGAGAAAGAAAAATGCTTAGTTTCAACCTAAATTCAAAGAAATCTGCGGAAGATTTAATCAAACTGTGTGAGAAATATCGTGATGACGTGGAAGTAGAGGTTATACACGGAAACCAGACTGTGAATGGCTGTAGCCTGCTTGGAGTATTCTCCCTGATCGGGAATTTCGTAGGAATTAAGCCAGATAGCCGGGATGAACGTGCGGTTAAGAGATTTGCGGAAGAATTGGAGAGGATAAAATGTTAGCCAACGTGAAGATTGAGCAGGACAAACAGAACGAGATGATACATAGAGTGTTCGTAAACGGAGAAAAACTGAAAAGAGTCAATCACATTGATCTCAATATTGACGTTGACGAAGCTCCGCAAGTGAATGTTGGAATAGTCGGCGGATGCGATTTTGAAGGAATGGCTGACATTCATTTTGATTATTCGCCATATACGGTCAAAGAAGCCTGCAAAATCCTCCGAGATGAACTCATGAAGCATGGTGATTTATACAATGGCTTTATTTCAAGTATTGAGTCGGCTCTAAAAGAACAGAAAGTAACAGCACTTCCATTTCAACCGAAAAGCGAGATTGCAGAGAATATTTTAAAACGAATTACCGGGGAGGGATAGAGAATGAAAGACAAAATCAAACAGGGCGGAATTGTGGCAGTAGTTGTGATCTTACTTTTGATTGTGTGTTACGGGATAAGCTGGATTGTAACATGCGGAATTATTAAGCTGATTACCATGTGCTTTGGATTAGAGTTCAGTTGGGCGATTGCCACTGGAATATGGCTGATAATCTGTATTCTGAAAAGTATTTTTAATGTGACGGTCAACAATAAAAAGTAGGTGGGAAGAATGTGGTTCAGATATTTTATAACATTTTTGGATATCCTGATGTGCCTGTGCATTCTGTTTTTTGCCAGAGCAAGCAGAAGTAAGGCATCAATTATTGGATTTTCAACAATGTTTCTGGCATATGCAGGAAGCGTATTTTTGATGTGGAATTAACAAGATTTTTGATATGCCCGTGCTGTAGCCATGTTTACATTTCAATGAACCTCCTTTTCTTGATTATAAATTTTGCACGGGCAATAATGCCGGTTAGTGTAATGGCAACATACAGGAATTTGACTCCTGTGTTTCTGGTTCAAGTCCAGAACCGGTAGTTCGGTTTCTTTTTCATGAAACCTCCTTTCACCACCTACGGCGCAAGGCTGTGATTAAAGGAACTTCAAATGCTTCGGGTGGTTTTGTGGAGCGACCACATTAAAAACAACCAACGGGTGTACTCCAATGAGTCGTTGTAAATCAGAATTGGATAGTGTCACGCATGGCACGATAAATACGAGTGCTAACCGTCTAATGGCGGTTATTGGTCGGTAGTTTAATTGGCAAAACAGCAGTCTCCAAAACTGCAAGATAGGCGTTCGAACCGCTTCTGACCAGTTGCAGAGTTTTAGTTGCGGAGTCTCTGCAAAAATGTTTTTCTGATGCGAGCCTCAAAACTGTCACAAAAAGAACCGTAACAGAGGGTAGTCTGTTGACAGCGGCACTGCTCTGCTAAGCCGATATAGTTTAGTGGCAAAACAATGGATTTGTACCCCATAATCATCCGTTCAATTCGGATTATCGGTTTTTCCACCGAACAGGATATGCAACCTACTAGCAGAGTCTTGTAAAAAAACTTCTCTATAGATCAAGGCCACAGGAGTTAAGGAGTAGTAAGCACTCGATTATGGAGAGTTCCCGGAAGTCATGGTGGTTTTATAAGGGGACATGGTATCGTGGCGTAATGGTTATCGCAGAGGTTTGCTAAACCTTCCTACAGAAATGTAGTCCGTGTTCGAGTCACGGCGATACCGTTTGCAACAACTCAGATGGCGCGCACATCAGCGGCACTATAAGCCGTGAAAGGTTGTTGCAGGAAAAACCTCCGCGGAGATTCGCTCATAAAATAATTGTGGTAATAGATTGATGATTTGCATTTTCTTGAAAGAGCGAATGAGAAATGCAAAGAATTCAACGCCCGGAAAGTTTTGGAGGTAGCTTTCCAAAATGCCAAGGAAAAGACATTAAAACCATCAATATTGAAATCCGGTACGTGGTCGCACAGGATGTCCGAATGGATGATATTGATTAACCCTGCACAGCCCTTGCAGACATAAGATGGGTAGTGGATGTAAAAGCAGAGGAGCACTTAAAAAACATATTATCTGAGGTAACGTGCTTACGGGGCACGAATGGCTCTTGAGTTTGTGTAAGGCGGTTTATGGAGCCAAAAGGTGGATAGTATTCAAAAGGGTAAGAGGCACAAAGCGGGCAGAGTTTGTGGATGGAAAGACTGCCGTTGTTCCACGTTGTAAGGTTCGATTCCTTACCTATCCATTCCGCAGAACTGCAATCTGCGGAGATTCGTTTCACTCTCTCAAAAGTTGTTGCGTAGGTTTCAATGGAAGAAACGCTCATCCGCAGGCTAATAATACCTGATAAATAGAAGTCATTCAAGGGGATGGTTTCCGGGGACAGAGATGGAGGGTTCGGTTCCCTCACGCAACAATCGGGTGCATGTTGAGACAGCACTCATTTTCATTACGCCAGCCGCTCTCTGCGCTACCGGGGAGCGGCATTTAAGGAGAATATTATGGATATAAAATATAAAGGAATTTCCAAGAAAGATATAACGAAAATCCAAGAAATACACATGCCAAAATACTCTATACCTCCAACAATAGATGATTATGCTTTGGCACAATTAAGAAGTTTTGAATGTAAAGAAATATCAGACGCAATAGATAATGTGTGGAAACAGAATGAAAACGATTTGAACATATATATTGTATGCGAAATGGCAAAAAAGTATTTGGACGTAATGGAAGAGAAGAAATACTGCTGTACCTGCAAATGGTACGCAGAGTTTGAGGGTGTCTGTACAAATGGCGAAAGCGAATTTAGAGCCGATTTTCGGTGCTTAGATGATGCATGTAACTGTTGGACGAGTAGGGAGGACAATAATGACAAATAAAGATATCGAGGAAATGAAAAGAAATATTGACGAACTTGTAGAAGGACTCAAAAAACAGGAAGATGAAAATGCACGTCTGAAAGCGACTGTTAAATCACAGAGGGAGAAGATTGACTCACTTCTGAAAGAGCTGGAAGAAGAAAGAGGAAAGACAATTACCATTGGAGATGGAACAATCTCTATGCGTGCTGATATGTGGGATATAGCCAATGAAAACAGAAAATTAAAATCGGAAAATAACGAACTACGGAAGAGACTTGAAAAATTAGAAAGCGATATATGTGGCACAAGTCCATGCATTGTATCTGAATTTCATTTATTTGAGGGCGAATCATGGATTAAAGCCTCCACATATGATGATGTGCTTCTGAGACTTAAAAATGCAAATGAAAGGATAACAGATTTAGAACAAGATATTTTCAATAAATCTACGGATGAATTAAAACAGGTAGAAAAATTGTCAAGTGAAAACAAATCATTGAAAGACGAAAACAAAGCACTCAAACAGCGAATCAAAGATTTAGAAGATGTATGCGACGGAAGTTGTTTTTCTGACGAAACCGATGAAAGAGATAAACTGATTGCCGAACTTCAAGACCAGCACCAGCAGGATTGCATTCGATACAACGATATGCGGACGGCGTATCTGGTGACGCTTGACGAACTGGCTCGATTGAGAGAGCAGTTTGGAATAGGATGATGATATGGAAAATGTAATGATGGTAACTGGTATTGGGTTATCGGGTTTAATCTTTTTTCTGCTTTATACTATTATAGAACCTAGAGCCAGAGAATGTTTCTGGTTAAAGCGGAGGAAACTAAGAGAAAATCAAGAAGCCTGGGATAACTACTGTAAGGATATGACATATAAAGAAAGAAGCAGGTGCTTTCTTGAATGGTGCGAGCAGAGAAAAAGGAAAACAGGAAATTATTTTTATTGGTTTCCGCAAGAAAATCACATTCCTCCAATTTACCATGAATGTATCATAAATGGTAAATATTACAGGGGGACTGAGCAGGAAATAATTCAAGAATCCAATATGCCAATAGAAATTCAAAAGTATTTACAAGGGTATTTCCCGGATGAAATATATTGGGAGCAAGATTCTGGTGGACAAGTATGCAAGGATTAGAAAGACCGCGGGGATGGATTGATGGAAGAAAATAAAAAGGGTAAAGAAATAATAGATGACAGAAAAATGAAAATGTTTCAAGGGTTTGCACAAATGATGGATGCTATTTGGGGAAATGATAGTGGAACAAAAGGACTCGAAAAATTTTTGGAACAAAATAGTTCTATTTTGGAAAATAAAGATAACGAGGATGATTGATAATGAGCGAATACCGAGCAATCTACAAATGCCGAATGTGTGGGGAAGAGCTTGAAAATACAAAATCTACGAGTCAGTATATTCGTTATCAGAATATGGTAAACTCTGTTACTATTCCGCAATTTACAGAAAATGTAAAAATGCCAAGAATGGAAGATTATATGCATGATTGTAAAGACGGTTCGCATGGATATATAGAACTTATTGGATTTCGTAAAGTGGAGAATTAAATGTGTAAGTATTGCGAAGAGCCAACTAAAGAAATACGTCTACATAGGAAGAATACAGACAGCAATGTTTCTGAGTGTTTTATTCACAAAGCAAGTGATGGGGCGGCAATATTTATGAGAGAAGCTTTTGTTGTGAAACTGAATGATAAATTTGAAATTAGTCAAGATAATGATTATGTATATATTGATATCAACTATTGTCCGTTTTGTGGGAGAAAATTATGAATCTAATTGAAAAATGGAAAAACCGGGAGACAAAGAAAAAGCTCAAGGAAGAAAACATTCGTCTTAAAACTGAAATCGAAATGATACATAAAATTCCGAAACCTCCACTATGCACAGTTGAGAGGAATGTTCAGAGAGTGTGTGCTAACTGGACAGTTACAGAAATGCAGAGAGATATTCCTTCGGAAATTGTGAAGAATGAATTATTGCATAAACTATCTGAGATTTTATCAGATTTTGTGGAATATGACTTCACGAACGACAGATACGGAAACCGGATGTTTACAGCAATTTTGTATGTTGCAACGGGGGATAATCGATATGAACATTGAAGGATTTAACTTAATGCTCCAAGATTTCTGCGATTATTGTCAGCACTTTGAGCCGGAAGTTGAGCAGATTGATTGTACGTCATTTGGAGATGCGCCGAAGTATATCAATAACATCCGGTGCGTGAACAGACAGAAATGCGCTAGAATTGCGGAGAATTTGTAGAATAAGATAAATGGGAAAGGCAAAGCGTAAACCACGACCACAGCCACCGAGGTGGTATTGGTGGGCGAATGATAACTGTTAGGACTGCAATCATCGGAACAACTGTAATCAGTGTAAGAGACTAAAACAGCATAGAGCGTATGAACGGGAAAAGAGGGAGGGAAAACATGACATTACATGATTTTATTGAGAAATTTATTGCCAGAAACACCATGATTAGACTTTGGAAAAACATTGATAATACGTCACGGTTAATGTTGACTGATGAAACCGTCATGGAATGGGAGACGTTGCGGATAAAGGAATTATCCGATATAGAAGTTATTTTCATAACAGATATTTTGTGCGAAAGAGACATGGAAGCAGTAAACATTGTCGTTGATACGGATTTAGGGCGGGAAGATGTGATAAAACTTTTCAGAGATTATGAGAAGAAAAGAGAGTCCGAACGAAAGTATCAGTGTGAGGGTTGTGTGCAAAAAACATTGAAAGAGGATTAAGGCATAATGAGCATAACAGACGCAATTAAAGATATGGAGAAGCACATGGGAACAAATTTCAGCGATTACATGAACGAACCATTACCCCACAACGGACAGGCGTACATACAGAGGGATTATAAGACGGGGAAAGATTATATCTGCTGTCCTTACTGCGGAAAGAAAAACTTTCCATTAACTCCCGGAGCGCATATCACGGGGCAGAAATTTAAGTGCAAGGGTAGCGGATGCAAACAGATTTTTGAAGTGAATATCAAAAATGGGAGGGAAATAAAATGAAAAACTGGAAATTACCATTGATTATTGCAGGAGCCGTATTTGCAGTGATTGTAATGTGTATATTCGGCGTTCAGTCATCGCAGAATAAGGCGATTGGGTTAGAAGAGGCTGTTTATACTGCTGACTCGGATATTAAGGTTCAAGAGAAGCGGCGTGTTGATCTGGTCTATAACTTGGCAGATTGCGTAAAGCAATACGATCAGCACGAATCCGAAACATTATCAGGTATTGCTGATAGTATGAACAATGGAAATAGCATAGATGACGTGAATACAGCAATCGCTGCTATTACATATGCGTATCCGGAATTAAAGAGTAATGAGAATTATAAGCAGCTGATGAATGAGCTTTCCATAACCGAAAATATGATAGCTCAATACAGAGAAAATTATAATAAGTCTGTCACGGCGTACAATCGCTATGTAAAGAAATTTCCAGCAAGGATATTTCTTGATTGGACAGGATATGAAGTGTTAAATTTTGATAGGCTTGATTACCAGGCGCCTGTTGACGCACCGCAGTCTCTCTTTGAGGAATAAGTATGGAAATAACCAAACGGGAAATTATAGCCAGTATTGCCATTATGGCAATTATGTTTGTAATTGGTTTCTTCATATCTGATAAAATCACAGATTATGAAAATGATAAAAATGCTGAATATCAAAAGGCGATTCATATTGAGGATAGTGAACTTTTTCAATATGGAATGGATACAAACATAGGAAACGCTTTTGTTTATGGAGATCTAGAAGCTGTTGATACAGTTACATATCCCGAAATTGGCGGAGAGTATATGCTTGTTGAAAAAGTAAAAGAAAAATATACTATGCACACAAGAACATATACGGTAAGAGTGGGAAAAACCACACAGACAAGAGTTCAAACTTATTGGACATGGGACAGAGTTGGAAGTGAAGAAATAAAATGCAACGAAATTAAATTTTGTGGAATTATTTTTAAGAGCAATAAAGTTGAACTTCCTCTGCCAGAATATGTGGACATGATAAAAGAATCAAGTCGTATCAGATATAAGTATTATGGAGTACCAACAAAGCATACAGGAACTATATATACAAAGCTGTCAGATGAAACTATCTCTGATGATTCCAGATTTTTTGAGGACTACACGATTGATGAAGCGGTAGATAGTTGCACTTCAGGGATCGCCAATATTATATTTTGGATTGTTTGGGTAATTTTGACTGGCGGATGTGTTGCAGGATTTTATTATCTGGATAATTGGTGGTTGGAGGAATAAATTTGCAAAGGTTCAAATTGTAAAATGGAATTTGAGGTGAATGTATGAATTGCTGTGGTTGCAAATTTTATGATACGGATTATGAATTTAATGGTGAAGATGAATATGAAATAGGTATCTGTGAAGTTGGACATAATGAATACCTTGATTCTGATGAAGAGTGCCCGTATTTTAAAAAATATCGTCAGAGAAAATATGTTGAGAAAAATACAAAGTGTGACATATGCGAATATCTTTCCGAGTGCATGGATAAAGGAGAATATATTGATTGTACGGACATAAGAGATATAAGAACTCATGTGCTGTGTACTATGGATAATTGTAAGAAAATGAACCTGTAAGGATTTCTCACAAGTTGGGAGGGCGTAATAATATTTTTGAATGGAGTGATGTGATTGGCGAAGGCTAAAGATTTATCTGGAAAGCGATTTGGTAAAGTTTTAGTAATCGAAAGAAATTTCGCCGCCCAAAAGGGTGGACATGCAATGTGGGACTGCGTTTGCGATTGCGGGAATACATTTGTTGCAAGAAGTAATAATTTGTTAAACGGACATACAACTTCCTGCGGATTCTGCGCAGGAAAAGGTGGAAACAATAGAAAAGGTAGATTGAGTTCGGAAAGTAAAAAAATAAAAGGGAATAATTGTGAAGTAATTGGAGATGTTGCTTATGTAAAAATGAGTAATTGTGATGATGTTATGATGTGCGATAAAGAAGATTGGGAAATTGCAAAAAAATTCACGTGGCATAAAAATGATAAAGGCTATGCGGCACATGGAATAAACGGAACAAAAGAAAAATTTCATCAGCTAATTATTACAACTGATTCGTATGAGATGGTAGACCATATAAACGGAAATAAATTAGATAATCGAAGGACAAATCTCAGGATAGTGAACAAGAGCGAGAATTGTTTTAATTGTAAAAGAAAAACTTCAATAAGCGGAAAAACAGGAGTCCGAAGATTAAAAAACGGAAAATGGATTGCGTCAATTATAAAAAACAAAATTTTTTATAATTTAGGGACATATGAAGAATTAGACAGAGCTATAGAAGTGAGAAAAGACGCAGAGATTAGATTTTTTGGAATTCATTGTAGAAGTTAATATTAATGTTGTGAGAGCCAGTGTATAAGGATATGCACATTTGAGAGCCAAATTTCTTACTAAGTGGGAAAGGAGGCTCTTTTTTGGTGCAATTACTCGAAGAATACAAATCTGATATGCGAAAGCTCAAAACACTTTTGGAGCGTGGCGTGGATTATCGGACGGTCGCTGCTATTCTTGCGCAGTCTCAATACATTCTGAAAGATTACCCGGGCGAAAGGAAATACTGTTTTGCTTACTCAAAGGCAGTGAAGGATATTGCCCTGCGTCAGTATGCGGAGACGCTGAAACCGGAATGGGATGAGATGTACTGGGATGCGATGTTGTGGGAAGCACCGGAATTGTTGGACAGCTACATGATTTACATTGAGAAGAACCGAGAACCACAAGCAAGGTTCTATATGCCACGAAGAAAGACACTGATAAGAATTGTAAATAAACTCCAAATGTTGGCTGATGATGAATTGGACGAGTTGTTTATTCATCTTCCCGGACGTACCGGGAAAACACAGTCGATTACGGAATTCAACGCATGGTATGCAAGTAAATTCCCGGAGAAAAGTAATCTGTATTGTTCATATTCAGATGGCGTAGCGAAGTCGTATTATGATGGATTGTTAGAACTATTGACAGACCCTACATATCTCCATTCGGAAGTGTTCCCGACTTGCAAAATCGTTGCGACAGATGCAAAGGGAAACACGATTGATCTTGTTAGAAAAAAGAAATACAAATCTGTAACCTGCAAAGGACTTACGGCAGGATTGAATGGTTTGTGCGACTGTACAGGAATTGAGATTGGGGATGACCTCATTGAGGGAATACAGGATGCTATGAACCCGGATATTCTAAAAAGAAAGCAGACAATCGTTGATAACAATTATATTCCAAGAGCGAAGACAGGGGCAAAGAGACTCTGGTGCGGAACGAGCTGGGCACTTCAAGACCCGTATCAAAACAGACTGGAATTTCTTAAAAACAATCCGAAAGCAAAGTATATCCGGTGGGACGTAATAAAAATACCTGCTTTAGATGAAAATGATGAGTCTAATTTTGACTATGACTATGATGTTGGATTTTCAACTCAACATTATCAGCAAATACGAGCAAAGTTTGAAGCAAATGAAGATATGGCTTCGTGGCTTGCACAGTATCAGCAAGAACCAATAGAACGTGAGGGAGCATTGTTTACACCAGAATTTATGCGGTTCTATAAAGGGAAAGACGAACTTCCGGCAGGAGAGCCGGATAATATTGTTTCTGCTTGTGATATTGCTTTTGGCGGTTCGGACTTTCTGGCGTTTGGAGTGCTTTATCTATATGGCGATGAAAAGTATCTTGTCGATTGTGTATTTGATAACCACGAGAAGAACATTACACAGCCGAGAGTTGTCCAGATGATATTGAGACATAAGGTTCAGAGAAGTTTCTGGGAGTATAACAACGGTGGTGAAGGATACCGTGATGACATCCAAAGAATGTTAAAACAAGCCGGGTACAGACACAATATGATAGGTTCGTATGCCCCAACTGGAAAACGAAAAGAAGATAGAATTTTTGACGCCGCTCCAGAAATTAGAGAAATATATTTTCTTGATGACGGATATAGAGATCAAGACTATCAGAAGATGATGCAGAATGTGTTTTCGTACAAGATTGAGGGGAAAAACAAGCATGAAGATGCTTGCGACATGCTTGCATATCTTGTAAAGGTTCACAAAAATACACCTGCGGTTGCGAAAATTATCAATAGTCCATTTTAGGAGGTAACGCATGATTTCAAAAAAAGACATGAAGCAGTATAGATACATACTCATGGAGACTCCAGACATAGAAAACCGAATTAAGCGTTCTCAAAAACGCCTTGAAAAATTAGAGAATGAAGGGAACGTAGTAGATAAGGTGTCTGGCGGAGAGGGCGGAAATCAGCACTTTCGTATTGAGGGATTTCCAGTCGCAGAATATTCCAGAGAGAAAACAAGAATGATGAAACAAATGTTGCGGCACGAACAAAACATGGAGTTTCTGGCAAGGATAGAGAAAGAAGCGTGCGAGTTTATCGACAGCATACCAGAACCAAGAGCGCGCATGATTTTTAGATTTTATTTTGAGGACGGGATGACGCAACAGCAGATTGCTATGAAAGTTCATGTGGATCAAAAAACAGTAAGCAACGACCTAAATAAGTATCTCGAACAACTTTCCTAGAATTCCTAAAAAAATGAAGTAGTATGATAGTGTAAATAATTAGCACTCGGAAGTCCGGGTGCTTTTTCTATTGGAGAACGATATGGAAAAGTCAGAGAAGAACAAACTGAAAGATTATAAGCGAACCAAAGGAAAAGTCTGGGTTAGAACGCCCGTGGCTTTCGATAAACGGACAACTGGTTCCGGTGTGACTTTTCAAGGAAAGTATGTACCAAAGAAATAGTTAATAAATCGGGGATAGTGTTGGCCGCACGAAAGCAAGAAGCCTACTTGTTTCCCCGATTTTTTAATGGCATCACTGAAAGGCAAGGTGAGTTATGGGGAAATTTGAAGATTTATCTGGAAGGAAGTTTGGAAAATTAACAGCAATAAAAATTTCTGAAAAAAGAGGAAAATATTATTATTACTTGTGCAGATGTGAGTGCGGAAATTTAACTGTTGTAAGAGGAAACCTTCTTAAAAATGGTTATATAAAAAGCTGCGGATGCGCTTTGAAAGACAGAAACAAAAAGCCAAAGAAATTAAATGAATATTCGGTTGATGGAAATGAAGTATTTGTTAAGTTGTCAAATACGGAAGAACCAATGATATGCGATATTGATGATTGGGAAAGATTAAAAAAATATACATGGTGTAAATCACATTATGGATATGCCACAGCAAACACAACAGAAAATGGAAAGCGAAAAACAATAAAATTTCACATTGAAGTTCTTGGAAAGAAGAATGGTATGGTTATAGATCATATTGATAGAAATCCGCTAAACAACAAAAAAGATAATTTGAGGTTTGTAGAACAAAGGGTGAACTCAATAAATTGCGGAATTTATAAAAACAATACTTCTGGAATAAAAGGTGTGAAGCGAAGGTCGGATACTGGAAAATGGAGTGCCAATATAATGGTTAATTATAAAAATATATCTCTTGGGTGCTTTGATACAAAAGAAGAAGCTAAAGTAGCAAGGGAAAAAGCAGAACAAAAATATTTTTACCCATTATTAGAAACAAGGTGATGTTTTGATAAGAGAATGTGGAAGGATAAAAATTTATACAGAAGAGAAAGAGATAAATAGGAACAATGTTCTATCGGTGTTAAAAAAATCATACGCAAAACACAAGATAAACATTGCGGATATGCAATATTTAATAGATTATGAATATGGAATACAACCTCTACCATATGAGAAAAAAATAAGACCAGAAATTTCTATCCAGACCTGCGACAACATGGCAAACTACGTCACAGAATTCAAGAAGGGATATTTCTGGGGAACACCGCCGATTTATACGCAGAGGGGAAATAAGGAACACCACAACACGGATACCGATGTGGACAGTTCTGGAATTTCTGCCCTAAATGAAATGATGCTGAATGGATTGAGTATCGGGCGAGAGAGGCAGAAGCTTGCGGACTTTGTGGAAAAAGTCGGAATCGGCCATGTAATTGTGAATCCAAAAAAAGACTGGAAGAATGAAATGACAAAAGGAGCGTATGCGGAAGTCTTCACACTGGACTCCCGTTGCGCTTTTGTTGTTTATTATCGTGGTATCGGTCATAAAAAGGCTATGGGCGTTACCTATGCGAAACGTTCCGGAAAGATTTACTACTCATGTTTTACGGACAAGATGCGGTATGAAATCCAAGGCGACAACGTAGAAGAATATCCGAACCTTTTAGGCATGATTCCGATTGTGGAGTATGAACGGTCTGTTGACCGGACAGGATGCTTTGAGCGACAGATTTCCCTTATGGATAATCTGAATTCGATGGTTTCCAATTTTGCCAATGACGTAGCACAGAAAACACAGGAGATATGGTGGGGGAATGATATTAAGTTCCCGGAAGATGAAAACGGGAATCCGATTAAGCCTCAGAGCGGTCAATGGTTACTGACCTATACCGGCGGCGAGGGAAACAATCCGAAGATTGAGCCGATGTCCAGCACATTCGACAGTTCTCCAACACTGACGGCGATTGATGATACCCGGAATGAAATCCTGAAAAAGTGTTTTGTTCCGATGCAGTATTCGTCTGAGGGCGGAGGATCTACAGGAATTGCGTCCAGTTTATCAGCTGGGTGGGATGCCGCTGCGGTGGATGCCATGCGGGAAGAACAACTTGTATGTGGTGCAGATAGAGAACTACTTATTCTTTTGATTAAGGCCGTAAGCCTTGCACCGAAAAGCGAGTTGCCGGAAAGCGACCCGCTCAGAAGCATCCATTCTTCCGACATTGATATTAAGTACACCAGACGGCAGAACTGGGATTTGTCAACGAAATCAAATGCATTTGCAACACTTGTTTCTAAGGGTGTGAAAGGAAACCATGCATTAAAAGTTGCGGATATGTTTGAAGATGTTGAGCAGGTTTGGATTGATTCAAAAGAAGGTATAGAAAAATATCAGAGATCCGCTTATGGAGAAGAGAAAACTTCTGAGGATAAACGTCTGATGCAGGATAGTTCCGATCAGGAGTCTCAGTCTCCGATTGTGGACGGCCCGCAGACAGACCGGACAGAACAGGCGGAGTGATAGCCTATGTTTGAAGGATTATCATTCGATGAATTAAATGACCTTGTTGCAAATAAACGGAGCATGAGTTTTGAACAGTTTTTCGGCGAGATGGAATTATCCGATGATGAAATACAGCAAAGGATAGAACTTGCGGAAAAGCTGGAAGATGGCTTTCTGTTCGTTTTGGCACTGCTATTTACCATGCAACAGTACAATGAAGTGAACTGGGAGCGGGCAAGACAGGAGTATGAAAACCGGTACCTGTCCGCGCTTGCGGGATATGTAACCATTACGCCTTATATTCGCCAGTACGTCCGGGATATGTCGTATGACATTATGGATTCCACAAAGAAACATCAAGCGGAATATTACTACTATTCTCCGGACAGAGGGAAATTTATGGCGGAATGTGAAGCAAACACAACCCGGTCGTATCAATGCAACGCGGATGCCATAGCACAGGGGAAGACTATGAAGCGGTGGCTGACGATGGGGGATAAGAGAGTTCGGGCAACTCATAAGGAGGTTGGCGGAACATCAAAACCAATAGACGAACCGTTCTATGTTGGCGGCTCGCTTTTGTTATATCCCCGTGATTTTTCACTCGGAGCCAGCACGGCGCAAACCGCAGGGTGCCGGTGTTCAATAGAATATTACTGATATCAGCAGTCGGGAAACCGACTGTTTTTATATTGTCGGAGATGACATACAAAGCACAACTGCCTAGAGAAAGGCAGACCAAAAATAACACAAACATTATGGCTGAGAGAACAGACCGAACAAACACAGAAAGGTAGGAAAGAACAATGAAATTTATGAACAACCATTATGGTCAGTCAAGAATTTTTGGCCATGCAAGGTGCAAGATGCCGATGAATTTACAGTTTTTCGCTGAATCTGTAGGAGATGGCGGAGACGGTGGATCCGGGGGAAGTGATCTTGGAGAACCTGGAGAAGGATCACAGGAAAACAACCCAAGCGTTGAAGAACTGATGGCGCAGTTGGCACAGGAAAGAGCGGAAAACGCTAAAAATAAAAATGCACTTGATAAAGCTCTCCGGGAAAAAGGAGAACTTACCAAAAATTTGCGGGCAAAAATGACAGCAGAAGAGCAGGAGCAGGAGGCAAAAAGAGAAGCCGAGGAAGCCAAAGACGCAAAGATTCAAGAACTTGAATCAAAATTCCGGACAATGGATTACAGCAAGCGGTATATGGGTATCGGCATGGACGAGAAAACAGCAGAGGCTCTTTCCGAACTGACTGGAGAGCTGGCAGATGCAGATAAGTTCTTTTCTGCTTTAGGTAAATTCATTACCGCATCAAATAAGGCTGCCGAAGAAAGTTACAGGCAGGAACTTATTAAAAACAACCCAGATATCAATGCCGGTAGCGGTGGTGATACAAAAAATTCTCTGGCAGAAGAAAGAGCGGTTTCCATTGGAAAACGTACTGCTGGAGCCAATGAAGATATTTTGAAATTCTATAGGAGGTAAAGAACATGGCAAGAGGTGACATGGGTGTTGTAACCCAGAAAGTCAATTCGGACGTAGAAATCCTCAACAGAATCCCGTTTGAGGGTGTTCCGATGACGATTGATTTCAGTAACGTTACTGACAAAGATGCAGACACAGGAGAGAAAGTGGTTAAAGCGGGAACCCCTGTTGATAAGGATGGAAAGCCGCAGAAAACCACTCCGTTTACCGGCGCGGTTGGCATTCTTCTTCATGACGTGTACGAGGGAAGACCACAGGGCACGATCCTGAAGAAAGCATACATCAATCATAAGAGAGTTACTGCACACGCAGGTATTACTTACGATGCAAAACTTGTGGCAGCTCTGGTAAATGCAGGATGCAGAATCGTGATTGAAGATGCGGCTGTTGCAGGAACTATTCCGGATGCCGCATCCGCTGGCGTAGGCGGCTGATAAGCGAACCGACTAATAAATTTTGGATATTAGTTGCTGACCCCTAAAAGCTATGGGGTAGAAAGGAGAAATATGAGATTAACTGATGTTTTCAGTGCCAGATCTGTTGCACTGAATAGAACAGAAGTAGAAAGCAATCGAATCCCGTATATGGGAGAGGCTTTCTTCCCGAACAGAAAAAAAATGGGCATCGATCTGAAATGGATTAAGATTCACAAAGGTCTTGGAGTGGCCCTGAAACCTTCCAACTTTGACGCAATACCGACCATTAGAACCAGAGAAGGTATTCAGATGACCAAGGAAGAGATGCCATTCTTCCGTGAGTCCATGATCGTAAAAGAGCAGGACATGATCGACATTATGCGCGTCCGTGAATCCAACGACCCGTATATTGATGCGGTTCTGGAATCCATCTACGATGATACCAACAACCTGATTGACGGCGCAGATATTTCCGCAGAAAGAATGAGAATGCAGCTTCTGGCTCCGACCAGCGGCGAACTTGGAATCAGCATCGGAACAGCCGATAATATGATTCACAATTATGACTACGACCCGGATGGAACATGGAAAGCAAAACACTATGTTGAACTTACAACCGCAGGAGATAAATGGGATGCACCGACTACGGCAAAACCGCTGAATGACCTTCGTAAAGGTATCCAGTACCTTGCGAGCATCGGTGTTCAGGCGCGTTATCTGTTGGGTAACAGCACCACATTCGACCTGCTCCTGGAGTGCGACCAGATTAAGGATGCGCTTGTGACTATCATGGGAACCGCCGTAGGATTCCTTGATACTGGTACGGTAGAGGAAGTTGTCCGCCGGAGACTCGGACTTGAAATGATGCCGTATGACAAGATGTTCAAGGACTATGACGGAACTGAGACAAAGTTTTATCCTGACAACTATGTAACCATCATCGGCTCTGGACAGCTTGGGAATACGTGGTACGGAACCACACCGGAAGAGAGAACGCTTCTGACCGACCCGAAGGTTGATGTAGCTGTTCTGGATCGTGGCGTGGCAATCGCCGTTAAGACAGACTACGGCCCGCCTGTACTCACCTCCACAACTGCATCCCAGATCGTTCTTCCTTCCTTTGAGGGAATGGACAGCATCTATGTAATCAAAGTGAAATAAGGCGGTGAGTCCATGATTTACGACCACATCGTTAAATTTAACGGAAAATACTACAATGCAGGAGAAGAGGTTCCCGAAAAAGAGGAACTTCTTCCTTTTGACGGAACAGAAGGTCTTTCCGATGAAGACATTGTTCTTGAGGTGGATTCTGCCGTGGCAAACAAAACTTCTGGAAGAAGAGGAAGACCGAAAAAGTCCGAACAGTAAAGAAAGAAGGTGAGCAGGATGGACACGGAACAGAAACTTTTTCAATCTCTTAAGGATTATGCAGGAGATGATTATGACAGTTGCCAGGACTCTTTCCTGCTGACCTTGATTGAGGACGCTACAGAGGAAGTGCTTTCAAGGGTATATCCGAACGGATTTTCCACAGCGGAAAGTAAGAAGAAAGCACATGACTCTGTAATGCTGAATTACGAAACAAAGATTAGGCGAATTGCGGAATATCACTACGATAAACAGGGAAAAGAGGGTGTTACAAGTTTCTCGGAAAATGGAAGCTCTGCTTCTTATGAGAACTCTGGCACGCCAGAAAGTTACTTCCGTGGGGTTATTCCGATTTCAGCAATCGTATAAGTCGGTGCGTGAAAGTTGTTCCTCCCGTCTTTCGCAGGGTGACGGCAGTGAGTGAGGTTGGGGAGCCGTCAGCTTTAAAATGGAGGATTATTTTGAAAATGAGGTGTTCGCATGGGATGTGAGAACAATTGTGTAAATGAACACCGCATCAAAAATCTGGAAGAGGATTTGCGCGAATTCAAGGAAAGAAATTCTAAAGATCATAAAGAATTTTATAATCGGCTAGAAGATGTAGAAAAGGATATGGTTTCATCTAAAAGTGACAGGGAACATATTAATGCAAAACTTGATGAAATCAGCACTGACGTAAAATCTCTTGCAGAGAAGCCGGCAAAGCGATATGAAACGATTGTTACAAGTGTATTAACAGCAATCATCGGAGCTTTAGTTGGGTTTATTTTAAGCGGTGTATTACCGATGTAAGTAACGTCCATTTCAAAGGGAGGAGTGAAATGGATAAATGTTATTATAAAGATTTTATCGAGGATGAAAAACAATTTTATCTTCATGAAGCAGGATTTGATGACCGAGAAGAACGACTTTTTCGTCTACGGGTTTATGACGGGAAAACACTGGAAGAAGCGGCAGAAATTATGGACTATGGATTACGTACAGTGGAACGCATAAACCAGAAAATGAAGAAGAAAATTCTGAAAGCTGCTCCGATGTATTATCGGGGCGTTTCTTTGAAATACAATTGAATATAGAATGGCGGATATGTGGCGGATTTATGGCGGTTTTGTGGCGTGGTTTATTACCACCGTGAGATTTACAATATAAGTAAAGAAACGGGAGGTATGTAATATGCAACCATACACAAACCCTTATTATTTTCAAAATAACCCTTCTTATGTCCAACCTCAATATGGACAGATAAATCCATACCCTGACAGGTTGGCGCAGTTACAGGCGCAACAGCAGCAGTTTAATCAATCTCAGTATGGACAGCAAATGCCGGTTCAGCCGATAGGATTAAACGGAGAAGTTGTTGACAGTATTGACGTGGTAAAAGCTAAAAATGTGGATATGTCTGGCAACGTTACCTACTATCCAAAATCTGATATGTCTGAGATTTATACGAAACAGCTTCAGATGGACGGGACGAGCCGGATTGTAACATACAGAGCGGTTCAGCCAGAAACAGAAGCAAAGAAAGAGCAAACGCAGACGGCGGTTGATATGAATACCATTAACGGAATGTTTGGTCAGTTGCGGATGGACTTGCTGAATGAAATTTCTGATTTAAAAGATTTGGTAAATTCCATGTCACATACACAGGCTACTAAGAATGCGAGAGGAGGAAAACAAAATGATGCCTCCTAACGCACAGCAAATGGTTATGAACATGATTCGCAACAAAATGGGTAACAACCCTGTAATGAAAAACGCATTACAGATGATGGAAAAAGGCGATAGCGCCGGATTGGAAAATTTGGCAAGGAACCTTTATAAAGAAAACAATCTCGACATTGATAAAGCGATTGAGCAAGTCAAGAGTCAGTTTGGTATGAAATAACGGACGCATTATACGTCCGCATATTCCCAAATAAATCCATTTGATTGCCTGCGTTTCCCGGTGCAACATAGAGAAATTCCTGTTTTGCTAACACCTGTTTGCTCTGAAGCGGTCGTCAGATCTTTAAATGTGTTGATTAAATTTCCAGACAGATCGCATTGTTTAACAGGATGGACTAAGCGATGAGTTTTTGTTTGGCGTGATTTCGAAAATCCGTTTTTTGATTTTGGAGATTTAAGCACTGGTTCTACGAAATTTTCGTAAGAAAATATAAAACCATTTGTATATGAAATTTTATGATTACAACACATATAAATTTTGTTGTTTGGTATTTTAAGCTCTTTGCTTGCATCCAATGCGCATCTCCACTTTTTTATCAGCTTTCCGTCCATGCTAAATTGGTAAACAATTCGAGATTTTCTAGTGGATGTTTTGAGCCGTGGGTGATGTGCAACACGATGCTTAGATGGATTAAACAAACCTGTATTTACTGCATGAATAATATTTTCTTTTGCAGTACACCATTCTAAATTACTCGCAAGATTGTTTTGTTTATTTCCATCAATGTGATTGACTTGAGGAAGATTATACGGATTAGGTATAAACGCCTCTGCAACAAGTCTATGTACAAAGAAGTTTTCTCTTTTGCCATTGCAGAAGAACGTTACATACTTATATCCTGCACTGTGATTATTTAACGACATGAACTCGTTTCCATTTGAAGAATTTTTTACTTTACCAGAAGCTTTCCTCAAAGATTTTACTCTTCCGAAATTGCTTATCATATATCGGTCTGAATAATCTTTGTGACAAACTGGGAGCCAAATTTCTTGCATAAAAATAACACCTTGCCTTTCGTGTTAGAGATTGCCTATTAATAAATGTACGGAAACCATTAGGCAATATGGCTTTCGGGAGCTACCCTATCCGTACACTAATATTATAACACAGATACAATAATGCTACAACAATTAAAAGAGCCGCGGAACTTTTGATTTTGTAAATAAAAATCAATAAGAATAAGGAGGTAGTCTACTATGATGAACAGTGGATTATCAGCAAGCGATGTCGCTGTATTAAGCGGCGCGACTAACCGTGGCTGTAATGATGGTTATGGCTTTGGTGGAGATGGATGGGGATGGATTTGGATTCTCCTGATCTTCGGAATCTTCAACGGCGGCTGGGGCAATGGATTTGGTTTCGGCGGAAACAATGGAGCAAATGGTTCTGGTTTCCAAGGCTGGGCAACCAGATCTGACATCAGCGAAGGTTTTGCCCTCAATAATCTTCAGAGCGGTATCACAGCAATCCAGCAGGGTATTTGTGACAGTACCTATGCGCTGACAAACGCAATCAACTCTGGCTTTTCCACAGCAGAACTGTCCAGATGCAATCAGCAGGCGGCTCTTATGCAGCAGATGAATAACATGGCGTTCCAGCAGCAGGATTGTTGCTGCCAGACCCAAAGAGCGCTGGAAAAAGGTTTCGCAGATGTGAATTATAATATGGCTACACAGGCTTGCGATACAAAGAATACAATCCAGAACACAACCAGAGATATTCTGGAAAATAACAACAGCAACACAAGAGCCATTCTGGATTTCCTGACAAATAGCGAGATGGAGAAACTTCGGGCAGAGAACCAGACTCTTAAATTCCAGGCAAGCCAGAGCGCACAGAACGCTTTCATCACGGCTAATCAGGAAGCACAGACTGCAGAACTTATTCGCAGACTTGGAGCAGATTGCCCGGTACCATCCTATATTGTGCCTAATCCGCATTGTTGCTATGGCACTCCGGTAGGAGTTGGATATTACGGAGCTAACTACAATAGCGGATGCGGATGCAATTCCGGATGTTGCTAAGTAACTCACCGAAAGGTTGATTAAATTCTAAGAGGTGGGTTACAGCTCACCTCTTATTGATATGAGAGGTAAAAAATATGGCTTGCAAAACAACATGTAAACTTTGTAAAAACCTTGTGATTTCTACGGCAGTGGAATTTACCGGAGGAAATCTGGTTATTACTATCCCGGCAGGAAGTTACACGAGAGGTTGCAAATATTGTATCGTGATTGCGCAGGCAATCCCGGACACAACTACGATCAATGCCCCGGTTGTAATTCAAATTGGAACCGGAACAGAGCAGTACCCTCTTACAAAGTGTAATTGCGCACAGGTGACAGCTTGTGGCGTAAGAACACGGACAAAATACTGCACAGAGGTGTCCACAAGTGCAACGGGCGGAACATTCCGGCTTTTAGGAAAACCGTCATGCGCGCCAGATAATAGTTTATCTGCTATTGATGGAACAGCACCAACTACACCAGCCGCACAGACAGTGGCGGTAAGCAGAAAGGGGGATAAATAATATGCACGAATATTCAAAGAGAATCGGAGAGCATATTAAATCCTGCTATTCCGATTTTAACAAAATGAACCGTGAGGAACTGGACGAGCTGAAAGCATGGGCTTGTGTTATGAAAGACCTTACGGAGTACGACATAAATAAGCGTGGAATCGAAGCTATGGACGAAGCGGAACAGGAAGAAAAGTTCTACGGTCGCATGGGATACCGTGGCAGAGATAGCAGAACTGGCAGATTTATTCACCGTTCTGGTAGAGGACGTTCTGCAGGATATACACCTTATCCGTATCTTCATATGATGGAAGATGGCATGGATGACTACGATATGTACGATGAAATGCCTTATCCGATGACCGGATATCGCATGGGCTATACAGATGGTAACAGAGGTGGGAACATGGGAAACTCATCTTCCTCTGGCTCCTACTCCGGAAATTACGTCGGTGGGAATAGTCGCTCCGGGTACGAGGGCATGAGACAGCCGTCCAGATACGGAGAGTCTTATGATCGGTATAAGGACAGCCGGAGGCATTACACGGAAAATCCTACGCCAGAACACCAGCAGAAGATGAAGGATGATGCAGACGATGTATTTGACGACATCGAAGAATTAGCCAAGAAGATGTATTCTGAGGCGGACGCAAATGATAAAGCTAAGTTCA
>ERZ1090860.435-NODE-436-length-25196-cov-16.085080_pt1 | contig 25196 bp, 17 predicted proteins | sample MGYA00478483_ERZ1090860 | MGnify/ENA primary metagenome ERZ1090860 (study PRJEB33644, sample SAMEA5815741) | chicken gut metagenome | biome: Chicken; feature: Gastrointestinal Tract; material: Caecum | place: Ireland | collected 2019-01-01 | study: A study of the...
CCCCCGCCCGGGCGTGTGCTACAATAAGAGCGGAAACGGAGGGGATTGCGCGATGTCAAATGATGCATTTACGGCGGGGATCGAACCCGGCGGCCTGCGCAGCAAAGATGAGATCCGCATTTTGTTGTGCTATTTACTCAGCAGCGTAGGCGCTCCGTTGACACGTGACGCAATTTTGCAGAGCGTACAGGAAAACGGATTGGCCAATTATTTTGAGGTCACGGATGCGCTCGAAGAGTTGACAGCCAACGGGAACTTGTTGTTGGAAGAATCAGGCTACCGCGCCAGCAGACAAGCCCAGCAAATTGCCCGTCAGCTCGATACTGCCCTCCCCTATTCGGTGCGCACCAAGGCGCTGCAGGCTGCTTTGCGCCTGCTGGCCCAGGCGCGGCGCGAGCGTGAAAATGCCGTGGAGATCGATTCAACCGGCGCAGGCGTCCGGGTGACGTGCCATATTTCCGGCGGTCCCGCGCGCGATGACCTGATGACGCTTGCGCTGATGGTCCCGGACATGCAGCAAGCCGCATTGGTCAAGCGGGCATTTCAGCAAGCACCCGACCGCATCTACCAAGTGCTGCTGGCATTGCTGACGGGCGAGCCGGAAGTTGCGGCGGGGTTTTTGCAGGCAGAACAGGCGCACCGCTCAAAAAAACAGACTGAGCAGCAGCGTTAAAATCACGCCTGGGATTCCCAAAAAGGCGGCCGCGCCCACAGCCAATGGGCTGATGGGGATGGTGACGCCGGTCAATCCGCCAAACAGGTTGACCACAAATAGTGCAAGCAATCCGGCCATAACGCTGCCCGCTGCGCACAAAAAGGGTCTGCGGCAGCCGCCAGCCTTTCGCAGGGCGGCGCAAAACGCAAAGGCCGCCACTAAAATACAGATAAACAGAATGTCCCTCACCCCCTCGCTTCATTCTATGGGGGTGGGGGATCTTTTTATGCCAAGCTGTCCATGATACGATTTGTATCAAAAGAAAATCGGCAACGCCCGGCTGATAAAGCCGCTTCCACTTGTTTATACGTCCAAGCCGAATTCAATAAAGAAAAGGCTCCCGCAGCGCAATAAAAAACAGCAAGCGCCGCCTGCTGTTTCCGTTCGGATCGTGTTGTAAGCTTTACTTGTCCTCCTGCGCAGGCACAAAATCGATGCGGCCGCTGGAAACATCCGCAGCGGCGCTGCGCACGCGCAGCACGTCGCCGATCGTCAGGCGCTCCTTTGTCACCGCATCCACCTGCGACACCTGGCCGTCAAATTCATAGTGCTTATCCTCAAATGCGGCAACCGGCACAAAGCCCTCTACCGTGTTCGGCAACTGCACAAAAACGCCGCGCATGGTCACGCCGCTGATGACGCCCTCGTATTCTTCGCCCAGATGCTGCGCCATATATTCGGCCGCATAGCAGTCATCCGCGCTGCGCTCGCAGTTCATGGCCTTGATCTCGCGCTCGCTCGAATGCTTGGCGCTCTCCGCCGCAAAACTGCCAAATTTCTTTTCCAATGTTTCCCGGCTCTCACCCGCCAAAAATGCGCTCATGATTCGGTGGATGGATGTGTCTGGATATCGGCGGATCGGCGACGTGAAGTGGCAATAATCCGCCAGCGCCAGGCCGAAATGGCCGACCGGTTTGGTGTCATAGCGCGCCTTGGCCATGGTGCGCAGCAGCTGATGCGACACAACCTTTTCCTTCGGCGTACCGGCCGCCTGCGCCATCACAGCGGCGAAGTCCTTGGCTGTCACATCGCCTGTATGTTTCATACAGGCCGGGTTCAGGCCAATCGCCACCAAAAGTTCGCGCAGGGAATCCACACGGTCCGGGTCCGGCTGCTCGTGGATACGGTAGACAAACGGCAGCTTATTCGCCTTGCCGAGCTTGGCAGCGGCCTGGTTGGCCGCAATCATCAGCTGCTCAATCATCTGCTCGGACGGCCCGCTGTGGCGCGGCATCACGTCAATGCATCGGCCCTCCTCGTCCAGGACAAATTCACTTTCCGAGCTGTCAATATCGAAGTTTCCGGCGCGGCGGGCATTCTCCTTCAGGATACCGGCCAGCTCCCGCGCGGCCAGCAGGCTCTCCATAACCGGCGCATATTTATCCAGCAGCTCTGGTCCGGCCGTGCCGGCAAAAATCGCGTTGACCTCGTCATAGACGCCGCGCACCTTGCTGTCAATGACCGATTTGTGAAATTCATAATGCGTCATGGTGCCCGCGCGGTCGAAGTCCATCACCGCAGAAAAAGTCAGCTTGTCCGTGCCCGCATTCAGCGAACAGACGCCGTTGCTGATCTCCTCCGGCAGCATCGGCACCACGCGGCCCGGCAGATAAACCGAAGTCGCCCGCAGCATGGCTTCGTCGTCGAGCGCAGTACCGGGGCGCACATAATGCGATACGTCCGCGATATGCACGCCCAGGCGGTAGCCGGTTTCCGTGCGCACCACACTGATGGCGTCGTCGAGGTCTTTGGCGCTCGCGCTGTCGATCGTACAGATCGGCCAGTCGCGGTAATCGGCCCGGCCCTCTAGATCCTCCGGCTGCACGCCGCGCGCGCCGATGGCTTCAGCCTCCGCCTTTGCCTCCTCCGGGAATGGGACGTGCACGCCGTTCGCGTCCAAAATGGCGTCTGTGCAGATAGACGCGCAATCCGACCGGCCATAGCGCTTGAGCACTTTGGCCAAAAAGCGCGACGAATGTGGGAGGCGGTGCACGCTTGTCCGCACCTTATCGCCGATTTTTGCCCCACAGTGCGGGTAGTCCTCGATGGGGATATTGAACCGGATCGCGGCGTCGGGCTTGAGTTCCGCTGCATTGCGCTCCCCAAGCACAATGGTCCCGTTGACCTGCGTACCCGCACGCTCGGTGATCTCCATCACTTCGCAGCTCGGACCCTTGGGACCCTGACGGATGTTACCCAGCTCCACGGTGTCTCCCAGGAAGGCGTCGTGCAGACTCTCAGCGCGCAGGAACATATCGTCGCCGCCATCGAGCGGCCTTGCAAACGCGAATCCGCGCGACAAAGAGATAATCGTCGCCGGAATTTTTTTGCTGTTGTCGCCAGCCAGACGCACCATGTGGCGGCTGTTGACGCTGAGTTTATTTTCGCGGCGCAACTGGTTGAGCGCCTGATAAAAGGTACTGCTGTATTTCTCGGGAATTCCGAGTTTGCGCATCAAAAAACGGGAAGACAGATCCTGGCCTGCGTCTTGCAGTACCTCTAAAATACTTTGTTTGATATCGTCGATCATGGTATCTCCTTCCGAGAATCAGGCCCGCAGGCCCATTTTTAGATTATTCTATGCACAAAAAGGCCCCGCACAAAAGCGGGGCCCTGCTGTTTCTCATTTCTTCAGGAACATGAAGATATTTGTCACAATGACCAGCGCAAAGAAGCCAACCGCAATGATCTTGGTCCAGCGCGCCAGGAATGCATCGATGGATCGTGAAGAGTTTTGGCTCAGGAATGTGTCCGCGCCGCCATTGACCACGCCGACATTCTTTTCGTGGCCCTCCTGCAACAGCACGACTACGATAATAGCCACGCAGAACACCAGCAAAATGATTCCAAAAACAATTTCAGGCACTGACATAATTAGGATTCCTCCGCATCTGTTACAAACCCGGGTCCGCGCAAAGCGTCATAAACCCGCATATACTTTTTATAGTTTACCATGTATGCGCCGAAAATGCAAGAATTATTTCTGCGAGGCAATTCCGGCCAGGCGTGCACCTTTCTGCGCGCTTATTCCAGTTTCATCTGCTCGCCCTGCAGCTCTTCGGCAGAGGGCAGCGCCCCTGCCGCGGGGATTGCCTTTCGATACCGGTCCGGCTTCTCCAGCATCCCCTCGCGGTACTGCTGGGCTTCCATCAAAAGCCCATTTTTGCGCAGGGTCATCACCTGAACGCCCTGCGTACTGCGCGTGGCCTTGGCCGGGATGTCCTTTGTGTTCACCAAAAGCCGCCTGCCCTGGTTATTCAAAAACAGCACTTCGCTATCTTCCGGCAGCTGCAAGATACAGGATAATGGGCTCTTGTCGCTGTATGCGCCCAAAAGCCGCTTACGGTTTGTCTTCGTTGCATAAGCGGAAAGCTCCACCTTTGCAACCTTGCCATTGGTAAAGCAGAAAAGCAAAAAGCCGCTGTAGTCGCGCGTGACCGCCATAAAGCGTGCGGATTCGCCCTCCTCCATGCCGAGTTTCGCCGGAATATAGTCCCCCAGGACGCTGGCCTTTGTGTCGCCAAAATCCGCGGCCTTGGCCTTATACACCTTCTGCTGGTCCGTAAAGAAAAGCAGGTCCACATTATTCGTCGTCTCGATATGCTGGCGCACCTCATCGCCTTCTTTGAGCTTTTGCTCGCCGCTCATGCGCAGCGAATGAGGCGTGATTTTCTTGAAATACCCGTCTTTTGTAAAGAAAAGATGCACCGGATAATCCGGAATTTCCGTCTCTTCCTGTGCATCGGAGAATTCGTCCTGATACAGCAGGATACTGCGGCGCGGCTGACCGTATTTTTCCGCGATCTCGTGCAGCTCACGCACAATGATTTTGCGGATTTCGCTTTCATCATCCAAAATGGCGTTGAGCCGGGCGATGTCCTTTTGCAGCTGGGCAATCTCCTCGGTACGCTTAAGGATATACTCGCGGTTGAGATGGCGCAGCTTGATCTCCGCGACATACTCGGCCTGCTCTTCATCGATGCCAAAGCCGCTCATCAGATTTGGCACCACCTCGGCTTCCCCCGCTGTCTCGCGCACAATGCGCACCGCCTTGTCGATATCCAGCAGAATTGCCTCCAGGCCCTTGAGCAGGTGCAGCTTGTCGCTTTTTTTCCGAAGATCGAACGCTGTGCGGCGGCGCACGCAGCGGATGCGGAATCGGGTCCATTCATCGAGCAGGGCGCCCACGCCCAAAACGCGCGGCACGCCGTCAATCAAGATATTAAAGTTACAGGAAAAGGAGTCCTCCAGCGGCGTCAAACGGAACAGCCGGCCCATCAGATGGTGCGGATCCGCGCCGCGCTTGAGGTCAATCGTGATCTTCAGGCCTGCCAGCCCGGTCTCGTCGCGGATGTCGGCGACCTCCCGGATCTTACCGGCCTTGACCAGGTCGATGACCTTTTCGACGATCGCCTCCACGGTCGTGGTGGGCGGAATCTGGGTGATGTCGATGCAATTGGCCGACTTGTCGTAGGCCCACCGGCAGCGCACGCGCACGCTGCCGCGGCCTGTGGCATAGATCTGCTCCATCTGTTTTCGATCATAGAGAATCTGCCCGCCGCCGGGAAAATCCGGGGCTTGCAGCGTGCGCAAAAGGTCATGCTGCGGGTTCTCGATACGCGCGGCCGCCGTCTCACAGACCTCTCGCAGGTTGAAGGAGCAGACATTGCTGGCCATGCCCACGGCGATGCCGGTATTTGCGTTGACGAGTACGCTCGGAAACATAGCGGGCAAGAGCGTAGGCTCCTTCATGGTGCTGTCGTAGTTGTCGACGAAGTCCACGGTATCCTTATCGATATCATGGAAAAGCGCATTGCACAGCGGATCGAGCTTGGCCTCGGTATAACGCGAGGCAGCCCACGCCATATCGCGGCTATAAAATTTTCCGAAATTGCCCTTGCTGTCCACATAAGGATGCAAAAGCGCCTCATACCCGCGCGACAGGCGGACCATCGTGTCATAGATGGCGGCGTCGCCGTGCGGGTTCAGCCGCATGGTTTGGCCGACGATATTGGCGCTTTTCGTGCGTGTGGGGCCCAAAAGGCCCATCTGATACATCGTATAGAGCAGCTTGCGGTGGCTGGGTTTGAAGCCGTCGATCTCCGGAATCGCGCGGCTGAGGATCACGCTCATCGCATAGGGCATGTAGTTCTTTTCGAGGGTATCGACAATCGGCTGTTCAATGACGCTGCCCGCGCCCTCGATCACGCCGTGAACGCGCGGTGTGGGCGCCTTTGGCGGCTCTTTTCTGCGTTTTGGCATACACAAATCACCTGCTTTGTACAAAGTGTATGGTCCAGAAAATTCTGGTTTTGCGTCAGGCAAAGCACCCGATGGGTACGAAAGATTCCGGCGGCCGCCTAACTGACGTCCAGCTCGTCAATATATTCCCGTCCGTGCGCTGCAATAAACGCCTTGCGCCCGGCCAGATTGTCCCCCAAAAGCAGATCGAACACCTCTGCCGTGCGCGCTGCATCCGCGGGCGTTATCTGGATCAGACGCCGTGTGGCCGGATTCATGGTCGTCAGATTCATCATGTCCGGCTCATTTTCGCCAAGCCCCTTGCTGCGCTGAATCGTATATTTCTTTCCCTTCAGTTGCTTTTGAAACTTCGCCTTTTCCGTTTCGTCGTACGCAAAATACGTCTCGTCCTTGCACCGCAGCTCATACAGGGGGCTTTCCGCGATGAAGACCTTGCCCGCCGAAATCAGCTCCGGCGTCAGGCGGTACAACATGGTCAGCAGCAGCGTGCGGATCTGAAATCCGTCCACATCCGCATCTGTGCACAGGATGACCTTGCTCCAGCGCAGGTTGTCCATATCAAACGAGGACAGGTCTTTATTCGCCTTGCTCTTGACCTGCACACCGCAGCCCAGCACCTTGATCAAGTCCGTAATGACGTCGCTTTTGAAAATTTTATCGTAGTCTGCTTTTAAGCAGTTGAGAATTTTGCCGCGGATGGGCATGATCGCCTGGAAATCTGGGTCACGGGCCTGCTTGCACGCGCCCAAAGCCGAGTCGCCCTCCACGATAAAGATTTCGCGCTGGGACACATCCTTGCTGCGGCAATCCACAAACTTCGCCACACGGCTGGTGATGTCCATGTTGGAAGTCAGCTTCTTTTTGAGATTTAACCGCGTCTTTTCGGCATCCTCACGGCTGCGCTTGTTGACCAGCACCTGTGCCGCAATGCGATCTGCCTCGATCGGATTCTCAATGAAATAGATCTCCAGGTGATGCCTGAGCATCTCCGTCATGGCCTCCTGGATACCCTTATTCGTGATGGCCTTCTTCGTCTGGTTTTCGTAAGACGTGCGGTTGGAAAACGACGAAATGACCAGGATCAGGCAGTCCTCGACATCCCCAAACGTAATGCGGCTCTCGTTTTTATTATACTTGCTGTTCTGCTTGAGGTAGGCGTCAATCTGATAGACAAAGGCATTGCGGGCCGCTTTATCCGGTGCGCCGCCATGCTCGAGCCAGCTGGAATTGTGGTAATATTCGACCAGATGATTGCGGTTGGAAAATGCCAGCGCCACATTGATCTTGACCTTATACTCCGGTTTATCCGCGCGGTCGCGGACCTTTTTCTCTGCATGCCAAAACTGCACAGGCGTCAAAGCGTCGTCTCCCGCAATCTCGCGCACATGATCCGCGATGCCATTTTCATAAAAAAATTCCTGCGTTTCAAAGCCGTGGTCCGTCTCATTCTGCAGGATAAACCGCAGCCCGTCGTTGACGATGGCCTGGCGGCGCAGGGTATCGACGTAGTATTCCAGCGGGACATTGATATCGGTAAAGACCTGTAAATCCGGCTTCCAGCGGATTTTGGTTCCGCTTTTGGCCTTGCTCGGCTCTTTATGCAGGCCGCCAACATTTTGACCGTGCTCAAAGTGCAGGGTATACTTTGTGTCGCCGGTATGGATCTCGACGTCCATATATTCGCTGGCGTACTGCGTGGCGCAAAGGCCCAGGCCATTCAGGCCCAGACTGTACTCATAACTGCCATCCTCGTCGTTATGGTACTTGCCGCCCGCATACATTTCACAAAAGACGAGTTCCCAATTATACCGTTTTTCCTTGGGATTATAATCGACCGGGCAGCCGCGCCCGTGATCCTCGACCTGCACGGATTGATCTGCAAATCGGGTGATGGTGATCTCCTTGCCATAGCCCTCGCGGGCCTCGTCGATGGAATTGGAGAGAATCTCAAAGATAGAATGCTCGCACCCCTCGATACCGTCAGAACCAAAAATGACGGCCGGACGCAAACGGACGCGGTCCGCGCCCTTGAGCATGGAAATGCTTTCGTTGTTATAATTTTTTGCCATGGTACCTCCCATCAGCCTAAAACCGGATAAGACCCACAAGCGTGGCGCCTGCCCTTTTCAGCCACACTCTTCCCATTTTCCGTTTGGAAAAATGCAGGGCGCCGGCGTTTATTTCGCACCTGGGGCAAAGCCGCACCCAACGCGGCAATTAAGAAAGGGGAATGCCACCATTCCCCTTTCTGCCAAAGCTTTTTTATTTCATTATGCCTCTGGCACAGGCGTCGCGCCAACTGGCAGGGAGGGATCCGGCTTGTCGCCGCCGTCGAGGCGGTTGCCGTTGCTGTCCAGCTTGCCCTCCATCAAAAGCTTGAAATCCTCGCCGCCCATTTTCTCAAACTGGAACAGATAGTGTGCCACCGCGTCCAGCTTGTCGCGATGCGTATGCAGGATATTCTCCGTGCGATCATAGGCATTGGTCATGATGCACTTGATCTCCTTGTCGATCGCCGCGGCCGTCTCTTCGGAATAATCGCGAATATGCCCCATGTCGCGGCCCAGGAACGGCTCGCTTTCGTCGCGGCCGTACGTGATCGGGCCCAGCGCCGTGGACATGCCGTATTTCGTAACCATTGCGCGGGCCAGTTTCGTCGCGCGCTCAATGTCGTTGGAAGCGCCTGTGGAGATATCGTCGAGCGTCAGCGCCTCCGCGACGCGACCGCCCAGCATCACAACCAGGTCTTCCTCCATCTCCTTCTTGGATTTATAGGAGCGATCCTCCATGGGCACCTGCATCGTATAACCGCCGGCCATCCCGCGCGGGATGATGCTGATCTGATGGACCGGATCCTGTGTCGGGCAGTAATATGTGGCCACAGCATGGCCGCCCTCGTGGTAGGCCGTCAGCTTCTTTTCCTTGTCCGTCATAACGTGGCTCTTCTTCTCGGTGCCGACCACGACTTTGATCGTGGCCTCTTCAATTTCCGCCATCGTGATGGCCTTCAAGTTTTTGCGCGCCGCCAATAGTGCCGCCTCATTGAGCAGGTTTTCCAGATCCGCGCCCGTAAAGCCCGCGGTCGAACCGGCGATGGTCTTGAGATCCACATCCGGGGCCAGCGGCTTGCCGCGCGCATGCACCTTCAGGATCGCCTCGCGGCCCTTGATGTCCGGATAGCCGACCATGACCTGGCGGTCAAAGCGGCCGGGGCGCATCAAGGCCGGGTCGAGGATATCCGGCCGGTTCGTCGCCGCGATCATGATGACGCCCTCGTTTGCGCCAAAGCCGTCCATTTCGACCAGCAGCTGGTTGAGCGTCTGCTCGCGTTCGTCGTGTCCGCCGCCCAGGCCTGCGCCGCGCTGGCGGCCAACCGCGTCGATCTCGTCGATAAAGACGATACAGGGGCTGTTTTTCTTCGCCTGATCAAACAGGTCACGCACACGCGAAGCGCCCACGCCGACGAACATCTCGACAAAATCAGAACCGGAAATGGAGAAAAACGGCACGCCCGCCTCGCCGGCCACCGCGCGCGCCAAAAGGGTTTTGCCGGTGCCGGGAGGGCCGACGAGCAGCACGCCCTTCGGGATGCGCGCGCCGAGTTCATTGTATTTTTTCGGGTTTTTGAGGAACTCCACGATCTCGGCGAGCTCTTCCTTTTCCTCATCCGCGCCCGCCACATCGGCAAAGGTGGTCTTGCGCTTTTCATCCTCCAGCCGCTTGACTTTTGCCCTGCCGAAGTTCATCTGTTTGCCTGCGTCGCCCATACCCGCGTTGAGCTTTCGCATCATGTAGAAATACGCGACGAACATGATCACCACGACCACGATCATCGGCAGCATGGTCAAAAGCCACGTGTTCTGCTGCGGGCGCTGCAGATCCTGCGTCATGGGGGTTGCGTGATTCTCGTTATATGCCTTTACGTAAGGATCGATCTGCTCCTCCATGTATTGGGGGTCCGGCGCATAAAACTGCACGGTGCCTTCGATGCCGGAAACCTGCAGCTGCATGTCGCCGTTGCCGAAATCCAGTTTATAGGAAGTGACCCGCTGGTCCTCAAAGAACTGGATGATTTCCGAATATTTATACACCTTTTCCGCCGGCCGGCCGCCGAACAGGGCTGCCACCAGGACGATCAGTGCCACCACGACCAAAATGCCGGCCACCATATTGCGCACTGATTTTTTGTTATCCAAACGTTGTCATCTCCTTCAACCGCCGTATACCTCCGGTTTGAGAACTCCAACAAAAGGCAGGTTGCGGTATTTCTGATCATAGTCAAGTCCATAGCCAACAATGAACGCGTCTGGCACGCGTGCACCCACATAATCGGCATGCACTTCCGCTACGCGGCGCTCAGGCTTATCGAAGAGCGTACAAATCCGCACGCTGGCAGGCTTGCGCGCCCGCATCATTTCGATTATGTAATGCAAGGTCATCCCGCTGTCGAGGATATCTTCGACGATCAACAGGTCATAGCCCTCCAGATTAATATCCAGATCCTTTGTGATCTTGACAACGCCGGAAGTCTTGACGCCGCTGCCGTAACTCGACACAGCCATGAAATCGATCCGGCACGGGATCTTAATCGCGCGCATCAGATCCGCCATAAAGACGACCGAACCTTTCAGCACGCTGACCAGTAATAGGTTTTTGCCCTCATAATCCCGGCTGATCTGCTCGCCAATCCGCGTGGTAATCTCCTTGAGCTGTTCCTCGCTGAACAGGACCTTGTCGATGTCCTGCAGCATTTTATTTTCCATTCTCTGTGCACTCCTTTATTTCCACCACAGCTAAACGCCGCGTCTGCGGGCCGGGCGCCGACCGCTGGGCTGGGCCGCAGCCCTGTGCCCAGAGCAAGCCCGCGCCATCCGCCAAAAGCACCATGCCATCCCGCAGGGAGGCCGGCAAATGCAATTCGTTTTGCAGCTTACGCAGGGGCTTGCTGATTTTGCGCCCCGCCGGGCGAAAACGATCCCCCGGCAAGCGCGTCCTGACAGCGGTATCAGATGTTATTGTATCATAATCCATGCAATTAGGAAAGGGGAAATGTAGATTTTCCGCCTGCGCACGCGAAAGCAGCCGCACAGACAGCCGCCGCCCATCCGGCAAAATGGTTTCCGGCAGCTGCAAGGGCACGCAAAAGCCCCCAGCCGGAAAGGCGCCAAAAAGCAGCGTTCCCTGCTCTGCGCGGACCTGCACGCCGCCCGGCAGTGCAAGGCCGCCGTCAGCAAAAAGCAGCCGGTCGAGCGCATCCAAATGTCCCTGAGAAAGCGACTTTGCTCCCGCCCTGGCCGCCGCCAGCGACAGCGCACGCATCCGCACGGCGCGGGGCTCCTTTTGCAGGCAGGCCGTCCGCAGGCCCATTGTTGTGGCCGCGCGTGCTAAAGCCGCCTCCCCCAGGGCGCGCAGGCAAGCTTCATCTTCCCGCAAAGCGCGTGCGGCCCGGCCCGCCGCTTCCTCAAAGCGCGGGTCGAGCTGCTTTAACTGGGGCACCACATATTTGCGTACCCGATTTCTCGCATAGCGCGGGTCATCGTTTGTGGCGTCCTTCCTATAGTCGAGATGGTGCGCGGCGCAGTATGCTTCGACCTCGCGGCGCGAGACGCCCAAAAAAGGACGGACCACCGCCCCGCGTACCGGCGGGATCCCGGAAAGCCCGGCCGCCCCCGCTCCACGCGTCAGATGCAGCAGCATGGTCTCCGCATTGTCCGAAAGCGTGTGCGCGGTCGCGATTCGTGCGCTCGGATAGTCTTTGCAAATCCGCTCAAAAAATGCGTAGCGCAGCCGCCTGCCGCAGGCTTCCACGCCTTCGCCCGCCTGTTGCGCCAGCGTCCGCACATCTGCCCGCTCTATGTGCAGCGGGATCCCCCGCGCGCTGCAATAATCCCGCACAAAGGCCGCGTCGCCATCCGCCTGTGCGCCGCGCAGGCCGTGATGCAGGTGCGCGGCTACCACCTGGATGCCGTAGTCCTTTGCATGGGTGCAAAGCCAATGCAGCAGCGCCATAGAATCCGCGCCGCCGGACACGCCCACAATGACCGTGCAGCCGCGCGGCAGCATGGCATATTCCGCGACTGTAGCCGTGACGGTCTTCTCGAGCCGATTAGACGCTTCATTCATGACGCACGACCTCCTGCGCAGTAAAACGCATAAACTCGCCCTGCCAGTGCAGTGGAATGCTGCGCGTCTCGCCGTGGCGGTTTTTCGCGACAATACACTCGCCGCTGTTCTGATCTTCGTCCGGAGAGGGAACAGTCTCGCCGCCCTGGTTCGCGTAATAGCCTTCGCGGTACAAAAACAGCACGATGTCTGCGTCCTGCTCGATAGAACCGGAATCGCGCAGGTCGCTGAGCATGGGCTTGTGCGTGGTGCGCTTCTCGCTTTCACGGGAGAGCTGCGACAGACACAGGACCGGCACATTCAGCTCTTTTGCCATAATTTTTAAATTCCGCGTGATGGCGGAAACTTCCTGCACGCGGTTATCGATCCGCATACCGCTGGACATCAACTGTAAATAGTCGATAACCACAAGGTCCACGTCTTTGAGCCGGCGCAGCTTTGCCTTCATCTCCTGCACAGTAATGGCGCTGTCGTCATCGAAATACATCTCCGCGTGGCTGAGCACATCGCCCGCCTCCACCAGGCGCGGCCAGGCGTCATCGGGGATGCGGCCGGTGCGCAGCAGCGTGCCGCCGATCTGCGCCTCTGTGGAGAGCAGGCGGCTGGCCAGCTGTTCGCGTGTCATTTCCAGGGAAAAGAAAGCGACCCGCTTTTTGCAGGTAACCGCCGCATGCCGCGCAATATTCAGGGCAAAGCTTGTTTTGCCCATGCCGGGCCGCGCGGCCAGCAGGATCAGGTCCGTGCGGTTCAGCCCGGTGATCGTGTCATCGAGCTCCTTGATACCGGTCGGGATCCCGCGAAACCGGTCGCTGTCCGGCAGGTTTAACAGATCCAGCCGCTTGAAAGTCTCAAGAATCGTCTTGTCGATGCGTTCCAAGCCCTGCATGTTTTGACCGCGGCGAATGTCGAAAATCTTCTGTTCGGCTGCGTCCAACAGGGTGGCTGCGTCATCTGTGCCCGCGGAGGCTTCCTCCAAAATCTCCCGCGCGGTCTGGATCAGGGTGCGGATGTCGTATTTGTCGCGGACAATGCGGGCGTATGTTTCCACGTTGGAGATGGAGGGCACGATCTGGGCCAGCTGCACCAGATATTCTTTGCCGCCATTTTCCAGAAAACCTGGCTCCCGCTGCAGGCGGTTGAGCACCGTAACATAATCGACCGGCTCACCCGCTGTGAACATCTCCAGCATCGCGGCATAGATGGCCGCGTGGTTGCTCTGATAAAAATATTCCGGTTTCGGCAGGATCTCCGCCACCGAATCCAGGCAGGAGGAATCCAGCAGTATAGCGCCCAGGACGGACTGCTCCGCCTCCAGATGAAAGGGCAGATTGATCCCACTGTATACAGAAGTTTCGTCTGGCAACTGGGGTTCCTCCTTTTCATACGCCCTGCGCTTTTGGGAAAAAAGCGGCCGACAGGCCATTTCAATCCATGCTTCCCGCGTGGGAAGCAACAGAATAGTACTATTATAATCTATGGATGTCAAGTTCGCAATTCGCAGCTGCTCGCTCGCGCAAAGAAAAACAATCCGCCCCGCCTTTTGTGGATATGCGGGCCGGATTGCCATTGGCTTTTGATTTAAGCTTCTGTCACAAATACCGTCATTTTGGCAGTTACGCCATTATAGAGTTTGACCTCGCAGGGGTAGGAACCAAACGCCTTGATTTCCAGTGCCAGCGAGATTTTGCGCTTGTCGACATCCACGCCGAACTGCTGCTTAATCGCCGCGGCAATTTCTTTTGGCGTCACGGAACCGAAAAGCCTGCCACCCTGGCCCGCCTTTCCAGTGACCTGAACGCTCTTGCCCTCCATCTTGGCGGCGGCAGCCTTGGCGGCCTCGGTTTCCACCTTGATGTGGTACGCCTTTGCCTCCTCGGCGTTTTTCAGCTCATTGAGCGCCTGCGCGTCCGCAATCTTGGCAAGCCCGCGCGGCAACAGAAAATTGCGCGCATAGCCGTCGCTGACATTCACCAGTTCCCCGCGCTTGCCGTGCGCCTTGACGTCCTGTAACAAAACCACTTTCATTGGATAAACCTCCTCAGTCCTTCTTCGGCTGGCCGACACCGGATCGAATGACAGCCATCAGCTTGTCGCGGACCTCTTCCACAGATAGTCCGGAAAATTGCGCCCCGGCCATGGTCATATGGCCGCCGCCGCCGAGCTGCTCCATCACCAGCTGGACATTCATATCCCCCATGCTGCGCGCGGAAATATTCACAAACCCGCTCGCTGGATAAATGACAAAGCTGGCTTTGACCCCCTGGATGGAGAGCAATTCATCGGCCGCTTGTGCGGCGCTTAACCGGATTTCCGGGAATTCATGGTCCACGTGTGTGACCGCACAACCATCCTCGATGGTCGCGGCGGACACGATTTTATATTTTGCCTTATACGTCTCGATATTGTCCGAAAACAGGCGTTTGACCTCCACGGTATCCGCCCCGCGGCGGCGCAGGTAAGCGGCCGCTTCAAAGGTGCGCACACCGGTCTTGAGGACAAAATTCTTGGTATCGAGCGTGATGCCGGCCAAAAGCGCCTCCGCATCTGCGCGGGTCAGGGCGCTTTCGCCGATATACTGCACCAGCTCCGTCACCAGTTCAGAAGTTGAACTGGCGTATGGCTCATGGTAAAAAACGAGCGCGTTTTCAATGTGTTTGACCATCATGCGGTGGTGGTCGATCACGACCACACGCTGCACCTCTGCCAGAAGCTGCTGGCTTTCGACCACATCCGGGTTGTGCGTATCCACCACCACCAGCAGCGTGCGGCTGTCCACCTGATCCAGCGCCTGGTCTGGCGAGATGAAAATCTCGCCCTCGTCGACGTGCTTCATGTGCTCGATCAAAGCCTTGCACATGCTCTGTTCCTCATTGACAACCACGCGCGCCGGGATATGCAGCACATGCGTCACAGCAGCCCAGATACCGATGGCCGCGCCAATACAGTCGAGGTCGCTAAACTTGTGGCCCATCACAAAGACGCGGTCGCTCTGGCGAATATGGTCGCTCAGGGTCGCCGCAATCACGCGGGTGCGTACCTTATCGCGTTTCTCCACGCCCTTGGAAAGCCCGCCAAAAAACTCATACGACTCATCCTTCTGCCGCAGCGCCACCTGGTCGCCGCCACGGCCCAGCGCCATATCCAGCGCCTTGCGCGACCAATCCTCGGCCTGTTGCAGATTTTCTGCGCCGCGGGCAATGCCGATCGAAATCGTGGCGCTGCGGTGATCCGCCGTCTGGATCTTCCGCACTGTGTCGAGGATCTCAAACCGATGCTCCATTGCCTCACGCACATGGCGCTCATCGGTCAGCAGCAGATATTTGCCGCCAGACAGGCGCTTGGAAAAGCCACCCATCTGCTGCGCCCAGTTATACAGGGCGGTCTCCACTTCAGAGGCGATGCGGCTGTCCTCGCTGCTGCTGGAGTCGCGGGCCAGTTCCTCCCGGTTATCGAAGAAGGCAAGCCCAACCACCGGCCGGCTGTCGGTATATTCACGGTTGATTTCCTTATAGTAGGTGTCGTCCACAAAATAGAGCAGAACGCCCTCCTCCAGGCGGGCGCCAAAGACGGAGTACTGCCGCCCCTGCACGGTCACGTCCGTGCCGGCAGCAGCCACGATCTGATCCAGGCTTTGAGGATAAATGATGCGCTGGACGTTTTCGCCGCGCAATTCGTGATCCGGTGTGACGCGCTCCAAAAACGCATTGTTGACCCACACAACGTCCCCTGCTGCGCCGATTAAGGCGACCGGCATGGTAAAAGCATCCAACGCTTCCTTGTCCTGCGCAGAGAGGACGCGCTGCGCTGCCTTAACCGATGTGGCTACATAGGCTTTAAATTGGACTGTTGCGACAAAGACAACAATGAAAGAAACCACACTGATGCTGATCTCCACGGCAAAGACCAAGCGGTCCCAGTTCCAGGAGATACACGCCAAAACCAGCAAAGCGGCGCTGATCACATAAAACGCGGGCGTCGCCGACCAGACTTTCTTTTTCACAATTTATCTACCTCGTTTACACGGGACAATCGGAGAGGGGCAAAATGGGCCAGCGTCATTATACAATATTCCTGCAAAAACTGCAATGTCCTGGGGTGTATCCAGCGAAATTCACTAAAACACATCGGCTTTTTTCATTTTCTTTTTGGAAAAAACGTTTTTCTTTGCCGTCCTTTCCTGCAGGGCTGGGCGGCAAAAGGGAAGCCGCCTGCGCCAAAGCGAAGGGCTCTTTGGATGCCTTCCCGCCTTATACTTCCATGATGATCGGCAAGATCATCGGGCTGCGGCGCGTGCGGTCATACAAAAGCCGCGACAGAGAATCTTTGATATTCGTCTTGAGCGTGCCCCAATCATGGATGCCATTCTCCGCACACTGCTCCAAAACAGAATAGACCAGGTCTTTTGCGTCTTCGATCAGATTCTCGCTTTCACGCACATAGACGAATCCGCGCGAAACCACATCCGGCCCGGAAACGACGTGGCCATCGTCCGAAGAAATCGTGCTGACCACCACAATCAGGCCATCCTCAGCCAAATGCTTGCGGTCGCGCAGGACGATGCTGCCCACGTCGCCCACACCGAGGCCATCCACCAGCACATTGCCCGCGGGCACGACGCCCGGCAGATGCTTCATGTGATCTTCCGACAGTTCGATCACGTCGCCGATATCGGCAATGCAGACATCCTGCGTGGTCTTGCCCATGGCATAGGATAATGCCGCATGCTGGCGCAGCATTTTCTGTTCGCCATGCACCGGAATGAAATATTTCGGCTTGACAATGCCCTGCATGAGCTTGAGCTCCTCCTGGCAGGCGTGTCCGGAGACATGCACTTCATACATCGAGCCGTACTCCACCTCGCAGCCGCGTTTCATCAGTTCGTCGATGACATTGCCCACGCTCTTTTCGTTGCCGGGAATCGGACGGGCGGAGATGATGATGAAATCGTCCGGCCCGACCTCCACCTTGCGGTGATCGGCAAACGCCATACGAGACAGCGCACTCATCGGCTCGCCCTGGCTGCCGGTCGTGACCAGCACGATCTGATCCTTGGGATAGCGCTTGATCAGGTCAATATCGATCAAAACGCCGTCTGGCACATGCAGGTAACCCAGTTCCACGCCGATGGTCATCACGTTGACCATGCTGCGGCCGGAAAGCGCGACCTTTCGGCCATATTTGACGGCGCAGTCGATGATCTGCTGCACGCGGCTGATATTGCTGGCAAAAGTAGCCACAATGATGCGCTTTTTCTCCGCGCGCTGGAACAAACGCTCAAAGCTGTTTGCGATCCGGCGCTCGGTCTTGGTAGAGCCGGGGCGCTCCGCGTTCGTGGAATCCGCCATCAGGGCAAGCACACCCTCGTTGCCCAGCTGTGCAAAACGGCCCAGGTCGATCATGTCGCCCCATTCGGGCGTACAGTCGATCTTAAAGTCGCCGGTGTGCACGATGGTGCCGGCAGGCGAATGGATGGCTACGCCCACTGCGTCCGGGATAGAGTGGTTGACATGGATAAACTCAACGCTCATGCAGCCAAACCGCACGGTGTCGCCGGGGTTCGTCACATACATTTTGACTTTGTTAGCCAGGCCGTGCTCCTTGAGCTTGCCTTCGACCAGACCAAGCGTCAGCCGGGTGCCATAAAGCGGCAGGTTCACCTTTTTGAGCAGATAAGGCAGCGCGCCGATGTGATCCTCATGGCCATGGGTCAGGATGATTCCATGGATGCGGTCCGCATTCTTTTCCACATAGGTGAAATCCGGCAGCACCAGGTCCACGCCGAGCATATCGTCATCCGGGAAAGCCATGCCGCAGTCGAGCAGGAACATATCATTGCCGCATTCAAACAGCGTGATGTTTTTGCCGACTTCATTCAGGCCCCCCAGAAACGCCACGCGGATAACCGGCTTATTGGAGGACGGCTCCTTTTTGCGGCGCGGGCGGCGGTGCGGCACAGTCTCCTGGGCTGCGGGCTGCGCGGGTGCGTCTGCTGCCGGGGCGCGCAGCGGCTGTGGGCGGCGGCGAGCGACGCGGCGCCTTTTGGGAGCGGGCACCGTTTCGCCGCCGATCACCTGGTCCGCGGGCTTGTGCCTGGCTGCATGGGACTCCGTAGAGGCGGTTTCCTGCTCCGGCCGTTCGGACATATTCTTTTGTTCTGACACAGATATAACCTCCATTAGTCAGGCCAAACACACAGAAAGATCGTCCCATCATCGAAAACAGCGTTGATTCTCCAGCGCTTCTCCCGGGCGGTGTTCCTTACGTTCCCCGCCGGGCGGAAAGGCTGTGGATGCTGTTCGCTGGCCGGGTATCTCCCAGCGCGCTGGCCTGCATTTTTGAATTTTTGTGCATGTATTTTTCGATAGCAGCAGGGTCCACCTCGTTTGCGACGGATTAGGACTGCAGACTGCATCAAATTCCACTTTTGAAAGTTTCTTTATGTAAAGCGGCGCCGCCAAAAGCGCACGCAAATTCCGCATGATTATTTTCTTATTGTATCGTCATTTACAGAAGGTGTCAAGCATTCGGCACAGCCACTGGGCGCACGCCGTCTTTTGTGGTATACTAAAAAACACGCTGCTTTTACGAAATGAAGATGGCTTTTTCAAAATAACAGCAGATTGAATTTTGGCTGAAGGAGAATCGTTGGCATGAAGCAAGTTGAGATCTTCACGGACGGGGCTTGCTCCGGGAACCCCGGCCCCGGCGGCTGGGCGGCTGTGCTGCGCTATGGTGCGGCGGAAAAGGAGCTGTCCGGAGGGGAAGCCAACACCACCAACAACCGCATGGAGCTGACCGCTGTGATCCAGGCGCTCTCCGCGCTCAAAGAGCCCTGCGCCGTCAAACTGACCACGGACAGCCGTTATGTCTGTGACGCAATCACCAAGGGCTGGGTCTATGGCTGGCAACGCCGCGGTTGGCGCAAGGGTGACGGCAAACCCGCGCTGAACAGGGACCTTTGGGAGGCGCTGCTGCCGCTTCTGGAACGCCACAACGTGCAATTTGCCTGGATCAAGGGACATGCCGGCCACCCGGAAAACGAACGCTGCGATCATTTGGCAGTCGCGGAATGGACGCGGATCAAAAACGGAATGTAAAGGAAATTACTTTCTATATTTTTCGAAATCAGTCGTCTAAAATTTATCAAAAAACGCCTTTGTTCTGCGGATTTTTTCATTTTTGAACTTTTTGTAAAGCTTTTAATTTGTCATATCGTGCAGGCAAAAAGAGGAGTTTCATATGCAAGATTTGGTCTATCTGGATTATGCGGCTACTGCCCCGCTCGCGTTAGAAGCGCGGGAAGCGATGCTGCCATACCTGGATGCGCAGTTTGGAAACCCGTCTGCCCTCTACTGCATCGGGCGGCAGGCGCGCCAGGCTGTGGAGGAAGCTCGCGGTACAATTGCCCGCTGTCTGGGTGCGCGGCCGGAGGAAATTTATTTCACCGGCTGCGGAACGGAAAGCGACAACTGGGCCATCAAAGGCATGGCGCAGTTGGGCGCGGCGGAGGGCAAGCACGCTTTTGTCACCAGTGCGTTTGAGCACCATGCGGTCCTGCATCCCTTTGCCGCGCTGAAAAATGCGGGCGCGCGGGTCACCTATCTGCCCGTCCACGGGGAGGGCGGCGTGCGGCCGTCCGAGCTGGAAGCCGCGCTTTCGCCGGACACCGCGCTGGTCTCCGTGATGTTTGCCAACAATGAAATCGGTACAGTGCAACCGATCGCTGAATTGGCGGCCATCTGCCAAAAATGGGGTATCCCGTTTCACACAGACGCCGTACAGGCCGCCGGCCACCTGCCCATTGATGTGCATGCGTTGGGCGTCGATCTGCTCTCCCTGTCGGGGCATAAATTCGGCGGGCCAAAAGGCGTGGGCGCCCTGTATATCCGCCGCGGCTTGTTGCTGCCGCCGCTGCTCGACGGCGGCGCACAGGAGCGGGCACGCCGCGGCGGCACAGAAAACGTGGCGGGAATTGTGGGCATGGCGGCGGCGCTGCAGGCCAGTTGCGCGCGCATGCAGGGGGAGGCGCTCCGTCTTTCCGCCCTGCGCGACCGGCTGGAAGACGGGCTATGCACCAGCATTCCCGATTGTTTCCCCAGCGCGACGCCCGGCATGCCGCGGCTGCCTGGCCATGTAAATCTCTGCTTTGCAGGCGTGGAAGGCGAAACGCTGCTGCTTTTGCTCGACTGTGCCGGCATCTGCGCTTCTTCCGGTTCGGCCTGCACAGCCGGCAGCGTGGACCCCAGCCACGTCTTGCTGGCGCTTGGCAGATCGCCGCAGCAGGCCAAAGGCTCCCTGCGGTTGACGCTCGGCGCGGGTACCACGGACGCGGACATCGACGCCGTGCTGCGGGTGCTCCCGGACGCGGTGGCGCGCGTGCGCGCGCTCGCTGCTTATTAATTTCAGGATTGCCTCCCTGCGTCGGAATTATTCGGAATATTCAGGGCCTTAAAATCCGCGCTGTATCAACAAAAAACGCAGGGGGTCATTGGCAAATTCCCCTGCGTTTCTATCGGTACTGAATGTTCTGCAAAAGCTGGCATATCTGGCATACGATTTGAAAAAGATGATTCATCTTGGAAGCAATGTTCCCTTCAAGCGGTCGGTCAAGCATTTGCAAAATAGCCGCCAAAGAGCTGCTGCACGGCGTCTGCATCGTCGGTGTCGGCCTCCATGCAAAGCGTTTCATCCCAGTTAAGGCTGAAAATGCCCATGATGGATTTTCCATCGATCAGATAGTTTCCCTGGCGCAGGTTGACATGAAACGGCGCATTTCCACAGCTGGCATTGAAAGCGCGGGCCTGGTCGACTCCCTGCAGCTTTATGTTCCTTTTCACCATATGAAACGATCTCCTTTCTAACTATGAATCACGAAATGGAATATCTCGATGTGCCTATCATACGCTTTTTCTCAACTACTTGTCAATATTGCCAGAAAATTTAAATGAATTTCTGAAAATATGACCGTATATCGTTCATAAAAGGCGCCTTATTCATAAATATAAGTTATAACGCTAAAAGCTGAAGGCATAGTAATCTGCAGGTATAAAGCAGTGGCTTCCTGGTTTGCTCTATTACTCTATTAATTAAAAAATACCCAATATCCATTTGGAAACTAGCTTTTCTTTAGAAGCAGACAGATCAACACATCTCTGGATTTCTATTTTTTCAGTCAGGCAAAAGCCTGTGTTCCCCAGGATCAGCTTGCTCAAGGCCCTCGAAACGTGTATGATAAAGAAAAGTACCATCGAAACGAGGGATATCATGTACATTGCGGATCTGCACATTCATTCGCGCTTTTCCCGCGCGACCAGTAAGGATGGCAACCCGGTATCGCTCGACCAGTGGGCGCGCCGCAAAGGTATCGGGCTGGTGGGCACCGGCGACTTTACGCACCCGGCCTGGCGCGAGGAATTGCGGGAACAGCTCGTGCCCGCAGAGCAGGGGCTTTATACGCTGCGGGAAGACCTGCGGCGCACCGGGGACGGCGCCTGTGACGCAGCCAGGCCACGATTCATAGTGACCGGCGAAATCAGCTCGATCTATAAAAAGAATGGACGTGTACGCAAAGTACACAATCTGATCCTGCTGAAAAGCCTTGATGCGGCTGACGCGCTCGCGCACCGCTTGGAGCAGGTGGGAAACCTGCATTCAGATGGGCGGCCGATTCTAGGGCTGGACTGCCGCGATCTTTTGGAGATCACCCTCGAAACCTGCCCGGACGCCATCTTTATCCCGGCGCACATCTGGACGCCGCATTTTTCACTCTTTGGCGCATTTTCCGGATTCGACACCATTGAGGAATGTTTTGAGGATCTGACCCCGCACATTCATGCGCTGGAGACCGGACTTTCCTCTGACCCGCCGATGAATTGGCGGCTCTCTGCGCTTGACCCTTATCTGCTCGTGTCCAATTCCGACGCGCATTCGCCAAACAAGCTGGGCCGAGAGGCGAATCTGCTCGATACTGCGCTTACTTATGACGCCATCAAGCGCGCGCTGGACGGGGCCGGCGGCTTTGCCGGGACGATCGAATTTTTCCCGGAAGAGGGCAAATACCACTACGACGGCCACCGCAACTGTGGGTTATGTCTCGCCCCGTCGGAGACAATTGCAGACGGCGGCATCTGCCCGGTCTGCGGCAAGAAGCTGACCATCGGCGTGCTGCATCGCGTCGAGGAACTGGCTGACCGGCCGGAGGGGGCAGTTCGGCCAAACGCCATGCCTTTTGAGCGCTTGGCACCGCTGCCAGAGGTCATTGCGGCCTCGACCGGCTACACCCCGGCCAGCGGCCGGGTACAAAAGCAATATGAAGCCATGCTGCACACACTCGGTCCGGAATTTTTCATTTTACGCGAAGCACCGCTTGACGCCATCGGGCGGCTGGCCGGCCCGTGCGTAGAAGAGGGCATCCGCCGGCTGCGCGCCGGCCAGGTAACGCTCTCGCCGGGCTTTGACGGGGAATTCGGAAAACTGCAACTATTGACTCAGCAGGAGATCGATGACATTTCAGGCCAAATGACGTTCTTTAATACTTCTGCCATGATTCGGCCCAAAACCACGCCGCGCCGCAGGCGGGTCAATGCGGCTGCCGCTCCAAAAACAACCGCCCCCAAATTTTCCGGCCTGCGCGCCGGTCTGAACCCGGAGCAGCTGGCCGCCGTCCATACAGAAGCGAATGCAGTGGCGGTCATCGCCGGGCCGGGCACCGGCAAAACGAAAACGCTCGTCGCGCGCATCGCCTATCTGGTCGCTGAAAAGAAAACGCCGCCCGCTTCCATCACAGCAGTGACATTCACGAATCAGGCGGCCTCCGAGTTGCGGGAACGGCTCGAAAAAGAGGTGGGCCGCGCGGCCGCACGTGCGATGACCATCGGCACGTTTCACGCCATCTGCTTGCACCGTCTGGAAGCGGCGGGGAAAGCCATCCGCCTGCTGGACGAAGCCCAGGCGCTGTGCCTGGCGGCGGACATCCTGCGCTTCTGTTCCTGCAAATGCGGACCGCGCCGTCTTTTGGAAACGGTCTCCTGCCACAAAACCGGGCGCATGGCCGAAAGCAATGAAGCGCTGGAGGAGGCCTGCCGCCAATACACGGCACGTCTGCAAGCGCAGGGCCTGTCCGATTTTGACGACCTGCTGTTGCAGGCGCTGGCACTTCCCGCGCCGAAAACAGGCGGTTTCCTGCTGGTCGATGAATTCCAGGACATTGATCCGCTGCAATACCGTCTGGTACGCAGATGGGGTGCCGGTGGCAGCGTCTTTGTGATCGGTGATCCAGACCAATCGATTTATGGCTTTCGCGGGGCGGACGCCGTGTGTTTTGACCACTTTTGCGCGGACTTTCCGAATGTGGAAATCATCCGCCTGACCCGCAACTACCGCTCAACCCCGCAGATTCTGCGCTGCGCCGCGGGGGCCATCGGCCACGGCGGGTTGCAGGCCCAACGGGCAGACGGTCCGGCGGTCCGCCTGCTGACGGCAAAAGACCCGTTTGCAGAGGCCATTTTTGTCGCAAAAGAAATCGCGCGCATGGTTGGCGGCATCGATATGCTCGGCGCGCACGGCAAAGCGGCGCTTCACGGTGAAGAGGCCCGTGGCTTCGCGGACATTGCGGTGCTATACCGCACGCACCGACAGGCGCAAACGCTCGAGACCTGCCTCAAGCAGGAGGGAATCCCCTATCTCGTCGCGGGGCGGGACGATTTTCTGACCGATCCGGCAGTGCAGAGTGCGCTTGGCTTTTTCCGTGCCCTTGCTGCCGGGGAGCCGCTGCCCGATGCCCCGGAAGGCGTCGGGCCAATGGACTGGCAGCAACTCGGCAGCGCCTATGCGCCGTTGCTCAAGGAAAAAAAGCCGCAGGCGCTCTTGGAGCGTTTCAGCGCCGAGACAGGGCTCGCCGGCGACGCGTTCCAGAAGCTTTGCCAGACTGCGGCACTGCACCACCGCATGGCCTCCCTGCTCGACACGCTGGCGCTCGGCGTGGAGAGCGACGTGCGCCGCAGCGGCGGACATTATACGCCGGACGCGGTCTCGTTGATGACGCTGCACGGCGCAAAGGGGCTGGAATTTCCAGTTGTGTTCCTGTGCGGACTATGCCAGGGCGTGCTTCCGCTGGAGCAGCCGGGGCGGACATCCGATCCGGCGGAGGAGCGGCGTCTCTTTTATGTCGGCATCACCCGCGCCAAAGAGGAACTGGTGATGCTGACCGGCCCGTCCCCTTCGCCCTTGATCGCCGATCTGCCGCGCGGCGAATTGGTAGCCGGCCCTACGCACCAATCCCGCCCACGGGCAGCCGAGCAGCTTTCCCTGTTCTAACTGCGTCTGACGCCAAAAATCCCCACTGCATCCGCTTTTGGATACAGTGGGGAAATTTTTTACGCACGTTTCGTGGCAGGGGACGGAAAATGATGCCACAAGCCGGACAATCCGCAAAAGGCTGTAGCTTTCTCATCAAGCGCTCTCCAATTCTCCGCCTGACTTTTTCCGAAAAATTGCTTTATGCATAAACAGGTAGGCAAGGCGGCACAGGCAAGGGCCGTCACCGCCTGTGCCAGGCGCGCCATTCCTAAGCTCAGTCAGCTTCTTCCGCCTGATCCTCTGTACGATTTTGCCTGGCTTGTTGAATTTGATTTTCCAGTTCGTCCAAAATCGCGTCGTCGGCGTCCGGCAAAAGTGCCGCCAGAATTTCCGGAATCCGCTCCGGCTTATAGGAAGGGCTTGCCTTTGCCTGTAAAGCGATATATTCCGCTGCAGTAACCGTTGGCGCAAAGGTTCGCGCGTACTTTTTGGTATTGAGCACAAAGCCCACCACTTTGACAGCGCCTTTTTGCAGCATGGAATTCAGCAGAATATGAAAGGAACTTGCTTTCCATGTGCGGTCCGGCGACAAATCAATGATTTCCGAGCGCGAGAGGGGGCGGTCTGCCTTCCACATCACCTCCATAATCTCCGCTTCATTCTTGGTCAAACTAAATGCATGCCTTGCCATTTTTTGAGTGCACCTCACTTAAAAACAATTTGTATCGTCTAGTATGGAAACAAATGATTGCGTATTTGGTTTTTAGATGTTTTGCAATGTTTATATCTAATATTAGAA
>ERZ1090860.436-NODE-437-length-25179-cov-8.155031_pt1 | contig 25179 bp, 20 predicted proteins | sample MGYA00478483_ERZ1090860 | MGnify/ENA primary metagenome ERZ1090860 (study PRJEB33644, sample SAMEA5815741) | chicken gut metagenome | biome: Chicken; feature: Gastrointestinal Tract; material: Caecum | place: Ireland | collected 2019-01-01 | study: A study of the...
ACTCAAAACAAGAAAAAATAAGAAAAAAGCACAAAAAATGTAGGAATTCAATAAAAAAATACAATATTTTTGTGGAGGATGAATGAAAAAACGGAGGATTTTTTTCTCTTAAAAAATTTTGCATTATGCCGAAAACTGGAAGATATTTTAGTAAAAACATAGTAAAATAGTAAAAAGAAAACAGGAGGAAAATATATGAAAAGGGAAAAAAGGAACTGCAGGATCCCGCCGTAACCGGGAGCCGGCGGATGAAGGGGGATAAAGAAAAAAACAATAATAACTTATAATAATCAGACGAAAAATTTCGGCGGTTTTTGACAAGATCCGGGAAGCCGGAACAAGCCGCGTCTTTGTTTCCTTTCTGAAAAAACAGCCAATTTACAAGCTTTCTGTATACACCCTTCCTTAAAAGGTTTTCCGGGACAGCGCTGCATGGACCGGAAAGCCAAACAAAAAACATCATACGATTTTGCGAAAAAATACTTCCGAATTCTGCAAAATAAAATCAGCCCGGTTCCTAATATCGGTCGCGGAAATGAGGTGGAGATGCTAATATGGTCAACATGAAGAATCCACTAAAACAATCTTTATTGAATATTCTGCGGAGCAGTGAATTTGAGATCAGCATCCGAAAGGCAGGAAAATTCCGGTTTCCCAGCAATTACATGTTTGGAAGACACAATCATCAGGAGTTTGAAATGAATTACATCGCTTCCGGAAACTGTGTAATGGAAATCGACGGTATGCTCTTTATGCTGAAATCCGGGGATCTGGTTTTAATTTCCCCGGGTGTGGCCCACTATTTTATGGTAGGCGCCCAGAGAGGGTGCAGCATCACCCAGCTGGAATACAAGATTTCACTGCCGGAAGATGTGAGCGGGCCCTTTCAGTTTATGTACGGCAGGGAAGCGAGCATTCAGCTCAATGAGTGCTATTCCATCGAAAATGTTATGGAAAGCGTCTGCCGCTATTATCGGGAACACAAAGATGAAGACTACTCGAAAGCGCAGATTGAATTCAGCTTTGCCCAGATCTACCTGGAAATGGCCTACGCACTGAAGCAGAATGAGAAAAAAGAAAACAGTGAACTGTCAAACCGGCAGGGCAATCTGCTGCGGTACATTAATCAGAATTATGACGTAAAGCTGAACATAGAGCAGCTGGCAGAAAAATTCGGGATCAGTTCCCGCAGTATCCGGAAGTATTTTGAAACCTCCCTGGGCATGAGCTGTACAGAGTACATCACTATGCTGCGCATGGAAAAAGCCAAGGAGATGCTGTGGAATACCCGGAAAAATATTACGGATATCGCCGTGGAAGTGGGATACAGCAGTTCACAGTATTTCAGCAACGTATTCGGCGCTTACACAGGCATGTCGCCGGGCAGATTCAGAAACAGCTGGCGGGGAATTATCGCGGAGGAAAAATTGTATGAATAAGAGAGAAAATATGCTGAGAGCTTTGAGAAGAGACAATCCGGAAAGTGTTCCGTTTGACTTTGAACTTTGTCCTTCTCAGATCGAAAACTTTGAAAAGAGAAACGGAACCAGAAATTACAGGGAATATTTTGATTTTCCCATGCGCTATGTGGAGTTGAATCCCACAAAGCAGATGAATGATTACAGCAAGTACTACCAGGATGTGGAAGGCCCCATCGAGCCTCTGGAGTGGAACCCCGAATGGGGCGTTATGGGAAAACGGGGAAGCATCGCTCATTTCCAGGAAATGCTCCATCCCATGAAGAATTTCACTTCGGTCCGGGAAATAGAGGAATATCCTTTCCCGGATATGACGGCGGACTACCGCTGGGAGGGACTGAAAGAAAAAAATGAAGAATTGATCTCCCAGGGCTATGCCACCGGCGCGTTTATGGAAATGACGATTTTTGAACTCTGCTGGTATCTCAGAGGAATGGAAGATTTCATGATGGACTTTTACGCGGATCCGGAATTTAACGATGCCCTGATGGACAAGATCACCGGGATCCGGGTGGAAATGGCAAGGCGCTGGGCCCAGGTGGGCGTGGATATTCTGATGCTGGGAGACGATGTGTCCACCCAGGAAGACATGATGATGGCTCCGGAACTTTGGAGAAAGACTTTAAAGCCCAGAATGGAAAAGATCATCCGGACGGCAAAGGAGGTTAAGCCGGATCTGCTGGTGTTCTACCACGGAGACGGAAATCTGGAAAGGATCATCCCGGATCTGATCGAGATCGGCGTGGATGTCCTGAACCCGGTGCAGCCGGAGTGCGTGGATCCCTTCAAGCTGAAAAAGCTTTACGGGGACAGGCTGTCCTTCTGGGGCTGCGTGGGAACCCAGACCACCATGCCTTTCGGGACCAAAGAGGAAATTTTTGATATCTGCAGACGGCTGATCTGTGAAGTCGGAAAAGGAGGCGGACTGCTTCTGGCGCCGACCCACACACTGGAGCCGGAGGTGCCGTATGAAAATATCGAGGCTTATTTAAAGGCAGTGGAAATGTACGGCAAATATTGACCGGGAACCGCCGCGGGGCCGGCGGGGAACGGCGTGAAGGTAAAAAGGAGGAAGAGAATGGAAAGTGTATTGGAGTTTCAGAACATCAGCAAATACTTTCCGGGCGTCAAGGCGCTGGACAATATCTGTTTCAAAGCCTACGGCGGAGAGGTTCTGGCCTTCCTGGGCGAGAACGGCGCCGGAAAATCTACGCTTCTCAAGGTTCTGAACGGAGATTACCGGCCGGACGGAGGAAAATATCTGCTGAACGGCCAGGAGAAGCACTTCCACACGCCCCACGAGGCGATTGAGGAAGGCATCAGCGTCATTTACCAGGAACGTCAGATCCTGCTGGAATTAAGCGTGGCGGAAAACATTTATCTGGGACGGATGCCGGTCAACAAATTCGGCGTGATCAGCACCCGGAAGGCCAATCAGATGGCTCAGAAAATCATAGAAGATTTCGGTCTGCCCATTTCGGCCTCCACCAAGGTAAAGGACTTAAGCATCGCTTATCAGCAGATGGTGGAGATCATGAAGGCCTACAGCCGCGAAAATCTGAAAGTAATCTGCTTTGACGAGCCCACGGCCAGTTTGAGCGACGCGGAGATCGACGCTCTGTTTGCCATTATTGAAAAACTGAAAGCCCAGGGAAAGATCATTATCTATGTATCCCACCGCATGAACGAGATCAAGCGGATCGCGGATAAGGTGGCGATCTTCAAGGACGGCTGCTACATCGACACCATGGACGCCAAGACCACAGAGGAACAGGTACTGATCCGCAAGATGGTAGGCCGGGATCTGGGAGATATTTACGACAGCCTGGACCGGACCAAGGAAATCGGCGATGTGCTGCTGGATGTAAAGGATCTGTCCTCGGATTATGTGCGGAAGGTATCCTTTACCCTCCATAAAGGCGAGATCCTGGGATTTTCCGGACTGGTGGGAGCCGGCCGGACCGAGGTCATGCGGGCACTGATCGGGGCGGACCGGGCCAAAACCGGGGAGATTTACCTGGAAGGCAGGAAAATCGTCAACCATTCTCCCAAGCAGGCCATGGAAAACGGCATTGTCATGGTCCCGGAGGACAGAAAACTCCAGGGACTGCTCTCCAACCTGAGCGTGGCGGGCAATATCAATATTTCCCTGCTGAAGAAAAATTCCAACAGCCTGGGGATCATAAGCGCGAAGAAAGAAAGGGAAGAGGCGGAAAAAGGCATCCGGGAGTTCCGGATCAAAACCCCTTCCAAAGACAAATTGATCCTGGAACTGTCAGGAGGAAATCAGCAGAAGTGCATTGTGGCCCGGTGGCTGGCCACGAACCCCAAGGTACTGATCCTGGATGAGCCCACCAAAGGAATCGATGTGGGCGCCAAGGCGGAATTTTATCAGATGATCTGCGATTTCGCGAAGCAGGGGCTGGGAGTGATCCTGATCTCCTCGGAACTCCCGGAGGTCATCGGACTTTCCGACCGGATCATCGTCATGAAATCTCTGAAGGTTTCAGGGGAAGTAATGAGGGAAGAAGCAACAGAGGATAAGCTGTTAAGTTTGGGAATGATAGGAGAAGCGGCAAATGAGTAAGATGGAGATGAAAAAGAAAAAAGGGCTGCCCATCGGCGGTGACAAGCTGGTGCTTCTGGCGGCGATCGTAGTTGTATTTATTTTATTTACGGCAATCAATGAAAACTTTCTGACATGGACAAACTTTGTAAATATCCTGGTGGCCGCGGCTCTGATCGGAACCATCGCGGTAGGTCATACATATCTGATCATCGCGGCACAGAACGATTTGTCCCCGGGTTCCCTGGCGGCTTTGTGCGGCGTTACTGTTGCCCTGCTGCTGAGCATGAATGTTCCGGTTGTTCTGGCGGTGATTATTACCATGGGCGTAGGCGCCGTGGTGGGGATCTTTAACGCCTGGATGGTAAACAAGATCAAGCTGGAAGCCTTTATCGCCACGCTGGTTACCCAGTCTGTCATCAGAGGATTTGCCTATCTGATCTGCAACGGCCGGCCGGTGGCCATCAGCAACAAGGCCATGGTGGCATTTGGAAAGGCCCGGTTCCTGACGATCCCCGTGGTTGTGTGGATCATGATCGCGGCGATGATCATCTTCGGTTTTATTCTGGCAAAAACCCGTTTCGGACGCAGCGTCTACGCCATCGGCGGCAGCGTGGAGGCGGCCCGCCTGGCAGGCCTGAATCCCAAGCGGATCGTTACACTGTGCTTTGTGCTGATCGGCGTGCTCAGCGCTGTAGGCGGCATCGGCTACGCGGCCCGTATGAATGCCGGACAGCCCAATGCCAATATTAACCTGGAGTTCGACGCCATCACCGCTGTTATCCTGGGCGGCGTATCCTTTACCGGAGGCGTGGGCGATATGGGCGGAACCGCCCTGGGCGTATTCCTGATCCAGGCATTCAACAGCGGCCTGAACATGGTGGGTATTTCTCAGTTCTGGCAGTATGTAGCCAGAGGAGCTCTGCTGCTGTTCGCTCTGACAACCGACTATGTCCGGAAAGAGAGAAAGAACAAAGCCCTGCTGGAGGCCAGCATGAAGGCCGCGGAGGCAGACTAAAGAAGAAGTCTGCGCAGAGAGCAGAGGGTGAAATTTTTGAAACAGACAACAGAAAACAGATGTGCGGGGCACATTTGTAATAAAAATCAAATCCTAAAAGGAGGACAAGAAATGAAGAAGAGATTAGTAGCAATCCTGTTGACGGCGGCAATGTGCGGAACCATGCTGGCAGCCTGCGGAGACAGCAAAGAGGACGGCGGCGCTTCCACTGACTCTAAGGGATCTTCTGCGGATGTATCCGCTTCTTCCGGCGGCGGAGAAAGCGGAGCGGACGGTGATCTTCTGATCTACGGCATTTACAAATCCGGCGACCAGACCTGGTTCCTGGATGAGGGCGACGCGGCGAAGGCAGCGGTAGAAGCAGCCGGCGGCACCTTCACTTATATCGACGCCCAGATGAAGGGCGACCAGGAGATGAACGCCATCGACAACGCCATCGCCAATAACGCGGACGGCATCGTAATCTGTACTTCCGACCAGACCATGTCCCAGGCCATCGTGGACAAATGCGAGGAGGCAGGAATCCCGGTAGTGGCTGCCGATGACGCCCTGCAGGACGCCGAGGGCAATAAGCTGGCTCCCTGGGTAGGGATCGACGCCTACAATATCGGAGCTGCCTGCGGAGAGTGGATCGCCGACTACGCGACGGAGAATGACCTGGTAGGAAAAGAAAACGTAGGTCTGCTGATGATGACCATGGACACAGTATCCAGCTGCGTTCCCAGGACCGAGGGCGAGTACGACAAGTTTACCGAGATGCTTCCGGATTTCGACACCAGCAAGATCTTCCGGGCGGACTACGACGGAACAACAGATAAGGGAAATACCGCGGCTACCGCTGTGATCACCGGACATCCGGAAATCACCCAGTGGCTGGTAGTAGCTGCCAATGAAGAGGGCGCTATCGGAGCTGTCCGTTCACTGGAGAGCGCGGGCCTTGATAAAGACGCCTGTGTTGTAGGTCTGGGCGCTTACATGGCAAAAGATGAGTGGAACGACAAGGGAGCAGACGGCGTCTGCATGAAGGCATCCGCGTACTTCCCGGCTACCGCCGTAGGCGAGGGATCCATCGAAGTGCTGCTGCAGATGATCAACGGCGAAGAGCCGGAGATGGAGACTGCTGTTGCTGCTACTATGGTAACACCTGAAAATTACAAAGAGGTTATGGGGAAGGACGCAGAATAATTATATGAAAGATACTCCCATTCAATTTGGGAAAACCTTCTCAGGCCAGGCGGCGGAACTCTGCCGCCTGACCGGAACAAATGGCCTGGAAGCGGATGTGACCGACTACGGCGCCACTTTGGTGTCCCTGCGGTATCCGGATCATAAAGGAACGGTTCGGGATCTGGTTCTGGGCTATGATTCTGTTCTGGGCTATGAGACAGGCAGCTGCTATTTCGGCGCGACTGTAGGAAGGAATGCCAACCGGATCCGGGGAGCGGTCTTTGACCTGAACGGCCAGGAGTACCATTTAAGCGCCAACGAGGGAAAGAATAATCTCCACAGCGGACCCAACGGATATTCCTTCCGGCTGTGGCAGATCTCTGAGCGCAGACGAAGAGAAAATTCCATTACCTTTTTTCTGGAAAGTCCCGACGGGGATCAGGGTTTTCCCGGCAATCTGGAGGTTTCCGCGACGTATGAACTGACCGGGGACGGAGCGCTGAAGATCCATTACGAAGCGGTATCGGATCAGAACACCCTGATCAATATGACAAACCACGGATATTTTAATCTGAACGGACACAACAGCGGCAATGTGCTGGAACAGTGGATGGAACTGGAAGCGGAATATTATACTCCGGTGTGCGCCTCCTCTGCCCTTCCCACCGGAGAGATCCGGCAGGTGGCAGGCAGTCCCTTTGATTTCCGCAGGCCCAAGCGGATCGGGCAGGAAATCGGTGACGGAGACATCCAGCTCAGCCGGGCGGGAGGATACGACCATAATTTTGTCATCGACGGCACCAGCGGCGTTCTGCGCAAGGCGGCATCGGCTTTTTCGGAGGAATCCGGCATCGGGATGGAAGTGTGGACGGATCTGCCCTGCGTTCAGTTTTATACCGCGAACTTTGTAGAAGGACAGAGAGGAAAAGAGGGGGCTGTATACGGAAAACGCAGCGGTTTCTGCCTGGAAACCCAGTATTATCCCAACAGCATCAATACGCCGGGATTTCCTGTTTTTGTGCTGAGTCCCGGAAAACGCTGGGAAGCTACAACAATTTACCGATTTTATCATATTAAGTGACGCCGGAATAAAAGGCCGGCACGGCGGAAGGTTTTTTCCATCAGACAAGATTTTTTCGGCAGCCTGCCTGTGCCATCCGTAAAGCCGCTCTGACCGCGGATGGCCGGGTGCACTGCGGGTCCTGCAAAAAAAATAAAAAAAATTTAAAAAAGTACTTGCATTTTTCGAGGATATCCTTTATAATTCACTTTGTTGTACGAAATTGGGCTATCGCCAAACGGTAAGGCAACGGACTCTGACTCCGTCATTTCCTGGTTCGAATCCAGGTAGCCCAGTACCAGAAAGCCGTTGCAGTCATGCAGCGGCTTATTTTTTCAACAGAAAGGAGTTATCATGTCGTATTCATTTTCAGGAAGGATCCGCTACAGCGAAATGGATGAGAACCGTTCCCTTTCTCTGTACAGCCTGATCAATTATTTTCAGGACTGCAGCAATTTCCACGCAGAGGCCTGCGGTGTGGGACTGGACTGGACAGAGGCCAACCGCCGGGCCTGGATGCTGGCTTCCTGGCAGATCCTGGCGGATGAGTACCCCACCATGGGGGACCTGGTGGAGGTCAGCACCTGGGCCACAGGCTTCCGGGGATTTGTCGGATACAGAAACTATGAAATGAGAGACGAAAAAGGCCGTTCCATTGCCCGGGCCAACTCCGAGTGGGTCTTTATGGATACGGAGCACAATTGTCCCGTCAAAGTCCCGGAACTCCAGGCCCAGGCCTACGGCATCGAGGCGGACAGAAAACTGCGGGATGATTTCGGGGGCCGGAAGATCCGCGTTCCCGCGGAGGGAAAGCAGATGGAGCCTTTCCGCATTCAGGAGTATCATCTGGATACGAACCACCATGTCAACAACGGCCAGTACATACGTTTTGCCCAGGCTTACCTGCCTTTGGGGATGAAGGTGGGAAAACTGCGGGCGGAGTACAAGAAACAGGTGCTTTTAGGCGATCTTCTGTATCCTGTGGCTGCAAAGACAGAGCAGGGCTTTGTGGTAACTCTGGCCCGGGAGGGGGAGACACCCTGCTTTATCTGTGAAATGACGGAAAAAGCCTGAAATAAGGAAAAGAGAGGATCAAATCACATGTTGGAATTAGGAAAAAAGCAGCGTCTGAAAGTAGTGAAAAAAGTGGATTTCGGCGTCTATCTGGCAGAAGACCCGGGAGATAAAAAAGAGGATCAGGTTCTGCTTCCAGCCAGGCAGGTTCCGGAATCAGCGGAAACCGGCACGGAAATCGAAGTGTTCCTGTACAGAGATTCTAACGACCGGCTGATCGCCACCACCCGGGAGCCGAAGCTTGTGCTGGGCGAGGTGGCCCTGCTGCCGGTGCTGGAGGTGGGAAGGATCGGCGCCTTCCTGGACTGGGGTCTGGAGAAAGACCTGCTGCTCCCCTACCGGGAGCAGACCTGCCCGGTGAAAAAGGGGGATCAGGTGCTGGCGGCTCTTTATATCGATAAGAGCCAGAGACTGTGCGCCACCATGAAGATCTATCATTATCTGAAGCAGCAGTCCCCCTATGCAGTGGGGGATCAGGTCAGGGGACGAGTGTATGAGATCAGCGGAAATTTCGGGGTCTTCGTGGCAGTGGATGACCGGTATTCCGCGCTGATCCCCAAATGGGACGCCCAGGGCCGCTATCAGGTAGGCCAGGAACTGTCTCTGCGGGTAACAGAGGTGAAGGAAGACGGCAAGCTGACAGTCAGCGCCAAACAGAAGGCCTATCTGCAGATGAATGAGGACGCGGATAAAATTTTTCAGATGATGGAGCAGGCGGGAGGACGCCTGGACTTTGACGACAAGGCCTCTCCGGAGAAGATCAACCGGGAGCTGGGAATTTCCAAGGCGGCCTTTAAGAGGGCGGTAGGACACCTTTTAAAAGAGAAAAAGATCAAAATAGAAGGCGGAAAGATCCTTCTTAAATAAAATAAGAAAGAGGAAAAAAGAATGTCAAAAGCGAGCAGAAAAGCAGAACAGGAGCGGCGGGCCAGAAAGAGAAGAAAAAAGAGGATCCTTTTGGGCGTGATCCTGGCGGCCTGTGTCTGCGCCATCCTGGCGGCGGTGCTGATCCGCATGAAGGGAAGTCAGAAGGATACAGCCGGAGATTATACGGCGGAGATCGTGGTGAAGGATTACGGCACCATCACCGTAGCTCTGGACAAAGAGGCGGCGCCGAAGACAGTGGAGAACTTCGTCTCCCTGGCAAAGAGCGGCTTCTATGACGGGCTGACCTTTCACCGGGTGATCGAGGGATTCATGATCCAGGGCGGCGATCCCAACGGGGACGGCACCGGCGGCTCTGATCAGACGATTCCCGGAGAATTTTCCGCCAACGGCTATGACAATCCGCTGTCCCACACCAGAGGAACGATTTCCATGGCCCGGGCGCAGGACTATGACAGCGCCAGTTCCCAGTTCTTCATCATGCAGGAGGACAACACCTCCCTGGACGGCCAGTACGCGGCCTTCGGCCATGTAACCTCCGGCATGGAGGTGGTGGACGCCATCTGCCAGGACGCGGTAAATGGGGATTCCAACGGAGTGCTTCCGGCAGAAGACCAGCCGGTGATCGAATCCATTACCATTCAGGATACACAGGCAGAATAAGAAGCTGCGAAAAGCAGAGAAAAAGGATGCCCCCGGCGCATCCTTTTTCTCTGCCCTGAAAGGCCGGGAAATGCCGGTGGTATTTCCCGGCCGGAAGTGATATACTAATCCCGTAACTTTTGGGACAGCTTACCAGAAAAGGAAGAACTATGAGTTTTGCGCATCTGCACGTACACACGGAGTACAGTCTGCTGGACGGCTCCAATAAGATAAAGGAATATGTGGCCCGGGTAAAGGAACTGGGAATGAACAGTGCAGCCATTACGGATCATGGGGTGATGTATGGCTGCATTGATTTTTATAAGGCGGCCAGGGAGGCGGGGATCAATCCGATCCTGGGCTGCGAGGTCTATGTGGCTCCCGGCTCCCGGTTTGACAGGGAAACCGGCCGGGATGATGAACGGTACTACCATCTGGTCCTGCTGGCGGAAAATAACCGGGGCTACGCCAATCTGATGAAGATCGTCTCCCGGGGATTCGTGGAAGGATTTTACTATAAGCCCCGGGTGGATCTGGATCTGCTGCGGGAATACCGGGAAGGGATCATCGCCCTCTCCGCCTGTCTGGCCGGGGAGGTGCAGCGGTACCTGGTGAGAAATCTTTACGAAGAGGCCAAAAAGGCGGCGCTGCGCTATGAGGAGATTTTCGGGAAGGGAAACTTTTTCCTGGAGCTGCAGGATCACGGGATCCCGGAACAGAGACTGGTGAACCCGGGACTTCTGCGGCTGAGCCAGGAGACCGGCATCGGCCTGGTGGCCACCAATGATGTCCATTACACCTACGCCGAGGACGCGGCGCCCCACGACATCCTGCTCTGCCTGCAGACCGGCAAGAAGCTGGCGGATGAAAACCGGATGCGCTATGAGGGCGGCCAGTACTATGTAAAATCCGAGGAGGAGATGAGGGAACTGTTCCCCTACGCTCCGCAGGCTTTGGAAAATACCCAGAAGATCGCGGACCGCTGCCATGTGGAGATCGAGTTCGGCGTGACAAAGCTGCCGAAATACGATGTGCCGGAGGGATATACCTCCTGGGAATACCTGAACAAACTCTGCCATGAAGGACTTCAAAATCGGTATCATCCCGTGACGGAGGAACTCTCAGAACGTCTGGAGTATGAGCTGAACACCATCCGGACCATGGGATACGTAGACTATTTCCTGATCGTCTGGGATTTCATCAAATACGCCAGGGACCATGACATCATGGTGGGGCCGGGCCGGGGAAGCGCCGCCGGAAGCCTGGTGTCCTACACTCTGGGGATCACCCAGCTGGACCCCATGCGCTACAGCCTGCTGTTTGAGCGCTTTCTGAATCCGGAGCGGGTATCCATGCCGGATATCGATGTGGATTTCTGCTTTGAGCGCCGCCAGGAGGTCATCGACTATGTGGTGCAAAAATACGGAAAAGACCGGGTGGTGCAGATCGTGACCTTCGGTACTCTGGCCGCCCGGGGGGTGATCCGGGATGTGGGCCGGGTGCTGGATCTGCCCTACGCCCAGGTGGACTCCATCGCCAAGATGGTTCCCAATGAGCTGAACATCACCATCGATAAGGCCCTGACCATGAGCACAGAGCTGCGGAAGCTGTATGAGGAGGATCCCCAGGTGGCCCATCTGATCGATATGGCCAAGCGGCTGGAGGGACTGCCCCGGCACACCTCCATGCATGCAGCCGGCGTGGTGATCTCACAGAAAGCGGTGGATGAGTACGTGCCTCTTTCCCGGGCGGCGGACGGCACTATCACCACCCAGTTTACCATGACCACCCTGGAGGAGCTGGGGCTTCTGAAAATGGATTTCCTGGGCCTTCGGACCCTGACGGTGATCCAGAATGCCCAGAAGCTGGCGGAAAAGAGCGCCGGCCATGCCATCGACATGATGAAGATCGACTACAATGACCCGAAAGTCCTGGAGATGATCGGTTCCGGAAAATGCGAGGGCGTTTTCCAGCTGGAGTCCGCGGGGATGAAAAGCTTCATGAAGGAGTTAAAGCCTCAGAGCCTGGAGGATATCATTGCCGGGATCTCCCTGTACCGGCCGGGTCCCATGGATTTTATCCCCCAGTACATTCAGGGAAAGAATCACCCGGAAACCATCCGCTATGACTGCCCCCAGCTGAAACCCATTCTGGAGCCCACCTACGGCTGTATCGTGTATCAGGAGCAGGTCATGCAGATCGTCCGGGATCTGGCGGGCTACACCCTGGGCCGCAGCGATCTGGTGCGCAGGGCCATGTCCAAGAAAAAAGCCGCTGTCATGGAAAAGGAGCGCCGGAATTTCGTCTATGGAAATCCGGAGGAGGGAGTCCCCGGATGCATCAGCCGGGGGATCGATGAAAAGACCGCCAACAAGATTTACGATGAGATGATCGATTTCGCCAAATACGCCTTCAACAAATCCCATGCGGCTGCCTACGCCATTGTCTCATACCAGACGGCCTGGCTGAAATATTACTATCCCGTGGAATTTATGGCGGCCCTTATGACCTCCTGCATCGATAACCCGGGAAAGGTTTCGGAGTATATTGCCAACTGCCGGCAGATGGGAATCGGCATCCTGCCTCCGGACATCAACCGCAGCGAGGGAGTCTTTACGGTGGAGGGGGGGAGCATCCGCTACGCCCTCTCGGCCATCAAGGGCATCGGCCGGCCGGTGATGGAGGCCATCGGGGAGGAACGCGGGAAGAGCGGCCCCTTCGTCAGCCTCCAGGATTTCTGCCGCAGGCTTTCCGGCAGGGAGGTAAATAAGCGGACTTTGGAGAATTTCATAAAATCCGGAGCCTTCGACAGCCTGGGGGGCACCAGAAAACAGTTTATGCAGGTGTATGAGCAGGTGCTGGATCAGGTGAACCAGGAGAAAAAGAATTCCCTTACAGGGCAGATGAGCCTGTTTGACCTTATGTCCGGGGAGGAAAAAGAAGAGTTTGAACTGCGGCTGCCGGATGTGGGAGAATTCGGCAAAGAAGAGAAGCTGGCATTTGAAAAAGAAGTGATCGGCGTGTACATCAGCGGCCATCCTCTGGAAGAGTATGAGGAGCGCTGGAGAAAGAGCGTGTCGGCGGTTACCGCGGATTTCCAGCCGGATCCGGAGAGCGGCATCCCGCGGGTCCGGGACGGCGCCAAAGAAATCGTCGGCGGAATGATCACGGATAAAACCATAAAATATACAAAGAATAATAAAACTATGGCGTTCCTGACTCTGGAAGATCTGGTGGGGAGCGTGGAGGTAATTGTATTTCCCAGGGATTATGAGAGAAACGCGGCCCTTTTAAACGTGGATTCCAAGGTGTTTATCCAGGGAAGGGTTTCTCTGGAGGAGGAAAGGCCCAGCAAGCTGATCCTGGAAAAAATTTATCCCTTTGACCAGACGAGAAAAGAGCTGTGGATCCAGTTCCCGGACCGGAAGACCTATGAAAGCCAGGTGGCCGGCCTTTACGATCTGCTGAAGGAGTCAGACGGAAAAGACGGGGTGGTACTGTACATCCGGGCGGAGAAAGCCATGAAGCGTCTGCCCCCCAGCCGGAACGTGGACGCCCGGCCTGAACTGGCGGACAAACTTGCCCGCCGGTACGGCCAGGCAAATGTGAAAGTTGTGGAAAAGGGCATTGAAAAACGCCGGGAAATGCATTAGAATATGGTATGGTAATACCGCCTGAGGCGGCGTATCCGTTTAGAAATCGCGTGTGCAGCATGTGAATATGGAGGAAATTAAATGGCTATGGAGAGCAAAGTAAAGACAATAGGCGTCCTGACCAGCGGCGGCGACGCTCCTGGAATGAATGCGGCGATCCGTGCAGCGGTACGCCGGGGGCTCAGCAGAGGAATTAAGATGAAAGGCATCCTCAAGGGCTACGACGGCCTGATGAATGAGGAGATTATTGATATGTCCGCGAGGGATGTGTCCGACACCATCCAGCGGGGCGGCACGATCCTGTATACAGCCCGCTGCGCGGAGATGCGCACAGAAGAGGGACAGAAACACGCGGCGGAGACCTGCCGCAAGTTCGGCATTGACGGCCTGGTGGTCATCGGCGGCGACGGCTCTTTCGCGGGAGCGCAGAAACTGGCTAATCTGGGCATCAACACCATCGGCGTGCCGGGAACGATCGATCTGGACATTGCCTGCACAGAGTACACCATCGGTTTTGACACCGCGGTGAATACTGCCATGGAAGCCATCGATAAGGTCCGCGATACGTCCACCTCCCATGAGCGCTGCAGCATCATTGAGGTTATGGGCAGAAACGCCGGGTATATCGCTCTCTGGTGCGGAATCGCCAACGGGGCGGAGGATATCCTGCTGCCGGAGAAATACGACTACGATGAGCAGAAGATCATCAACAATATCATAGAAAACCGGAAGAAGGGCAAGAAGCATCATATTATCATCAACGCCGAGGGCATCGGCCATTCCGAGGCCATGGCCAAGCGGATCGAGGCTGCCACCGGCATCGAGACCAGGGCTACGATCCTGGGCCACATGCAGCGAGGCGGAAGCCCCACCTGCAAGGACCGGGTTTACGCTTCCATCATGGGAGCTTACGCCGTGGATCTGCTGATCGCCGGAAAGACCAAGAGAGTTGTGGGCTACAAGAACGGCGAGTACGTGGACTTTGATATTAACGAGGCTCTGGCCATGCAGAAGAATATTCCGGAATACCAGTATGAGATCGCCAGAGCTCTTTCTTACAATTACGCAAAATAAAATCCCGGCGCCGCGGAGGCGGCCCCGGAAAGTTGTATGGCTGCCTGAGAACAGATCTGCTGTTCCGGGCAGCTTTTTGAAATCCGGCAGCTTACAATCCGGGGGATGGGGCTTTTGGCCCTTCCGGTGATTTGACATTCAGGAGAAAAAAATGATAACAAGCAGCAGCAACAGTCAGATTAAACATGTGATCCAGCTGAATACAAAAGGAAAACTGCGGCGGGAGGAGGGGCTTTTCACAGCGGAAGGAGTGAAACTCTTCCAGGAAGCCCCCGAAGAACTGCTGGAGAAGGTCTTTGTATCGGAGAGCTTTGAGAGAGAACACAGGGAGCTTCTGGGGGACACCGCTTATGAAGTGGTGGAGGACGGCCTGTTTGCCAGAATGTGCGATACCAGAACCCCTCAGGGGATCCTGAGTCTGGTCCGGAGGCCGTCCTGGACCTGGGAGCAGGCTGCCGGCGGGGAAAATCCGCTGATCCTGGTGCTGGAGGACCTGCAGGATCCGGGAAATCTGGGAACCATCCTGCGGACGGCGGAGGGAGCCGGTGTGACGGGGGTGATCTTCAGCAGGAACTGCGTGGATCTCTATCACCCGAAAACCATCCGCTCCACCATGGGATCGGTGTACCGGATGCCCTGCTATTTTGCCGGGGATATCACAGAGGCGGCGGACCGTCTCCGAAGCTGCGGCATCCGCACGTTCGCGGCGCATCTTCAGGGAAAACGCTCCTACGCGAAGGAAGATTACCGCCGGGCCAGCGCCTTTTTTATCGGAAATGAGGGGAACGGCCTGAGCCCGGAACTGGCGAAGCGGGCGGACTGCCTGATCCGGATTCCCATGGAGGGAAAGGTGGAATCACTGAACGCGGCAGTGGCCGCCGCGGTGCTGATGTACGCGGCCCATGCCCAGAGATTTCCCGCGGCCTGAAAACTTTTCCGGCTTGCGGCAAAAAACCCTGAAAATCTCGTAAATCCGACATAGATTTTAACAAATTCTTAAATTACAAAGAAGTCCGGAATTTTCCTGTACATTTGTTCTTCTATGCGGTAAAATTGGATATACATTTTTCAGGAGGAAAACGTCGTGAGCAAAAAAGAAGAGCAGTCTCCGGAAGAGCTGAAAAAGCGGAAAAACAGGAGAAGACTAATCGGTAAGACAATTCTTTTGGCAGTGCTGTTGGTCGTATTGTTGGGTATGATCTGGATTGCTTCCGGGGGAATGGAGCAGGTAGGATTTTGGAAAAATCCGCAGAACACTTCCGATGATTCTAACACAGAACCCGGATCCGAAGAGACGCCCGGGCCGTCCAAAGAACCGGATTCACCGGCGGAAGGCACAGGCAGCGATAAAGACACCGCTCTTCAGGAGGCGGAGAAACTGGCTGTTCAGTACGATTATGATAAAGCGCTGGAAACACTGAGGGCTGTGCCGGGGGCGGACCAGGATCCGGATCTTTCTTCAAAGATCGCGGAATACGAAGTGCAGAAGTCCAATCTGAAGCCGACAGCGCCCCAAAACGTCACCCATGTGTTTTTCCATTCGCTGGTGGTGGACCCGGACAGAGGATTTTCCCGGCCGGAGGATCCGCTGACTGCCGGTTTCTGCCAGTGGATGACCACAGTGGATGAATTTAATGCCATGATGGAGCAGATGTACGCCAGAGGGTATGTGCTGGTGGATCTCCACGATCTGGTGGATGAGACCAAAGACGCGTCGGGAGCTGTCCAGATGACGGGGAAAGATATTATGCTGCCTGAGGGAAAGATTCCCTTTGTGCTGTCCCTGGACGATCTGTCCTACTATCACAGCTATGACGGCAGGGGGATCGCCTCAAAAATGGTTCTGGATGAGGATGGGAAGCCTGTCTGCCAGTATACAACGCCCCAGGGCGAGACCGTGACCGGCGCCTATGACTGCGTGCCTCTTCTGGATGAATTCCTGGAAGAGCATCCGGACTTTTCCTATAAAGGGGCAAAGGGAACCATCGCTCTCACCGGCTATAACGGAATTCTGGGATACAGGACAGACAGCGATTACCGGACCCGGCAGGATCTGTCTCCGGATCAGGCTGCCTGGCTGGAGTCCCACCCGGATTTTGACTGGGAGGAGGAGTGCCGGGAGGCAAAGAAAGTGGCGGAGGCCATAAAGGCGGACGGATGGAATTTCGCCAGCCATACCTGGGGGCATATCAAAGTAGGAGAGGACTGTTCGCTGGAGCATCTGCAGACAGATACGGAGAGATGGCTGCAGGAGGTAGAGCCTCTGATCGGCAGTACGGACACCATCATTTTTGCCCACGGCCAGGATCTGGCCGCCTGGAACGAGGATTACGGGGCTTCCCAGAAAGTCCAGTATCTGCAGAGCAAGGGATTTTATATCTTCTGCAATGTAGATTCCTCAAAATATTTTGTGCAGATCGGCAGCAACTACCTGCGGATGGGTCGGAGAAATCTGGACGGATACCGGCTGTGGGAAGCAGTCTACGGCGGAAACGATAAACTCAGCGATCTTTTTGATCCGGCGTCTGTGATAGATCCCAGACGGCCTACGGACGAGGCGCTGTACACCCTATAAATAAGAGAAAAAAACGGCATGTTTTTGCGGAAAAAGCGAAAACATGCCGTTTTTTTGTGTGGTGACGGAAGGCCCCCGGAAGACTCTTTCTTTTTGGTCACAAAATTTTTAAGAAGAAAAAACATATTGACAAATATTATTAACGATGATAGAATCACTCCGTAATAAAATTTAACAAATACGTAATAATTAAGGGGAGACAAAGAAAGATTTCCCCGGCGATGGAAGAAATCCATCGGAAGAATGGAGGTAAGTATGAAACGTAGATCGAAGAATGCCGCAATTGTAGGAGGCGCAGTGGCCCTGAGTCTGATGATGGCGGCACCGGTTTATGCGGAGACAGAAAAAAGTGAAAAAAATACATCAGCCAGTGTCCGGGAAACCCGGGAGCAGGAAGATCTTTCCGTGATGGACACAGAATACTGGGAGGACAAGGCAGCGGCGAATGTACAGACATATGGAGTGATCCGGACATACACTTCGGAGAACGCGCAGACAGAGGGAGTGATCCTTCCCGGCTGTGAGGCGGAGGTCCTGGGCAGCGCGGGAAAATGGACCCGGATCCGTTCCGGCGGGATCACAGGATATATTGAGACAGACTCTCTTGTATTTGGAGAAGAAGCCAGAGTCCATTACAAAAATGTGTACGGATTTGACGGCACCGTCACTGCCGACGTTCTGAATGTGCGCCGGGATGCTTCCACGGAGAGCAGCGTGGTAGCTCAGGAAGCCCAGGGCGAAAAGGTTCGGATCCTGGAAGAGCAGGACGGCTGGTATCTGGTGGAGCAGGACGGCCAGGAAGCTTATGTGTCCGCCGACTATGTAGAACTGGGAGATCTTTCACACTCAGCTATGACGGAGGAGGAATACCAGCAGAAGCTGGCTCAGGAAGAAGCAGCCCGTCAGGCGGAAGAAGCAGCCCGCCAGGCGGAAGAAGCGGCCCGTCAGGCAGAAGCCCAGAGACAGGCTCAGGCCCAGGCAGCGTCCAGTTCCTCCGGGGCTGTCAGCGGCAGTGATCTGGATCTGCTGGCAGCGCTGATCCAGTGCGAAGCAGGGGGAGAGAGCCGTACCGGAAAGGTGGCCGTAGGAGCGGTGGTGCTGAACCGTGTGGCCAGCGCTTCCTTCCCCGACAGCATTTCCGGGGTTATTTATCAGAGCGGCCAGTTTACGCCGGCCCGTTCCGGAGCCCTGGCAAATGTCCTGGCCTCCGGAGCCAGAAGCGACTGCTACGAGGCAGCCCGGGCAGCGCTGAACGGAGAAAATCCCGTGGGAAGCTGCCTGTACTTCAACAGCGGCAGCGGCCAGGGAATTCAGATCGGAAACCAGCATTTTTATTAATTTCAAAATTGAGAACGAAAAAAAGAGGAAACATGTCCGCGTGTTTCCTCTTTTTTGCAGCTGTTCCTCCGGCCTCCGGCGGATCCGCGCCGGATGGAACTCAGCCTCCTTCTTGTGTTTTAACATAAAATATAGTATGATAAAGCCGTAAAAAAATTCAGATTCCGGAGCGCCTAAAGACGCAGGGGAACTGGGAAGGGAGATAATGTGAATCCGATTGCATGGCTGATTATTCTGATCGTACTCCTGGTGATTGAGATCATTACTCTGGGGCTTTCCACTATCTGGTTTGCCGGCGGAGCTTTGGCGGCATTTATCGCCGCGCTGGTGGGAGCGGACTTTTATGTGGAGATCATTCTGTTCCTGGCGGTTTCGATGGTGCTCCTGCTGTTTACCCGCCCGGTGGTCATGCGCTATCTGAATGCCAATAAGACGGCTACGAATGTAGACAGCCTCATCGGCGGTCAGGCTATCGTGACCAAGACCATCAATAACCTGCTGGGCCAGGGTGAGGTGATGGTAGGAGGGACGCCGTGGAGCGCCAGAAGCGCGGAGGAAAACGGCACGATTGAAAAGGATGCGGTTGTGCGCATATTAAAAGTAGACGGTGTAAAATTAATTGTAGAGAGAAAGGAGAATACAGATACTAAATGAGAGACTGATAGGGATCATTGTATTGATCATTTTTCTGGTACTGGTTCTGTTGGTGGTGGCTTCCTGTGTCAAGATCGTTCCCCAGGCCCAGGCCTTTGTCATTGAACAGCTGGGAGCCTACAAGGTTACGTGGGGGACAGGGCTGCATTTTAAGCTTCCCTTTGTGGAGCGCGTGGCCAAGAGAGTCAATTTGAAGGAGCAGGTAGTAGATTTCCCGCCCCAGCCGGTTATCACCAAAGACAATGTAACGATGCGGATCGACACGGTGATTTTCTTCCAGATCACAGATCCGAGGCTGTTCAGCTACGGTGTGGAAAATCCGATTATGGCCATTGAAAACCTGACAGCCACCACGCTGCGGAACATTATCGGAGAGATGGAGCTGGACGAGACGCTGACCTCCCGGGAGATCATTAATACAAAAATGCGGGCGGCTCTGGATATCGCCACAGACCCCTGGGGCATCAAGGTGAACCGGGTGGAACTGAAAAACATCATGCCTCCGGCGGCTATTCAGGAGGCCATGGAGAAACAGATGAAGGCAGAGCGGGAACGCCGGGAATCCATCCTCATCGCGGAAGGCGAGAAGAAGTCCACCATTCTGGTGGCAGAGGGCAAGAAGGAGTCCGCGATCCTGGACGCTGAGGCGGAGAAGCAGGCCCAGATCCTGCGGGCTGAGGCGGAAAAGGAAAAAATGATCCAAGAGGCGGAAGGCCAGGCGGAAGCCATCCTGAAGGTGCAGCAGGCCAACGCCGACGGAATCCGCATGCTGAAGGAGGCCGGAGCCGATGAAGCGGTCCTGACGCTGAAGAGCCTGGAAGCTCTGGGACAGATGGCAAACGGATCGGCTACGAAGATCATCGTGCCTTCCGATCTCCAGGGAATCGCCAGCCTGGCTACCTCTCTGAAGGAGATCGTGACAGATAAGGAAACAGCTGCCGGCAGATAACAGACCGGGCAGGAGGACAGGAGGATAAGAACATGAATTTAAAAGGCCGGAATTTTTTAACGCTGAAAGATTTTACCCCGGAAGAGATCACCGGACTTCTGGATCTGGCGGCAGAACTGAAAGATAAAAAGAAACGGGGCGTTCCCGTGGATACTCTGCGGGGCAGAAACATCGCCCTGATTTTTGAGAAGACCAGCACCAGGACCCGCTGTTCCTTCGAGGTGGCGGCCCATGACCTGGGAATGGGGACCACCTACCTGGATCCATCGGGATCCCAGATCGGCAAAAAGGAGAGCATCCCGGACACGGCCCGGGTGCTGGGACGGATGTTCGACGGCATCGAGTACCGGGGCTTCGGCCAGGAGATCGTGGAGGATCTGGCCAAATACGCAGGCGTTCCCGTTTGGAATGGCCTGACCAATGAGTACCACCCCACCCAGATCCTGGCGGATATGCTGACCATCCGGGAGCATTTCGGACACCTGAAAGATATCCGGCTGGTCTACATGGGGGATGCCCGCTATAATATGGGAAATTCCCTGATGATCGGCTGCTCCAAACTGGGCATGCATTTTACCGCCTGCGCGCCGGAGGCCTACTTCCCCAACCAGAAGCTGGTGGCCCAGTGCGAGAAATACGCGGAGGAAAGCGGCGGGACCATTACCCTTACCGAGAATGTAGTGGCGGGAACAAAGGGCGCGGACGTGATCTACACAGATGTGTGGGTTTCCATGGGAGAGCCGGATGAAGTGTGGGAGGAGCGGATCCGTGACTTAAGTCCCTACAAGGTGACGGCCAAAGTGATGGAGAACGCCGGACCCCAGGCCATCTTCCTGCACTGCCTGCCTGCCTTCCACGATCTGAAGACAAAGATCGGAAAAGAGATCCAGGAGAAATTCGGCCTGGAGGATATGGAAGTGACAGACGAGGTATTTGAATCACCTCAGTCCAAAGTATTTGACGAGGCGGAGAATCGGATGCATACCATCAAGGCTGTCATGGCGGCAACTCTGGGGGCGGTATGAACGGGGAAAGACTGAACATTGAGGAAATAGAGCGCCGGCTTAGGGAGAGCGAAGCCGGCTGCTCTCTTTTTTACCGGGAAACTGTAGGATCCACCAACGACTGGGCGAAGGAGGAGGGCCTTCGGGGAGCGCCGGAGAAAAGCATCTATCTGGCGGAGAGACAGGAAGCCGGCAGGGGACGCAGAGGCCGGGCCTGGGAATCACCGGCAGGCACTTCGCTGTACATGAGCCTGCTGCTGCGGCCGGAGATCAAAAGAGAAGGCCTGTCCATGCTGACGCTGGTCATGGGCCTGGCCGCGGCCCTGGGGATCCGGAAAGTCTCCGGCCTGGAGGCGGAGATCAAATGGCCCAACGATGTGGTGCATGGCGGGAAAAAACTCTGCGGGATCCTGACGGAACTTTCTCTAAAAGGAAATTTTGTGGTGATCGGCATCGGCATCAATGTCAACACAGAAGAATTTCCGGAAGAGCTCCGGGGCAGGGCTTCCTCCCTGTACCGGGAACTGGGAAGAAAAATTTCCAGGGAGGAGACAGCCGCGGCGGTGCTTGCGGAATTTTTCCGGTGTTTTCACAGGTTCCTGGAAACAGAGGATTTAAGACTGCTCCGGGAAGATTACGGCCGGCTGCTGGCGAACCGGGGCCGCCATGTGCGGGTTCTGGACCTGCAGGCGCCCTTTGAGGGAACGGCCCTTGGGATCAGTGATCTGGGAGAACTGCTGGTCTGCCGGGAAGACACAGGAAAGACGGAGGCCGTCTTTGCCGGGGAGGTCTCCGTAAGAGGAATTTACGGGTATATTTGATACAGGAAAAAGGAGTATTTATGGAAGAAAATACAGTACTGTGCGGGGCGAATGCCTACGAAAAAAAATATTATTTTAATCCGGATTTCTCAAGCCTTCCTCAGAGGATCCAGGATGAACTGCACATTATGTGCGTACTGTTTACAGAGGAGATCGGAGGAATCTTCACCGTGGAATTCACCCCCAAGGGAGATCTGGAATTCCGGACGGAAGCCCTGGAGGCGGATGCCATGTACGATGAGATCGGCGGCGCTTTGAGGATCAAGGAGCTGCGCCGTCAGAAAGAAGAACTGTTCCGCTCTCTGGAACTGTTTTACCGGGTATTTTTCCTGGGAGAGGAAGTGGAAGAATGAAGCCTGTAAGGATCGGGAATGTAAAGGTTGAGAAACCGCTGGCTCTGGCGCCTATGGCCGGCGTGACAGATCTTCCTTTCCGTCTGCTCTGCAAAGAACAGGGAGCGGGCCTGGTCTGCACGGAGATGGTCAGCGCCAAGGCGATTTTATATAAAAACAAAAACACAGGGATGCTCATGGAGATCGAGGAGACAGAACGGCCTGCTGCCCTGCAGCTGTTCGGCTGCGAGCCGGAGGTGATGGCCGAGGCGGCCAGGCAGATCCAGGAGCGGAATTTTGACATCCTGGATGTGAACATGGGCTGCCCGGTGCCAAAGGTAGTCAATAACGGGGAGGGCTCCGCGCTGATGAAAAATCCAAAGCTGGCAGGGGAGATCGTGTCGGCGCTGGTAAAGGCGGTAAAAAAGCCGGTGACGGCCAAAATCCGCAAAGGCTTTGACGAGGAGCATGTCAACGCTGTGGAGATGGCGAAGATCCTGGAGGACGCAGGGGCCGCTGCTATCGCTGTCCACGGCAGGACCCGGGAACAGTTTTATTCCGGAAAGGCCGACTGGGAGATCATCCGCCGGGTGAAGGAGGCAGTGTCCATACCGGTTTTCGGAAACGGGGATGTGGACAGTCCGGAGAAAGCCGCCGCCATGCTGCGGGAGACCGGCTGCGACGGAGTCATGATCGCCAGAGGCGCCCAGGGAAATCCCTGGATCTTTTCAAGAGTCCTCCGGTATCTGGAGGAAGGCGTCCTGCTGCCGCCGCCCTCCCGCCAGGAAGTAAAGGAAATGATCTTCCGGCATGCGGATATGCTGACAGCGGCGAAGGGAGCCTACACCGGGATCCGCGAGATGCGGAAGCATGTGGCCTGGTATACGGCGGGCTTTCCCCACTCCGCCAGGCTGAGAGGGAGGATCAATACCGTGGAAAGCCTGGAGGAACTCCGGGAAGTCCTGGAAGCCCTTTAAATGCCGGAATATATGTCCTGAAACATCGGAACTTATGTCTTGACAATCCGCCGGAGCAGGCTTATAATACCATAATTGTTAAGATGAGAGAGAGTATACCCAGAACGAAGATGATTCCCGCTTGAAGAAGTATGCAGGGAGTATTTTTTTGTTATGCGGGAGCGGGACCCGCATGTGATAAAATCAGAAAGGAAGCGGATAACCATGGAAGAAAAAAAGAATATTCTGACCTATGCCGGCCTTCGCAAACTGGAGGATGAGCTCCATGACCTGAAGGTCAATAAAAGAAAAGAAGTAGCCGGAAAGATCAAGGAGGCCAGAGAGCAGGGAGATCTGTCCGAGAACGCGGAGTACGACGCGGCCAAGGACGAGCAGAGGGACATTGAGGCCCGGATCGAGGAGATCGAAAAAATCCTGAAGAACGCCGAGGTCGTAGTGGAGGACGAGGTAGATTCCGATAAGATCAACATCGGCTGCAAGGTCAGTGTCTACGATATGGAATTTGAAGAGGAGATGGATTTCTCCATCGTGGGATCCACAGAGGCCAACAGCCTTCAGGGAAAGATCTCCAATGAATCCCCGGTAGGCCGGGCGCTGATCGGAGCGAAAGTAGGGGACATCGTCAGCGTGGAATCTCCCGCGGGACAGATGGAGTACAAGGTACTGGCAATCGAGAGAAACGTATGACAGGCAGGGGATGAAAAGTTTCCCAGCACATTTTATATAGAAACGGAGAGAAAAAATGGCAGAGCAGAAGAAGCAGCAGACACAGGAACAGGATCTGAACCACCTTCTGAAGGTGCGCCGGGAGAAGCTCGCGGAGCTTCAGGCGGAGGGAAAGGATCCCTTTCAGATCACCAAATACCAGGTAACGCATCACAGCCAGGAGATAAAAGATAATTTTGAAAGCCTTCAGGACCGGGAAGTGTCTGCGGCAGGCAGAATGATGAGCAAGCGGGTGATGGGCAAGGCTTCCTTCTGCCATGTACAGGATCTTCAGGGCATGATCCAGTGCTACGTGGCCCGGGACAATCTGGGCGAGGAGTCCTATAAGGAGTTTAAAAAGCTGGATATCGGAGATATCATCGGCGTAAAGGGAACCGTCTTCCGGACCAAGACCGGGGAGATCTCCATCCACGCGGAGGAGTTTACCCTGCTCTCCAAGAGCCTGCAGATCCTTCCGGAAAAGTTCCACGGGCTTACCAACACGGATCTCCGGTACCGCCAGAGATACGTGGATCTGATCATGAACAGCGAGGTAAAGGATACCTTTATCAAGCGCTCGAAAATAATCGCCAGCATCCGGAATTACCTGAACGGACAGGGATTTCTGGAGGTGGAAACCCCCATGCTGGTGGCCAATGCCGGCGGCGCCGCGGCGCGCCCCTTTGAGACCCATTTCAACGCCCTGGACGAGGATTTCAAACTCCGCATTTCTCTGGAACTTTACCTGAAGCGCCTGATCGTAGGCGGCCTGGAGAGAGTGTACGAGATCGGCCGGGTGTTCCGCAACGAGGGACTGGATACCCGCCACAACCCGGAATTCACCCTGATGGAGCTGTACCAGGCTTACACAGACTACAACGGGATGATGGATCTCACCGAGAACCTGTACCGCCATGTGGCCAGAGAAGTTCTGGGAACCACGAAGATCGTATACAACGGTGTGGAGATGGATTTAGGAAAGCCCTTCCGCCGCATTACCATGGTGGACGCGGTAAAAGAGTACGCCGGGGTGGACTGGAATCAGGTGGAGACCCTGGAGCAGGCCAGAGAACTGGCCAGAGAGCATCATGTGGAGTTTGAGGAGCGCCATAAAAAAGGCGATATCCTGAACCTCTTCTTTGAGACTTTCGCAGAGGAGCACATGATCCAGCCTACCTTTGTCATGGATCATCCCATCGAGATTTCT
>ERZ1090860.443-NODE-444-length-24890-cov-27.757479_pt1 | contig 24890 bp, 21 predicted proteins | sample MGYA00478483_ERZ1090860 | MGnify/ENA primary metagenome ERZ1090860 (study PRJEB33644, sample SAMEA5815741) | chicken gut metagenome | biome: Chicken; feature: Gastrointestinal Tract; material: Caecum | place: Ireland | collected 2019-01-01 | study: A study of the...
GGTGGTCATCGGCGGCGGCAACACCGCCATGGACGCCGCCCGGGCCGCCAAGCGCCTCCCCGGCGTGGAGGCTGTCTCCCTGGTGTACCGCCGCACCAAGCGCTATATGCCCGCCGACCAGGAGGAGCTGGAGCTGGCCCTGGCCGATGGCGTGGAGTTTAAGGAGCTGCTGGCCCCCGTGGGCGTGAGAGACGGCGTGCTTACCTGTAAGGTGATGGAGCTGGGCGCGCCCGACGCGTCCGGCCGCCGCTCCCCCGTGGACACCGGCAGGACGGTGGACGTGCCCGCCGATACGGTGATCACCGCCGTGGGCGAGCATGTGGACACCGGGTTTTACACCGAGAACGGCCTGGCTGTGGACAACCGGGGCCGCGCCGTGGTCAACCCCGACACTCTGGAGTCCTCCATCAGGCACGTCTTTGTGGTGGGCGACGGCCAGAAGGGCCCCGGCACGGTAGTGGAGGCCATCGCCGGCGCCACCAAGGCCGTCCAGGCCATCCGCGCCTTTGACGCGGAGGCGGACGTGGACAAGAACGTGAACCCCGACTACCAGAAGCCCCTGTCCAAGCGGGGGGACGTGTGCACCGACTGCGCCAGCTGCGGCGACATCCGCTGCCTGGGCTGCGCCACGGTGTGCGAGACCTGCACCGAGGTGTGCCCCAACCGGGCCAACGTGGCCGTGTGGGTGCCCGGCATGCGGCAGCGGCAGATCGTCCACGTGGACGGCATGTGCAACGAGTGCGGCAACTGCGCCACCTTCTGCCCCTATGACAGCCGGCCCTATCAGCACAAGTTCACCCTGTTCTGGAGCCAGGAGGACTTCGAGAACAGCGAGAACGAGGGCTTCCTGCCCCTGGAGGGCGGCAAGACCCGGGTGCGCCTGGGCGGGAGCGTGGCGGACTACGACGTGTCCGACCCCGCCTGCGGCCTGTATGACCCCATCCGCCGCCTGATCTGCGCGGTGTACGAGAACTACTCCTATCTGCTGGCCTGATGGCGCCTGCGGAGCCCCGGCGGTCTGCCGGGGCTCCCGGCGCGCCGCCGGAATGTAACGCTGGAAAAGAGGAAACCGACATGAGCGAGAGCTACACCTTTACCGTCAACGGCGTTTCCCGCACCACCCATAAGGAGGAGCCCCTGCTCCGCTACCTGCGGGACGAGCTGCGCCTCACCTCCGTCAAGGACGGGTGCAGCGAGGGGGCCTGCGGCACCTGCACCATCCTGGTGGACGGCAGGGCCGTCCGCGCCTGCATCCTCACCACCAAAAAGGCGGCGGGCAAGTCCATCCTTACGGTGGAGGGCCTGTCCCCGGAGGAGCAGGAGGCCTTTGTCTACGCCTTCGGGGCGGTGGGGGCGGTGCAGTGCGGCTTCTGCATCCCCGGCATGGTGCTCTCCGGCAAGGCCCTGCTGGACGTCAACCCCAACCCCACCGAGGCGGAGATCAAGAAGGCCATCCGGGGCAATGTCTGCCGGTGCACCGGCTACAAGAAGATCATCGAGGGCATCGCCCTGGCCGGGGCCATCCTCCGGGGGGAGGCGGAAATCGACCCCACATTGGAGGAGGGCGCGGCCTTCGGCGTGGGCGACCGGGCCTTCCGCGCCGACGTGCGGGGCAAGGTGCTGGGCACCGGGGCGTACTGCGACGATCTGTATCTGGACGGCATGGTGTACGCCTCCGCCGTCCGCTCCCAGTACCCCCGGGCCAGGGTGCTGGACATCGACGCCGGCGCGGCCCTGGCCCTGCCGGGGGTGCTGGCCGTCCTCACCGCCGAGGACGTGCCCCACAACAAGGTGGGCCACATCCAACAGGACTGGGACGTGATGATCGCCAGGGGGGACATCACCCGCTGCGTGGGGGACGCCATCTGCCTGGTGGTGGCGGAGACGGAGGAGATCCTGAAGCAGGCCAAGGCCCTGGTGAAGATCGACTACGAGCCCCTGGAGCCGGTGCGCACCATCCGGGACGCCATGGCTGACGACGCTCCCAGGATCCACCCCAACGGCAACCTGTGCCAGCAGCGCCACGTGACCCGGGGGGACGCCAAGGCCGCCCTGGCGGGCTCCAAGTACGTGGTGACCCAGTCCTACCGCACCCCCTTCACCGAGCACGCCTTCCTGGAGCCGGAGTGCGCCGTGGCCTTCCCCTACAAGGACGGAGTGAAGGTGTATACCTCCGACCAGGGGGTGTACGACACCCGCAAGGAGATCTCCATCATGCTGGGGTGGGAGCCCGAGCGCATCGTGGTGGAGAACAAGCTGGTGGGCGGCGGCTTCGGCGGCAAGGAGGACGTGTCGGTGCAGCACCTGGCGGTGCTGGCCGCCCTCAAGGTCAACCGCCCGGTGAAGGCGAAGCTAACCCGGCAGGAGTCCATCAACTTCCACCCCAAGCGCCACTACATGGAGGGCACCTTCACCCTGGGCTGCGACGAGAACGGCATCTTCACCGGCCTGGACTGCGAGATCTACTTCGACACTGGGGCCTATGCCTCCCTGTGCGGCCCGGTGCTGGAGCGGGCCTGCACCCACTCGGTGGGCCCCTACTGCTACCAGAACACCGATATCCGTGGCTACGGCTACTACACCAACAACCCCCCCGCCGGCGCCTTCCGGGGCTTCGGCGTGTGCCAGAGCGAGTTCGCCCTGGAGTCCAACATCAACCTGCTGGCCGAGAAGGTGGGCATATCCCCCTGGGAGATCCGCTTCCGCAACGCCATCGAGCCGGCGAAGGTGCTCCCCAACGGCCAGATCGCCGACTGTTCCACCGCCCTGAAGGAGACCCTGCTGGCGGTGAAGGACGTGTATGAGCGCAACGCCGACCACGCCGGCATCGCCTGTGCCATGAAGAACTCGGGCGTGGGCGTGGGCCTGCCCGACAAGGGGCGGGCCAAGCTGGCGGTGCGGGACGGGAGGGTGGAGCTGTACTCCGCCGCCTCCGACATCGGCCAGGGCTGCGCCACCGTGTTCCTCCAGATCCTGGCCCAGGCCACCGGCCTGCCCCGGGAGAAGCTGGTGAACATGGGGGCCAACTCCGAGGTGGCCCCCGACTCGGGCACCACCTCCGGCTCCCGCCAGACCCTGATCACCGGCGAGGCGGTGCGCATGGCCGCCGCCGAGCTGAAGGCGGATCTGGACGGCGCCGACGGGGATCTGTCCGCCCTGGAGGGCCTGGAGTATTCTGCCGAGTTCTTCGACCCCACCGACAAGCTGGGCGACCACAAGCCCAACCCCAAGAGCCATGTGGCCTACGGCTTCGCCACCCACGTGGTGATCCTGGATGACGACGGCCGCGTCAAAGAGGTGTGGGCCGCCCACGACTCGGGCAAGGTGGTCAACCCCACCTCCATCCAGGGGCAGATCGAGGGGGGCGTGCTCATGGGCCTGGGCTATGCCCTCACCGAGGACTTCCCCCTGAAGGACTGCGTGCCCCAGGCCAGGTTCGGCACCCTGGGCCTCATGCGGGCCGACCAGATCCCCCACATCCACGCCATTTATGTGGAGAAGGAGGAGCTGCTCCCCTTCGCCTACGGGGCCAAGGGCATCGGAGAGATCGCCACCATCCCCACCGCACCGGCGGCCCAGGGGGCCTACTATGCCCGGGATCACGTGCTGCGCACCTCCCTGCCCATGGAGCACACCTTTTATAAAAAATGACGGCGCGGGCCGCCCTCTGCGGCGGCCCGTACTCCCTGAGAAAACAGTCTTTTTGGCAAAAGCCTAAAAATTTTTTAGGATTCCGATATTTTTTTCAGAAACCCCCTTGACAACTGGAAATCCCGTGGTATGATGGTCTTACAAAATAAAAAATAAGCAATACTTCAAAATAATTTGGAGGCGACAATCCCCCATGAAAGACCAGATCAAGTGGGTGCTCAACCGGATGCCCAAGAGCGACGACCAGCAGCTGTCCATCATGGCCCTGCCCAATGTGGCCAAGGCCCGGTTCTTCCACGGCTCCTTCCCCCAGTACTCCGTCACCCCCCTGGCCCGGCTGGACGGTATGGCCAAGTACCTGGGGCTGGGCGGGCTGTATGTGAAGGACGAGAGCTACCGCTTCGGCCTCAACGCCTTCAAGGTGCTGGGCGGCTCCTTTGCCATGGCACGGTACATCGCCAGCGAGATGGGCCGGGATGTATCCGAGATGACCTACGACTACCTGACCAGCGAGGCCTTCCGCAAGGAGTTCGGCCAGGCCACCTTCTTCACCGCCACCGACGGCAACCACGGCCGGGGCGTGGCCTGGGCGGCCAACAAGCTGGGCCAGAAGGCGGTGGTTCACATGCCCAAGGGCTCCAGCCAGTCCCGCTTCGACAACATCGCCAGGGAGGGGGCCCAGGTCACCATCGAGGACGTGAACTACGACGACTGCGTCCGCATGGCCGCCGCCGAGGCGGAGCAGACCGAGCACGGCGTGATCGTCCAGGACACCGCCTGGGAGGGCTATGAGGAGATCCCCTCCTGGATCATGCAGGGCTACGGCACCATGGCCAGCGAGGCCGCCGAGCAGCTCCGCCAGTGCGAGGTGAACCGCCCCACCCACGTGTTTGTCCAGGCGGGCGTGGGCAGCCTGGCCGGTGCGGTGGTGGGCTACTTCACCAACCTGTACCCCAGCAACCCGCCCAAGTTCGTGGTGATGGAGGCCAGCGCCGCCGACTGCCTCTACCAGGGCGCCAAGGCCGGGGACGGCTCCCCCCGCATCGTCACCGGCGATCTCCAGACCATCATGGCCGGTCTGGCCTGCGGCGAGCCCAACACCCTCTCCTGGGACATCCTGCGCAACCACGTGTCCGCCTTTGTCTCCTGCCCCGACTGGGTCAGCGCCAAGGGCATGCGGATGCTGGGCGTGCCGGTGAAGGGCGACCCCACCGTCATCTCCGGCGAGTCCGGCGCGGTGGGCATGGGCTGCCTGGACGCCATTATGTGTGACGATACTTACAGGGAACTGCGCCAGGCCCTGGAGCTGGATCGGTTCAGCCAGGTGCTGCTGTTCTCCACCGAGGGCAACACCGACCCGCTGAAGTTCCGCCGGGTGATCTGGGACGGCGAGTATCCCACCACCGACTCCCCGCAGAAAGACTATTAGTCTTCAAACCCGTGGCAGAGCCGCGGGTTTGAGAAAGGCTGCGGCCTGCCGCGCGCATGATTTGGCTGTTGCCAGCCAAATCACACACTTGCAGGCCGAGAAGTATGTTTTCCGACGCACATGTCGCCGGAAAACATGGTTTCCATATGATTCGCGCCTGCGGGCGCGAACTCTGCGAGGCATCCGCAATGGTTTACTTAAATATGGGACATAGATGATGGAGGGCATGGACATGAACATGGATTACGAGAAGATCAAAGCCGCCGCCGCCGGTTATCAGGCCGACATGACCCGCTTCCTGCGGGCCATGATCTCCCACCCCAGCGAGAGCTGCGAGGAGAAAGAGGTGGTCGCCTGCATCAAGGCCGAGATGGAGAAGCTGGGCTACGATGAGGTGGAAGTGGACGGCCTGGGCAACGTGATCGGCTGGATGGGCCAGGGCGACAAGATCATCGCCTTTGACTCCCACATCGACACCGTGGGCGTGGGCAACCGGGACAACTGGACCGCCGACCCCTACGAGGGCTATGAGGACGACGCGGTGATCTACGGCCGCGGCGGCTCCGACCAGGAGGGCGGCATGGCCGCCGCCACCTACGGCGCCAAGATCATGAAGGAGCTGGGGCTGATCCCCGACGGCTACAGGATCATGGTGGTGGGCTCCGTCCAGGAGGAGGACTGCGACGGCATGTGCTGGCAGTACATCGTCAACAAGTTCTTCCCCGCCAAGGGCATCAAGAAGGAGCAGGTGGAGTTTGTGGTGTCCACCGAGCCCACCGACGGCGGCATCTACCGGGGCCACCGGGGCCGCATGGAGATCCGGGTGGACGTCCACGGCGTGTCCTGCCACGGCTCCGCCCCCGAGCGGGGCGACAACGCCATCTACAAGATGGCCGACATCCTCCAGGACGTGCGGGCCCTGAACGAGAACCCCGCCGACGACAGCGTGGAGGTCAAGGGCCTGGTGAAGATGCTGGATCCCAAGTACAACCCCGACCACTACGAGGACGCCCGCTTCCTGGGCCGGGGCACCTGCACCACCTCCCAGATCTTCTACACCTCCCCCAGCCGCTGCGCCGTGGCCGACTCCTGCTCCATCTCCATCGACCGCCGCATGACCGCCGGCGAGACCTGGGACTCCTGCCTCCAGGAGATCCGCGACCTGCCCAGCGTGAAGAAGTACGGCGACGATGTGAAGGTTTCCATGTACATGTATGACCGGCCCTCCTGGACGGGCGAGGTGTACGAGACCGAGTGCTACTTCCCCACCTGGATCAACAAGGCCAGCGCCGCCCACGTCCAGGCCCTGGTGGACGCCCACCACGCCCTGTGGGGCGACGAGCGCATCGGCTACGCCGACGCCGACCAGGCCCGGGACGCCATGCACCTGCGCACCGGCCGCCCTCTTACCGACAAGTGGACTTTCTCCACCAACGGCGTGGCCATCCAGGGCCGGTACGGCATCCCCTGCGTGGGCTTCGGCCCCGGCGCCGAGAGCCAGGCCCACGCCCCCAACGAGATCACCTGGAAGGGGGATCTGGTGACCTGCGCAGCCCTGTACGCCGCCGTGCCCGGCCTGTACAAGGAGGAGAACAAGACCGCCGACGTGTCCCAGTTCCGGGCGGGCAAGACGGACAACGACATCCAGTAATTGAAAATTGACAATGGATAATTGATAATTCTCCGCGCGTGACCGCGGCACAGGAGACGGAACCGGCTGCAAAACCGCCCATTTTCAATTCTCAATTATCAATTATCAATTCAAAAAACAGAAAAGGAGATTGCCGCTATGGAAAATCTGCAGAAATATATCGACAAGCTGAACAGCCTGAACTTCAAGGACATGTACGAGGGTGACTTCTTCCTCACCTGGGAGAAGACCGACGACGAGCTCTCCGCCGTGTTTGCCGTGGCCGACGCCCTGCGTTCTCTGCGGGAGCGCAACATCTCCACCAAGATCTTCGACTCCGGCCTGGGCATCTCCCTGTTCCGGGACAACTCCACCCGCACCCGGTTCTCCTTTGCCTCCGCCTGCAACCTGCTGGGCCTGGAGGTGCAGGATCTGGACGAGGGCAAGAGCCAGATCGCCCACGGCGAGACCGTCCGGGAGACCGCCAACATGATCTCCTTCATGGCCGACGTCATCGGCATCCGGGATGACATGTACATCGGCAAGGGCAATGCCTACATGCACGAGGTGGTGGACGCCGTTACCGCCGGCCACAAGGACGGCGTGCTGGAGCAGAAGCCCACCCTGGTCAACCTCCAGTGCGACATCGACCACCCCACCCAGTGCATGGCCGACATGCTCCACATCATCCACCACTTCGGCGGCGTGGAGAACCTGAAGGGCAAGAAGGTGGCCATGACCTGGGCCTACTCCCCCAGCTACGGCAAGCCCCTCTCCGTGCCCCAGGGCGTCATCGGCCTGATGAGCCGCTTCGGCATGGACGTGGTGCTGGCCCATCCCGAGGGCTACGAGGTCATGCCCGAGGTGGAGGCCGTGGCCGCCGCCAACGCCGCCAAGACCGGCGGCACCTTCACCAAGACCCACTCCATGGCCGAGGCCTTCAAGGACGCCGACATCGTGTACCCCAAGAGCTGGGCCCCCTTCGCCGCCATGGAGAAGCGCACCGACCTGTACGCCAAGGGCGACAGCGAGGGCATCAAGGCCCTGGAGAAGGAGCTGCTGGCCCAGAACGCCCAGCACAAGGACTGGTGCTGCACCGAGGAGCTGATGAAGACCACCAAGGACGGCAAGGCCCTGTACCTGCACTGCCTGCCCGCCGACATCAACGGCGTCTCCTGCGTGGACGGCGAGGTGGAGGCCAGCGTGTTCGACCGCTACCGCGACCCCCTGTACAAGGAGGCCTCCTTCAAGCCCTACATCATCGCCGCCATGATCTTCCTGGCCAAGGTGAAGGATCCCCAGGCCACCCTGAAGGCTCTGGAGGATCGCGGCGCTCCCCGCTGGTTCCAGAAATAATCCGAAGCAAGGCTTCTTTCCCGTAACCCTCCCTTCTTCCCGGCCCGCCCGCAAATACGGATTCTGGTATTCTGCGGGCGGGCCCCTGCTTTTTCTAACTAAACAGGAGGTAATCTTTTTACATGGGTAAACGAATTGTAATTGCATTGGGCGGCAACGCCCTGGGCAACAACCTGCCGGAGCAGATGATCGCCGTGAAGCAGACGGCCAGGGCCATTGTGGATCTGATCCAGGAGGGCCACCAGGTGATCATCGCCCACGGCAACGGCCCCCAGGTGGGCATGATCCAGAAGGCCATGGCGGAGCTGACCCGCTCCGACCCCGAGAAGTACATCCCCTGCCCCCTGTCCGTGTGCGTGGCCATGAGCCAGGGCTACATCGGCTACGACCTGCAGAACGCCCTGCGGGAGGAGCTGCTGGATCGGGGCATCTCCAAGGGGGTGGCCACGGTGCTCACCCAGGTGGAGGTGGATCCCGCCGACCCGGCCTTCGCCCACCCCACCAAGCCCATCGGCGCCTTCATGACCCGCGAGGAGGCGGACAGGATGGTGGCCGAGCGGGGCTACGACGTGATTGAGGACGCCGGCCGGGGCTGGCGCCGGGTGGTGGCCTCCCCCCAACCGGTGTCCATCATCGAGATCGAGTCCATCCGGGATATGGTGAACGCCGGCCTGGTGGTGGTGGCCTGCGGCGGCGGCGGCATCCCGGTGTACAAGACCGAGGGCCACCACCTGAAGGGCGCGGCGGCGGTGATCGACAAGGACTTCGCCTCCTGCGTCCTGGCCCAGCAGGTGGAGGCCGACACCCTGATCATCCTCACCGCCGTGGAGAAGGTGGCGGTGAACTTCGGCAAGCCCGACCAGAAGTGGCTGGACGAGCTCACTCCCGAGCTGGCCCGGCAGTACATCGCCGAGGGCCAGTTCGCCCCCGGCTCCATGCTCCCCAAGGTGGAGGCCGCGGTGAAGTTCGCCGAGAGCGCCCCCGGCCGCTCCGCCCTCATCACCCTGCTGGAGAAGGCCAAGGACGGCGTCCACGGCCGCACCGGCACCGCCATCCACTGCTGAATACGAAAGACAGACGGCGTACCCGGGCTTTGTCCGGGTACGCCGTCTCAGCCTGTCGAAAAAGTCTTTTCGACAGGCTGCCAAACTTTTTGAAACTTTTTTGAAGTTTCAAAAAGTTGTTTGATCCAACGCGAAAGGGAACCCTGACGGTTCATCTCCGCGCCAAGTGCCGCCGCACTGCGGCGGTTGCGCTCCGAAACGCCCTGCGGGGCAGCCTTTCACACTATCCTTCCCTCCGAATCCTTTGGCTGGAGGGTCTATCGACAGCCTCAGACGGCGTACCCGGGCTTTGTCCGGGTACGCCGTCTGTTACAGCTCCCGCTCCATTCTGATGTCGGAGAGTTGAAACCATTTGTCGGAATACGTTGTGTATTCAAATCCAAACTTCTCGTACAGGCTCAGGGCGGCTTTCAGCTTGTGGTTGGAGGTGAGCACCACCCGCTTCTGCCCGGCGTCCCGGGCGGCCTGGAGGGCGGCCTCCATCAGGGCATTCCCCACGCCCCGGCCCCGGTATGCCTCCCGAACCCCCATCTTGAGCAGCTCGCACTGCCCCTCACCCTGGAGCTCCACCATCACCATGCCCACGATCTCCTCCCCGCAGCGGGCCAGCAGCACCCGGCCTCCGTCGGCCACAAAGCGGTGGGGCTCGGCCAGCATCTCCAGATCCACCGGCTCCAGCAGATCATACTCCAGCAGCCAGGGCAGGGAGATGTCCTCCAGCGCCGGCTTGTAGCGCTCCTCAAAGTCGATAATCTCCACGGGCAGTCGCTCTTCCACAGGCCGCCCCTCCTTTGTCTGTATTTTGGGGGCTGCGCCCCTCTGGTTCTCTTATCATATCATTCCGCGCCTGTCCCGTCAACGGCGGTATTCCGGCAGTCCGCCCCCGGGATTGCTTGATTTTCCCTCGTTCACATTTAATTTACAACCGCACCTCTTGACATTTCCCCGGGACAGTGTTACATTATGTTTAGCACTCGAGGAGTATGAGTGCTAAAACTATGAAAGGGTGGCCGGAATGGATTTGACTGAACGGAAAAAACGGATTCTCCGCGCCATCATCGAGAGCTATATCCAGTCGGCGGAGCCGGTGGGCTCCAAGGCTATCGCCTCCTCCATCGGCATGGAGGTGTCCTCCGCCACCATCCGCAACGAGATGGCGGATCTGGAGGCCATGGGCCTGCTGGAGAAGCCCCACACCTCCGCCGGGCGCATCCCCTCTCCCAAGGGTTACCGGCTCTACGTCAACGAGCTGATGGAGGAGCACAAGCTCTCCCTGCAGGAGACCGAGCGCATGAACCAGGCCCTGCGCCTGAAGATGCAGGAGCTTGACCGGGTGCTGGATCAGGCGGGCCGGGTGGTGTCCCGGCTGACCAACTACCCCGCCTTCGCCCTCTCCTCCGGCATGGACAAGGTGACCATCCGGCGCTTTGACCTGCTGATGGTGGAGCACAACGCCTTCATCATTGTGGTGATGACCGACACCAACGTGGTGCGTAACCGGCTCATCCGCCTGCCCTCCGATCTGACGGAGGCCCAGCTGCAGATGCTCAACACCCTGCTGAACACCACCTTCACCGGCCTGACGCTGGCGGAGATCACCCCAGAGCTGATGCGGGTGGCCCAGCACGCCGCCGGCGAGGCCTACGGGCTCATCTCCTTGGTGGTGTCCTTCGCCATGGAGGTGCTGGAGGGCCTGGAGCAGCGCCGGGTGCACACCTCCGGCCTGGCCCATCTGCTGGAGCTGCCCGAGTACCAGAGCCTGGATCGGGCCCAGCCCCTGATGAGCTATCTGTCGGAGGACAGCGATCCCACCCGCTTCCCCGTCCCCAAGGACGACCCCATGAAGATCCTCATCGGCCCGGAGAACGTGGCCGACGCCTTAAAGGACACCAGCGTAGTGGTAGCCAGCTATGACATCGGCGAGGGGATGCGGGGCGTCATCGGCGTGGTGGGCCCCACCCGCATGGACTATGCCAAGATAACCGCACGCCTGTCCTACCTGGCGGAGGGTCTCTCCCGGCTGTTCGGCCAGGGGGAGCTGCCCCAGGGCAGGGACGACGAGAAATAGGAGATGATGACATCCCATGAGCGAGCAGAACGAGAAGAACGTGGAAAAGAAAGAGGCCGCCGCTCCGGAGGCCGCTGACCAGGCCCAGGAGGCCGTCCAGCCCCAGGAGGAGCAGGCCGAGTCCCCCAACCCCCTGCTGGAGGAGCTGGAGACCCTGAAAAAGAACCTGAGCGACCAGGAGGACAAGTACCTCCGTCTGGCCGCCGAGTATGACAACTACCGCCGCCGCAGCCAGAAGGAGAAGGAGTCCGCCTGGGCGGATTCCAAGGCGGAGACCGCCGCCGCCTTCCTGCCGGTGTACGACAACCTGGAGCGGGCCCTGAAGCAGGAGACCGCCGACGAGGCCTTCAAGAAGGGCGTGGAGATGACCATGACCCAGCTCAAGGAGATCCTGGCCAAGCTGGGCATCGAGGAGATCCCCGCCCTGGGCGAGACCTTCGATCCCAACCTCCACAACGCCGTGATGCACGTGGAGGACGAGAGCGCCGGGGAAAACACCATCGTGGACGTGTTCCAGGCCGGCTTCAAGTCCGGGGACAAGGTGATCCGCTTCGCCATGGTCAAAGTGGCCAATTAGAATTGAAACTTGACAATTGAGAATTGATAATTTCCGGTTTGGAGTTCTAATTTTCAATTATCCATTATCAATTTTGTTAAAAAGAATTTTCTATATATGGGAGGAACTGAATTATGTCTAAGATTATTGGTATTGACCTTGGTACCACCAACTCCTGTGTGGCTGTGATGGAGGGCGGCGAGGCCGTCGTCATCCCCAACGCGGAGGGCAACCGCACCACCCCGTCCGTGGTGGCCTTCTCCAAGGACGGCGAGCGCATGGTGGGCCAGGTGGCCAAGCGCCAGGCCATCACCAACCCCGACCGCACCATCATGTCCATCAAGCGTGAGATGGGCTCCAACTACAAGGTGAACATCGACGGCAAGGCCTACACCCCCCAGGAGATCAGCGCCATGATCCTCCAGAAGCTGAAGGCCGACGCTGAGGCCTATCTGGGTCAGACCGTCACCGAGGCGGTCATCACCGTGCCCGCCTACTTCACCGATGCCCAGCGCCAAGCCACCAAGGACGCCGGCAAGATCGCCGGCCTGGATGTCAAGCGCATCATCAACGAGCCCACCGCCGCCGCCGTGGCCTACGGCGTGGACAAGGAGCAGTCCCAGAAGGTCATGGTGTACGACCTGGGCGGCGGCACCTTCGACGTGTCCATCCTGGACATCGACGACGGCGTCATCGAGGTGCTGGCCACCGCCGGCAACAACCGCCTGGGCGGCGACGACTTCGACAAGTGCGTCATGGACTGGATGGCCGCCGAGTTCAAGAAGGACACCGGCATCGACCTGACCGGCGACAAGGTGGCCATGCAGCGCCTGAAGGAGGCCGCCGAGAAGGCCAAGATCGAGCTGTCCGGCGTCACCTCCACCAACATCAACCTGCCCTATATCACCGCCGACGCCACCGGCCCCAAGCACCTGGATCTGACCCTGACCCGGGCCAAGTTTGACCAGCTCACCGCCCACCTGGTGGAGGCCACCAGCGGCCCCGTGAAGCAGGCCATGAGCGACGCCGGCCTGTCCGCCAGCGAGATTGCCAAGGTGCTGCTGGTGGGCGGCTCCAGCCGCATCCCCGCCGTGCAGGACATGGTGAAGAAGCTCACCGGCAAGGAGGGCTTCAAGGGCATCAACCCCGACGAGTGCGTGGCCCTGGGCGCGGCCCTGCAGGGCGGCGTGTTCACCGGCGACGTGAAGGGCCTGCTGCTGCTGGACGTCACCCCCCTGTCCCTGGGTATTGAGACCATGGGCGGCGTGATGACCAAGCTGATTGAGCGCAACACCACCATCCCCACCAAGAAGAGCCAGATCTTCACCACCGCCGCCGACAACCAGACCAGCGTGGAGGTTCACGTGCTCCAGGGCGAGCGGGAGATGGCCCAGTACAACAAGACCCTGGGCCGCTTCAATCTGGACGGCATCGCCCCCGCCCGCCGCGGCGTGCCTCAGATCGAGGTCACCTTCGACATCGACGCCAACGGCATCGTCAACGTGTCCGCCAAGGATCTGGGCACCGGCAAGGAGCAGCACATCACCATCACCTCCTCCACCAACATGTCCAAGGAGGACATCGACAAGGCCGTCAAGGAGGCCGAGCAGTTCGCCGCCGAGGACGCCAAGCGCAAGGAAGAGGTGGACGTGCGCAACCAGGCCGACCAGGTGATCTACCAGACCGAGAAGGCCCTGGAGGACGCCAAGGACAAGATCAGCGCCGACGACAAGGCCAGCGTGGAGGCCGCCCTCAACAAGCTGAAGGAGGCCATGAAGGGCACCGACGTGGAGGCCATCAAGACCGCCACCGAGGAGGCCAGCAAGGCCTTCTACCCCATCGCGGAGAAGATGTACCAGCAGACCGGCGCCCAGGGCGGCCAGGCCGGCCCCGGCCCCGACATGGGCTCTGCCCAGGCCGGCGGCGCCACCAACACCGACCCCAATGTGGTGGACGCCGACTACGAGGTCGTGGACGACGACAACAAGTAATTGATCATTTTTGAATTGACAATGGACAATTCGGGGGCGGGGGCACCTGGGTGCTCCCGTCCCCACGTCCCGCCTTGGGCGGCGGCAATTGTCAATTGTCAATTTTCCATTGTCAATTACGAGTGAGGTGAGAGAAACCAATGCCTGAACAGAAGCGCGATTATTATGAGGTCTTGGGCGTGTCCAAGGGGGCCAGCGACGAGGAGATCAAGAAGGCCTACCGGAAGAAGGCCAAGCAGTACCACCCCGACCTGAACCCCGGCGACAAGGACGCCGAGGCCAAGTTCAAGGAGGTCAACGAGGCCTATGAGGTGCTCTCCGACAAGGAGAAGCGCTCCCGCTACGACCAGTTCGGCCACGCCGGGGTGGATCCCAACTTCGGCGCCGGCGGCCCCGGCGGCGGATTCGGCGGCTTCGGCGGCTTCGATATGGGCGACATCGACCTGGGCGACATCTTCGGCTCCTTCTTCGGGGGCGGCTTCGGCGGCGGCGGTTCCAGCCGCCAGCGCACCGGCCCCATGAAGGGGGACACCCTGCGGGCCTCGGTCACCATCTCCTTTGAGGAGGCCGCCTTCGGCTGCGAAAAGGAGCTGAACCTGACCCGCACCGAGCCCTGCGACGAGTGCCACGGCACCGGCTGCGCCCCCGGCACCACGGCGGAAATCTGCCCCGACTGCCACGGCAGCGGCCAGATCCGCATCCAGCGGGGCGGCGGGGCCTTTACCTTCGCCACCACCACCACCTGTCCCAAGTGCGGCGGCAGGGGCAAGATCATCCACCAGCCCTGCAAGAGCTGCGGCGGCACCGGCAATGTGCGCAAGCAGCGCCGCATCACCGTCACCATCCCCGCCGGCATCGACAACGGCCAGGCCGTGTCCCTGCGGGGCCAGGGCGGCGCGGGCAAAAACGGCGGCCCGGCGGGGGATCTGCTCATCAGCGTCACCGTGCGGCCTCACCCCTTCTTCAAGCGGGACGGCACGTCGGTGTATCTGGAGCATCCGGTCACCTTCCTCCAGGCCACCCTGGGGGCGGAGCTGGAGATCCCCACCATCGACGGCAAGGTCAAGTGGACTCTGCCCGCCGGCACCCAGCCCGACACCACCTTCCGCCTGCGGGGGAAGGGCATCCCCAGCGTCAACGGCCGCGGACGCGGTGATCAGTATGTCACCGTGAAGATTCAGGTTCCCACCAACCTGAACCACGAGCAGAAGGAGGCGCTGCGTGCCTATGGCGAAGCCATGGGCGAGATTCCACCCAGTCCGGTGGACAGCGTAAAATCTTTCTTTGACAAAAAGAAGAAGAAGAAATAAAATAGAAGGACGAGCGTATGCCCGTCCTTCTATTTTTTGGATTTCCGAGAGGTGACCGCCTATGAATCCCGTCCACTATCTGGTCTATCTCTTTCCCATCGCCACCCTGCTGGCGCTGTTCGCCTTCTTCTACTGGTACTGGGGCACCCAGCGCGCCCCCCTGGCCAAGCGCCTGATCACGCCTCCCGAGGAGGCGCCCCGGGAGCAGCCCCGCTTCACCTTCGCCGGCAGATGCCATCCCCTGGTGCGGCGGGACGCCATTCCCATCCTTCTCATCACCGCCGTGTATGCCGTCACCGCCTTCGCCCACCTGGGCTCCCTCCGGGCGCCCCAGAGCGCCTGGGACTTCGGCAGCGGGGAGTCGGCCACCTTCTCCCTGCCCGAGGCGGTGCAGGTGTCCCAGCTGTGGTATTACCCCAACCTGGGCACCGGTAAGTACCAGGTGGAGATCTCGGCGGACGGGGTGACCTGGCTCACCCTGTGGAGCCGGACGGAGACGGATGAGGCCGGCAGCGAGGAGACCGCCTATTACTGGGCCGACTCCACCGGCTACGGCGAGAGCTTTGCCATGACCCAGAACTACAACCAGCTCTTCAAGTGGAACGAGATCGTCTTTGAGAACCCCCAGTATATCCGCTACCTGCGCATCACCGGGCAGGCCAACAAGGGCCTGCTGGAGCTGGGGGAGGTGGCCCTGTTCGACATGGCGGGGAACCGGGTGGAGGTGCCCGGCTCGGTCAGCCCCCTGTTTGACGAGCAGGACATGGTGCCGGACAAGCCCACCTACTACGACGAGGCCTATTTTGACGAGATCTACCACCCCCGCACCGCCTGGGAGCACATCCGGGGCATTGAGCCCTACGAGATCTCCCACCCGCCCCTGGGCAAGCTGATCATGGGCGTCGGCATCCGCCTCTTCGGTATGACCCCCTTCGGCTGGCGGTTCATGGGCACCCTGTTCGGGGTGGGGATGCTGCCCCTGCTGTACGTGTTCCTGAAAAACCTGTTCGGCCGCACCTCCATCGCCACCTGCGGCACCATCCTGCTGGCGGCGGACTTCATGCACCTGACCCAGACCCGGCTGGCCACCATCGACACCTACGCGTTTTTCTTCATCCTGCTGATGTACTGGTTCATGTACCGCTACCTGACCCTGCCGGCGGGCACCCCCTTCCGGAAGTGCGCCCTGCCCCTGTTCCTGTCGGGGCTGTTCTGGGGCATCGGGGCGGCCTCCAAGTGGACGGTGATCTACGGCTGCACCGGGCTGGTGGTGCTCTACTTCATCGGCCTGTACCAGAAGGTGCGGGACTGGCCGGCGGAGCAGCCCGGCAGGGTGAAGTGGGTCTTCCAGATCCTCGGCTTTTCCGTGCTGGTGTTCGCCGTCATCCCGGCGGCCATCTACACCCTGTCCTACCTGCCCTATGCCATGGCGGAGGGGGACACCAGCCTCACCGGCCTCATCGGCGCCATGTGGGAGAACCAGAAGTATATGCTCTCCTACCACAGCGGCGTCACCGACTCCCACCCCTATTCCTCCCGCTGGTACCAGTGGCTCTTTGACATCCGGCCCATCCTGTACTATATGGACAACGATGTGGCGGGGTACACCACCCGCTTCGCCGCCTTCGTCAACCCGGTGGTGTGCTGGGGCGGCCTGCTGGCGGTGGCCTCCTGCGCCGTGCAGGCCGTGCGCCGCCGCTGCGCCAAGGCCCTGTTTATCTTCATCGGCTACCTGGCCCAGCTGGTGCCCTGGTTCTTCATCGGGCGCATCACCTTCGCCTACCACTACTTCCCCTCCGTGCTCTTCCTGGTGCTGGCCCTGTGCTACGTGTTCCACACCCTGGCAGAGCGGGAGGAGATGGTGAACTGGAAGCCCGCCATGTTCGCCGTCACCGGCGGGGCCGTGGGGCTGTACGCCCTGTTCTACCCCGTGCTGGTTGGCATCCAGATCCCCACCTGGTACAGCAACAATGTGCTGGGGTGGTTCCCGAGCTGGCCATTTTGACTCGTCTAGGGGGCATCCAATGCCCCCTAGATACGAGCCTGCGTGCCGGCGAAAACGCCGGCGACTTGGCTCGATACCCCCGGTTTCGCGCCCCGTGGCGCGGGTCGGGGTGTCTTTCCGGGAAATGAATTCCCGGAAAGACCTCTTCTGATCTGGTTTCCGCCGCCGGGGCGGCGGAACTCTGCGAGGCTTTTTCTGAGGTGTCTGTTATGTATCTCACCGATTACCACACCCACAGCAGTATGTCCTTCGACGGCCACGCCCCCATGGCGGACATCGCCGCCGCGGCGGAGCGGGCCGGGCTGGACGAGCTGTGCATCACCGACCACTGCGACTTTCTGGACGAGCACGGCCGCCCCAACCGGGCCTATGACTGGGACGGGGCCTGCGCCCAGTACCGGGAGGCCCTGGCTGCCTGCAAGCCGGGCTTCACCCTCCGGCTGGGGCTGGAGTTCGGCATGTCCCACCTGGATCCGGCGGCGGCAGCGGCCATCTGCGCCCGGCCGGAGGCGGACTTCATCCTGGGCTCCATCCACAACCTGTGTCCGGAGAAGGGGGGCACCGACCTCTACGTGGTTCCCTACCCCGACGAGGCGGCCTGCTGCGCCGCCCTGGACGACTACTTCGCCTCCATGGCCCTGCTGGCTGACACCGATTTCTACGACGTGCTGGCCCACATCATCTATCCCCTGCGGTATATGGAGGTACCGGTGTCCCTGGAGCCCTATTACGGCCGCATCCGGGCCATCCTGCGCACCGCCGTGGAGAAGGGCCGGGGCATGGAGATCAACACCTGCCGGGGGCACACCATCGGGGCGTGGAAGCCCATTCTGGAGCTCTACAAGTCCTGCGGCGGGGAGATTGTCACCGTGGGCTCCGACGCCCACACCCCCCGGGATGTGGGCAAGGGGGTGGAGGCGGCCTGCGCGCTGCTGTCCGCCTGCGGCTTCCGGTATATCTGCACCTATGAGAAACGCAAGCCTGTATTTCACAAACTGTAAAGGAGGAGATCACATGATCGCACTGGGCTGTGACCACGGAGGGCTCGCCCTCAAGCGCCACGTGATGGAGTACCTGGACGCCCGCGGACTGGCGTATCACGACTTCGGCTGCTATACCAATGAGAGCTGCGACTACCCCGACTTCGGCCGGGCTGCGGCGGAGGCGGTGGCCTCCGGCGAATGTGACCGGGGCATCGTCGTCTGCACCACCGGCATCGGCATCTCCATCGCCGCCAACAAGGTGAAGGGCATCCGCTGCGCCCTGTGCAGCGAGCCCCTGTCCGCCGAGATGACCCGGCGGCACAACGACGCCAACATGCTGGCCATGGGCGGCGGGATGATCGGGAACAACATGGCCGACCGGATCCTGGACGCCTTCCTCAACACGGAATTTGAGGGCGGCCGCCACCAGCGCCGGGTGGACAAAATCGAGGGCTGACACGAATCCGCAAAAAACAGCAGCGGTTTGCACCCACGCAAACCGCTGCTATTTTGTTTCTCTCATGGCGTCCACCAGCCGGGACAGGGCCTCCGCCTCCCGCTCGGTATGGGCGGCCAAGGATAGCGGAACCTCCCAGCAGGAACTCACGGGAAACGCTTTGCCGCGCTATGCCAGCCCGACAAAAAAATCCTGGTATTCAGCATGGAAGATTTCCTTCATTGCGACCAGTTCGCTCACCTTGATGTTCATCCGGTTGGTCTCCAGTTTTGCATAGGTGCTCTTGGAAATATTCAGCCCCATCAACTGGAATTTTGCCACTGCCTGATCCTGGGTCATGCCAGCGGCTTTCCGCAAGCGCTGGATATTGTGCCCGATATCCAGGTCTGGCCGTATCTTCTGCATAACGACACCCGCAATTCGCAATAAAGAATTTTACGGGTTGAGTTTATCCGGTTCCTCTGTTATAATGTTTCGTAATAACGAATTTTTTAGCTGGAGGAACTTGTTTATGATGAAATGGCCTATGTGGGTACGGGTTGTCCTTGGAGTCGCTGCGGTTTTGCTCTGCCTGATTTCCGCTCTCTTTCTCCAGCCGTGGATCGGGGAATACGGGCTGTTCCTGATCCTCCCTGGGGCGGTGGTATTTATCTACCTCAATCCAGAGCTGTGGAGAGGGGAATAGCGGCGGCAGCCCCTCATTTGAATGCGCAACCCCCCGGCCCCGGAACCGTTTGGTTCCGGAGCCGGGGGGTTCTGCTTCAGATTCAGAGCAGGCAGCGCCCGCCCTGATCCACATAGTGGGCGTCGGCCCGAACGGTGAGGGCCCGGGGGCCGTCCCCCTCGAAGTACAGGCGGATGCCCTCCACGGCCACGTCCCGGGGCTCCGGCCCCTGGTGGGGCGGCAGGACAACCACCCGGCTCCCCCGCTCCTCATCCCCCTCCAGGGCCTCCACCCGGACGGCCACCCGCCGGCCGGGGTGCACCCCCTCCAGGCGGAGGGCGCACTCCAGCGCCTGCCCGCCGTCGGGGCGCAGGGCCCCCAGGCGGCAGACGGTCAGGCCGCCCTCCAGCTCCAGCTGGCGTTCCAGCATGGGAAACCACCTCCATGGGATTCATACGGTGACAAATCCACACCGTATGTAGCGCAGGGGCGGCCCGCTCTATTGTATGCTCACCGGATCTGTCCGGTGCCGTAGATCACATATTTGGAGCTGGTCAGCTCCTCCAGGCCCATGGGGCCCCGGGCGTGCATCTTCTGGGTGGAGATGCCGATCTCCGCCCCCAGGCCGAACTCGAAGCCGTCGGTAAAGCGGGTGGAGGCGTTGACGTACACCGCCGCCGCGTCCACCACGTCCAGGAACCGCTGGGCGGCGAAGTAATCCCGGGTGACAATGGCCTCGGAGTGGCCGGTGCCGTGGGCGGCGATGAAGTCCACCGCCTCGTCAAAGCCGGACACCACCTTGACGGCCAGGATGTAGTCGCCGAACTCGGTGTCCCAGTCGGCGTCCTCGGCGGGCCTGACGAAGTCCCCCAGGATGGCCCGGGTCTCGGGGCAGCCCCGCAGCTCCACATTTTTGGTCTGGAGCAGCTGCCACGCCATGGGCAGGAAGTCCGGCGCCACCGCCCGGTCTACCAGCAGGCACTCGGCGGCGTTGCACACCGACGGCCGGGAGGTCTTGGCGTTGTGGATGATGCGGGCGGCCATGTCCAGGTCGGCCCCCTCGTGGACATAGACGTGGCACACACCCACGCCGGTCTGGATCACCGGCACACGGGCGTTTTTCACCACGCTCTGGATCAGCCCCGCGCCCCCGCGGGGGATGAGCACGTCCAGATAGTCCGTCAGGTTCATCAGCTCGTTGGCGCTCTCCCGGCTGGTATCCTCCACCAGGGCCACGCAGTCCCGGGGCAGGCCGGCGGACTCCAGGGCGTCCCGCAGGACGGCCACAAAGGCCTTGTTGGAGCGGAAGGCCTCCTTGCCGCCCCGGAGGATCACGGCGTTGCCCGACTTCAGGCACAGGGCGGCGGCGTCCACCGTCACGTTGGGCCGGGCCTCGTAGATGATGCCGATGACGCCCAGGGGCACCCGGCGCCTGCCGATGACGAGCCCGTTGGGCCGTGTGTCCATCTTCACCACCTGGCCGATGGGGTCTGGGAGGGCGGCCACCTGCCGCACCCCCTCCACAATGCCGGCGATGCGGCCCTCGTCCAGGGCCAGCCGGTCTACCAGGGCCGGGCGCATGCCGGCGGCCTTCGCCGCCGCCAGATCCTCGGCGTTGGCGGCCAGGATCTCGCCCTGCCTGGCCTCGATGGCCTTTGCCGCCGCCTCCAGAGCGGCGTTCTTGGCGGCGGTGCCCGCCACCGCCAGCACCCGGCCGGCATTCCTGGCCGCCAGGCCCTGGGTCTCCAGTACGGTCATAAAAATCCCTCCTTTATCATTGTGCGGCCGCGATTTATCGCGGCCCTACGTTATGGAATGCGGTCATGACAGTGGGCGTAGGGCCGCCATACATGGCGGCCGTGCTCAGCCCTGCCCCCGCCGGGCGGAGAACCGGGTGCCCACGTCCTTCCCGTCCACGATGTCGTACAGGGCCTCCATGCGGCTGCCGTTGGCGATCACCATGTCGATGCCCGCCTCCAGGGCCAGCCGGGCGGCGTGGAGCTTGGTGGCCATGCCGCCGGTGCCCCGCCAGGTGCCCGCGCCGCCGGCCATGGCCTCCAGCTCGGGGGTGACGGTCTCCACGTGGTGGATCAGCTTCGCGTCCGGGTGGGTGCGGGGGTCGGCGTCGTAGAGGCCGTCGATGTCGCTGAACAGCACCAGCAGCTCCGCCCCGCACAGCCGGGCCACGATGGCGGACAGGGTGTCGTTGTCGCCCAGCACCTTGGCCTGGCCGGTCTCGATCTCCGCCGAGGACACCGAGTCGTTCTCGTTGACCACCGGGATCACCCCCAGCTCCAGCAGGGCCTCAAAGGTGTTGCGCAGGTGCTCCGACCGGATGGGGGACTCCACGTCCTCCCCGGTGAGGAGGATCTGGGCCACGGTGCGGTTGTACTCGGCAAAGAGCTTGTCATAGATATGTACCATCATGCACTGGCCCACGGCGGCGGTGGCCTGCTTCATCCGCAGCTCGCGGGGCCGCTCCTCCAGCCGCAGCTTCTTGGTGCCGATGCCGATGGCGCCCGAGGACACCAGCACCACCTGATAGCCCATGCCCTCCAGATCCGAGAGCACCCGGGCCAGCTTTTCCATGTTCTGCAGGTTGAGGCTCCCGGTTTCCCGGGTCAGGGTGGATGTGCCCACCTTCACCACCAGCCTGCGGGGGTTCTGCTGTTTCACTTGCTTCACGCTCCTCCTTGGTGTCCCTTTCATCATACCACAGCCGGCCGCTACAATAAAGTGGAAATCCAAACGGACGGCAGAGAAACCTGTCGGAAAGAAAACTGGCTGTTTCAGTACTTTTTTACACTTTTAAGGTTGAAATCCTCCCGGTTTTGGAGTACAATATCGTCCGCTGACCAGGGAGTAAGCGGGAGGAGGCGCGAGGTTGCTCAATATTGTGCTGTTTGAGCCGGAAATTCCCCAAAACACGGGAAATATCGCACGAACCTGCGCGGTGACGGGCACCCGTCTCCACCTGATCAAGCCTCTGGGCTTTGACATCAGCGACAAGGCGGTCAAGCGGGCCGGTCTGGACTACTGGCACCTGGTGGACGTGCGGGTGTATGAGAACCTGGACGACTTCTTCGCCAAAACCGGCGCGGAGGACATCTGGCTGGCCACCACCAAGGCCCCCCGGCCCTATACTCAGGCCGTCTTTCGGGATGAGTGCTACCTGATCTTCGGCAAGGAGACGGCGGGACTGCCGGAGGAATTCCGGCGCGCCCACGCCGCGCGCTGCATCCGCATTCCCATCCGGGCGGAGGCCCGGTGCCTGAATCTATCCAACGCGGCCGCGGTGCTCACCTATGAGGCGCTGCGGCAGCTAAACTTCCCCGGCCTCGCCGGGGAGGGCGAGATGAAAGGAGAGGCTCTATGAACTACAACAAGAAAACCGTCAAGGACATCGACGTGGCCGGCAAGAAGGTTCTGCTGCGCTGCGACTTCAACGTGCCCCAGGATAAGGCCACCGGCGCCATCACCGACGACAAGCGCATCGTGGCCGCCCTGCCCACCATCCGCTATCTGCTGGAGCAGAAGGCCGCTGTGATCGCCTGCTCCCACCTGGGCAAGCCCGTGGCCACCTTTGACTCCTATGTGAAGAAGCAGGCCGAGAAGGGCAAGGACCCCGCCTCCATCACCGAGGAGAAGTGGAAGAAGTCTCTGGCCAAGCTGTCCCTGGCCCCTGTGGCCAAGCGGCTGGGCGAGCTGCTGGGCCAGGAGGTCATCATGGCCGCCGACGTGGTGGGCCCCGACGCCACCGCCAAGGCCGCCGCTCTCCAGCCTGGCCAGATCATGCTGCTGGAGAACACCCGCTTTGAGAAGGGCGAGACCAAGAACGACCCCGAGCTGGCCAAGAAGATGGCCTCCATGGCCGAGGTCTATGTGTCCGACGCCTTCGGCGCCGTGCACCGCGCCCACGCCTCCACCGCCGGCGTGGCCGCCTACCTGCCCGCCGTGTCCGGCTTCCTGATCCAGAAGGAGCTGGAGATCATGGGCGGCGCCCTGGCCAATCCCAAGCGGCCCCTGGTGGCCATCCTGGGCGGCTCCAAGGTGTCCTCCAAGATCGGCGTCATCAACAACCTGCTGGACATCGCCGACACCATCATCATCGGCGGCGGCATGTGCTACACCTTCGCCAAGGCCATGGGCGCCAGCGTGGGCAAGTCCCTGCTGGAGAGCGACTGGCTGGACTACTGCAAGGAGATGATGCAGAAGGCCAAGGAGAAGGGCGTCAAGCTGCTGCTGCCCGTGGACGGCCTGGCCGCCACCGAGTTCTCCGCCGACGCCGCGGCCCACCCTGTGGACGGGGTGGACATCCCCGACGACATGATGGGCATGGACATCGGCCCCAAGACCATCGCGCTGTACACCGACGCGGTGAAGAACGCCGGCACCGTCATCTGGAACGGCCCCATGGGCGTGTTTGAGTTCCCCGCCTTCGCCGAGGGCACCCGCGCCATCGCCAAGGCCCTGGCCGAGTCCGACGCCATCACCATCGTGGGCGGCGGCGACTCCGCGGCCGCCGTGGCCCAGCTGGGCTATGCCGACAAGATGACCCACATCTCCACCGGCGGCGGCGCGAGCCTTGAATTCCTGGAGGGCAAGGAGCTGCCCGGCGTGGCCTGCCTGCTGGACAAGTAAAAGGCCCGCGTTTCCATGCCCGGCCGGCAATGGGGTCGGCCGGTAAAATAAAATACAGAAGTGAAGAAAGGGGTTCGTCCTACCCATGAACAGGAGATACCGTAAGACGATTATCGCTGGAAACTGGAAGATGAACAAGACTCTGAGCGAGACCAAGGCCTTTGCCGAGGAGCTCAAGCCCCTGCTGGGCCGCCCCAACTGGTGCGAGGTAGTTCTGTGCGTGCCCTACGTGAACATTCAGGCCGCCGTGCGCATGTTCAAGGAGTGCCGGGTGTCCATCGGCGCGGAGAACTGCCACTTTGAATCCCACGGCGCCTACACCGGCGAGGTCTCTCCCGAGATGCTCAAGGAGCTGGGCGTCAAGTACGTGGTCATCGGCCACTCCGAGCGCCGCCAGTACTACAATGAGACCGATTTCACCGTCAACAAGAAGGTGCATGCCGCCCTGGAGTCTGGCCTGTACCCCATCGTCTGCGTGGGCGAGAGCCTGGAGCAGCGGGAGCTGGGCGTCACCATGGATCTCATCTCCTACCAGGTGAAGGCCGCCCTGTCCGGCGTGCCCGCCGAGAAGATGCGCCACGTGGTCATCGCCTATGAGCCCATCTGGGCCATCGGCACCGGCAAGACCGCCACCGCCGAGCAGGCCGGCGAGGTGTGCGAGGCCATCCGCACTGTGATCCGCAAGCTGTACGGCGCCCGGGTGGCCCGCAGCGTCACCATCCAGTACGGCGGCTCCATGAACGCCAAGAACGCCCATGAGCTGCTGGCCCAGCCCGACGTGGACGGCGGCCTGATCGGCGGCGCCTCTCTGAAGGCCCCCGACTTCGTGGAGATCGTCAACGCCGCCAACCAGGAGCAGTAAGCCGTCCACGTCGGGCGGTGATACGGGAACCCAACGAGAGCCCAGCGGAGCGGGTCTCGTTGGGAGAGGAGGAGCAAGGGAGCGCAGCGCAGCTTTCGCCGTCAGGCGGAAGCGGAGCAAAGCGGACTTTGCGACGACGAGGACGGCGGCCTCATTGGCGGCGCCTCCCTGAAGGCCCCCGACTTCGTGGAGATCGTCAACGCCGCCAACCAGGAGCAGTAAG
>ERZ1090860.444-NODE-445-length-24890-cov-5.926676_pt1 | contig 24890 bp, 14 predicted proteins | sample MGYA00478483_ERZ1090860 | MGnify/ENA primary metagenome ERZ1090860 (study PRJEB33644, sample SAMEA5815741) | chicken gut metagenome | biome: Chicken; feature: Gastrointestinal Tract; material: Caecum | place: Ireland | collected 2019-01-01 | study: A study of the...
CTGGCGGCCCGTGCTGATTTCCTGCTGGCGTTTTTCATTCTGCTGGCGGCGGTGGTGGCGGCGGCCGGACTGATCAGATATATTTTGCGAAAAAATACAGAGAGACGCGGACACGTCACAGAAGCACATCAGTTATATTCTTTTTTGTCTGACAATCCATTTCAGGTGTATGTTCTGGTGCGGGGAAAAGATGCCTTCCCGCTGTTTGTTTCCGATAATGTGGAGCGGATTCTCGGTTTGGATAAAAGCGATATCCTTACGGACGTCTTTGCCATTGCCCGGTGCATGGAGGCGGAGGAATCCGGCAAACTGGAGAAGCTTTACAGGGGATGGGACAGAAAAGAACCTCTGGAAGTGGATTTCCCCTATGTAAACAGAAAAAATCAAAAAAAAGGAGACGCCTTTCTGCGGGTGGATTATTCGGCCGGCACAGATGTTTTTACCATAGTCATAGAAGATATTACCAGGCGGAAAGAGGAAGAAAATAGTCTTAGAGAGAAACTTTCCCATGCGGAGGCAGAGAATGATGCCAAGACAGAGTTCCTCTCGGAGATGTCCCATGAGATCCGCACGCCGATGAATGGGATTTTGGGGCTTTTGGAACTGGCGAAGATGGATCTGTCCAATACGGAGGCATTGAGGGAGTATCTGGATAAGACGCAGAATCTGTCCCGGTTTCTTCTGAATCTGATCAACGACATTCTGGATCTGACACGGATTGAGAGTGGAAAGATTCAGCTGGAACAGGAGAGCTTTGATCTGATCGCCATGGCGCAGAAGCTTCGTGCCATGTTCCAGAAGACCATCCGGGAAAAGAACCTGCATTTTGAACTGCGGGTGGAAGGATTTGATATCCGGTGGGTCACCGGAGATGAGATGCGTCTGAGCCAGGTGATCATCAATTTTCTGTCCAACGCCGTGAAATTTACGGAACCGGGAGGAAGCGTGATCCTCACTTTTCGTCAGATGGAGAAGATTGAGAATCATCTGCGCCTGATGATTCAGGTGAGAGATACTGGAAAGGGCATTGAGCCGGAGTTTCTGACACACATTTTCCGGCCTTTTGAGCAGGAGAGCAGCATGATCGCCAAAAAATACGGCGGGAGTGGTCTGGGCATGTCCATTGCGGATAATATCATCCGTCTGATGGGCGGGCAGATTGTCATTGACAGCGAGGTGGGCAAAGGCAGTGATTTTACGGTGTTTTTATCGCTGCCGGTGGCAGAGCCGGAGGAAAGCGGCGCGCGGGAAAAAGAGGTCCGAAGCGGCAGAGTGCCGGAGCAGGAAGAAAAATTCTGGTACCTGAAAGGCGCCCATGTGCTGCTGGCGGAAGATAATGATATCAATGCCAGGATCACCATGGCGATTCTGGATAAGGCCGGCGTGCACACTGACCGGGTTCTCACAGGACTGCAGGCGGTGGAAACTTTCACAGCCAGCGAGGAAGGTTTTTACGATGTGATCCTCATGGATATCCAGATGCCGGAGATGGACGGATGGGAAGCGACAAAACAGATACGGAAGCTGCCCCGGAAGGATGCCCGGTTTATTCCGATTTATGCGCTTTCCGCCAATTCCTATGTGGAGGATAAGAGACATTCCATGGCGGTGGGGATGAATGATCATATCGCCAAACCGATAGATTTTAATGAGCTGAAGAAAAAGATGGGGGCGGCCGTCCGTGACAGCCGCAATGCGTGGAATGCCAGCCGGAAGGTGGGCGTTGAGCACAAAGGATAGTCTGCATGTGGAGTTTTCCACGGCCGCGGGCAGAGGGAGTATGGAGAATGAATAAGATCAAAGAATATTTACAAAAGAAAAAAGGGTTCTGGCCGGCGCTGCTTCTGGTACTTCTGGTGCTGCTCCTGTGCCTGGTGGTCGCACTGCGGGCGGGAAAGCTTCAGAATATGTTCAATCCCGACTCCTTTGCACAGCGGGAAGAACAGGATGAGGAATTTGATCCGGAAGGATATGGACTGCAGGAAGATGGCAGGGACCAGGGGGAAGATGACAGCACCGAGGAGAATTCCTTTGAGCAGGGAGAGAATCAGGAAAAAAAGATTCAGAACCTTGATCTGAACGAGCAGTCCGGAGAACAGCAGACGGACAGAAAAGAGGAGGGAAACGAGCAGAGAATCCTCTATGTGGATCAGAAGGTCGGAGAAGGTATGGAACGGCAGACAAAAACCGGGGACAACGAAAATGCCGGCACTCCGGAGAAAACCGGTGAGGACAGCCGGAAAGAAACGCCGGGCGGACAGCAGGAAGAGTCAGATCAGCCGGACCATGCCGCTCCTCAGCCGGGCGGACAGGAACCGGGAAATACGCCGGGGGATTCCGGTGAGGAAGGCGGCAGCGACGGAGATGGAGAAAATAACGGTTCTTCCCACCCGGATGGTGGAGAAGAAGGAGGCGCCTGGGTGGCGGAAGAGCTCACAGTTACCTATTACCGCAATCAGGATGCCGTTTCCCTTTATAAGGAGCAGGTGCCGTCGGAGTCTTATGTCAGAGGAAATATCACGGTGACATCCCATTGGGTGGAAAAAGGGAATCCATCCAACAAAAAGACAGAGGAGGAGACGGACTTTACTCTGGAGGCTATTCCGGAGGAGTATGCCCACAGACTCACAGATGCCGATGTGAATAAGAGCTTTTCTCTGACTGTCACCTGCCAGGGACTGACCGGCACGGTGACCTGTGTGATCAAAAATGATTATATCCGTTATACAGGGATGCATGTGTCTTACAATTCCTCCCCGATGTATGTGACGGGGGAGACGTTGTTTCAGGGACAGGAGACCAACGATGCGTCCATCAGAAATGCTATCACTCTCGATGTTTACGGAAGAACAGTGCAGGGCGGTCAGGAGGTATATCTTCCCGACGAAAAGAACTATCAGATTGAATTCCCGGAAGAGACCGGCGGCGTGGCAGCTAAAAAAGAAGATGGAAGCCAGTGGACGGCGGATATTTTATACTGCGGTCCCGGCGAGGGATCTTCGGTGGTGCTCCGCGGAACAGACGCCGTCCGATACAGCGTCAGGGATTACAGACTGACTGTCATGTATGATGAGAATACTGTTCTGGATACCATTTATACGGATGATAAAACAGTGGTGTTAAACGGAACTTATGACGGCAGATGTCCGTATAATGAGATGGTGGATAGATTACAGAAAAACGGAAAATATATGACCAATGCGGACGGATACCTGACAGATCTGTTCTATGGCTGGTCTTCCCGTTATCCGGCAGTGGTGGACAACCGGGAGATTTCTTATACGTTCCGGGAAGGGCAGCATACACAGATCATGTATGCGATTCCTCTGGCTCCGCTTTTATCGGTAGGGTATCTGGTAAAGACAGAAGGGGATGATCAGGTGCTGACCGGCTATGTACCTGACAAGAAAACAGAGCGCCTGGATGTGCCTTACGGAATCACCCGTGTGGATCTTGGAGAAGATTTTCAGATTTCCGAGGAGGCCGGAGGGGTGAAGGTGCTGGCGTTGTCAGCTACGGTAAACAGTGTTAACCTGTCTGCTGCCGGAAAGAAGTTTCCGATGCTGAAAGAATATTCTCTGTTTCCGCTGGGACAAAGCAGCGCGGATAATTCGGAGAAAAATCACATTTTCAGTACAGAAGACGGTCTTCTGTATTCCCGGGATCAATCCATCCTCTGGAAAGTCCCGGCGGATTGTCAGAGCTTTGATATAGAAGAAACGGTAGAGACCATTGCGGAGGGCGCTCTGTCCGATGCGGCGGAAGGAACAAAAGATAATGAGACTCTCGAGATCACCATGCACGGGCAGAATCCTCCGGAGCTTGTCAGATCAGAAACGGCACCGGTATTTGGCGGCAGCGGCTGTCAGGTGCAGGTGGAAGTGCCGGAGACGGAAACCGGCGTGGTGAAAGATCTGATTTATAAAAGATATCTGTCTTCCTGGGGAGCGGTTTTTGACGAGGAACTGGGAGCGGCCGGTGCGGCGTCGGCGTGTATTTCCACGAAAGATCACGCGTCAGACCGGTATGAGAATAACGGCGGAGATGTGTATGCTGTTTCCGGCGGTTCCCGGAGCCTTGCCTTCATTACCAGAGACAGCGGAAACATTTATAATGTGCCGGAAGATGTGGAGGGTATAGAACCCTACGCCTTCGCTGAGCCGGGAGAGGTTCAGTTTGTCAATGTGGGAGAGAATATCGGGCGGCTGGGAAGCTGTAGTTTTGCCACTCTGGAGGGGGAATCCCTGCAGGGCGTTCAGATCAGCGGGGATGAGCCCATAGAGATTGACCGGTATGTGGCCGGAGAACAGGCGCCCCGGGGCATCAGGTTTTATATTTCTCTGGCCCAGAACCAGACGTCCGGATGGGTGAGGCGGTTCACCGAGGATTATGGAGCCGAGATGGCGGAGAGTATGCTCACCCTGGCGGAAGGCTCCCTGTTTATTGACGGACAGGGCTGCGCTTATCTGGAACAGGATGACCATGTGCTGACACTCTGCAGTGTGCCGGAAAATCTGGAAGAATATGAAATTCCGTCAGGATATACCCTGAACAATGTGGCGGACGGCGCCTTTGCCTGGTGTCAGAATCTGATTTATCTGGAGCTGCCGGATGTGACCCGGGTGGGAAAACATGCGTTTGACAACTGTACCGGACTGGAGATTCTTGTTTTGAGTCATCCGGATCTGGAAGAAATTCCTGAGGCTTTTGCCGGCTGTGATGCGCTGGAGACGGTTGTTTTGGGAAATGAGGACCTGACGCCGGAACTGCCCCGGCAGACAGAACTGTTGGCGGGCAGCCGGTATTTTGCCCGGGACAGAATGGTATGTGAAACGAAAGACGACGGCGGATGCGCGGTGCGAAATGTACCGACGGACACGGCGGGCAGTGTTTCTCTGCCGGAAAATGTCACGGAGATTGGCCGGAAAGCTTTTGCCGGCTGCAAAACGATAACGGGCATCGCAGCGGCGCAGATGAATCAGATCAGGAAAATAGGAGCGTACGCCTTTTCCGGATGTACAGGACTTGAGGAAGTGCTGATTGGGAAGGCGTGTACTTCTCTTGGAGAAAAAGCCTTTTTTGGCTGCGACGCGCTGAAAACAGTGACATGGCTGGGCGATACCTCCGTGGTGGGGGATGGCGTTTTCGCTGAGAACAGCAGATTGGAAGCGGTTTATTTTGGAGATAACAGCGGTCAGAGCATTGCGACCATCGGCGCTTATACGTTTGAAAATTGCCGGTCGCTCCAGATGGTATATTTCCAGGCAGGAGTCCGGAAAATCGGCGATTCCTGTTTCCGGGGATGTTCCGGCATGCGGACCAGCATTACCCGTGAATACGCCGCCTTCTGTGAATCCATCGGAGCCTATGCCTTTGCAGATTGTTCCCGTTATTCTCAGACGCTTTCTTTTTTCAGCGGATTGCAGGAGATCGGAAGAGGCGCGTTTATGAACTGTACCTATCTGAGTTCCATGTGGATCCCGTCTCAGCTGCGGGAGATTCCGGAAGATTGTTTTGCCGGCTGCCGTTCCATGCGCAGCGTTGTATTCATGGCGGGCGCAGACCTGCAGTCTGTGGGAAGTCATGCCTTTTCCGGCTGTGTTTCTCTGGAGACGCTGACGAATTTGGAATTACTGACGGAACTTACTTCTCTGGGAGAGGGTGTCTTCTCCTCGGAAGAAATGGACGGTCAGACCTATGCCGCCTGCACGGCTCTTACGTGTGCAGATCTCCCATCATCCATACAGCAGATTGGAAGACGGGCGTTTGCGGGATGTACGGCGCTGGAAGAACTGGAAGTGGGCCGTGCGGAAGCGCTGACATCGCTGGGCAGCGGAGCGTTTACGGGTTGTACGTCTCTGAAAAGTGTGGTGCTTTCCGGCACCGGAATCCGGGTTCTGCCGGAACATGCGTTTGATGGCTGCAGATCTCTGGAGGCATTGTTGCTGCCGGAGAGCCTTGTCTCCATAGAAGCGCGTGCCGTGGCGGATTGCGACAGTCTGTCAGATATGAGTATCTGCCGCCGGGATAAGGTGGTATCAGTGGATGCCAGCGCCCTGGCGGGGACCAAGAGCAATGGCCGGCTGGCCATTTATGTACCATATACGGAGAATCACGGACTGCGTAACGCCTACCGGCTGTCTTTGGGCTGGTGGACGGCGCTTCTGAATATTTTTACAGGAGAATCCCCGATCACGATCATTCAGGACCGGGAAATGGGAGAGGAGACGTTTGTGGAAAACGGCGGCCTGTACGCGCGCAAAGCGGATGGCAGTTTCCGGCTGCTGCAGGTGATCACCATGACGGACCGCAGTTTTGCCGTGAAAGAAAATACCACGGAAATCGACGAGGATGCCCTGCGCACCTGTGAGGATCTTGCTATTTTGGAACTGCCGGCTTCTCTGCGGGAATTCCCGGAGGGGACGCTGGAAAACTGCTCCGGTCTGGAAGTGCTCCTGATCCCGGGAAATCTCCGGATGGAGCTGCCGGCTTCTCTGTTTGGAGAGGGAAGAAGAATTTCCTCCTTTGCGCTCTGGGTATCCGAGGGGGACAAAGCCTACTATGAAGAGCAGGGAAATTTCCCTGTACGCTCCTACGGACAGATGGGAGAAGTACAGGGAGGCGTTCTGTACGGCGTTCATGTGTCAGACGGGACAGAGCGGATCCTGCTTGATTATGTGCCGAAGTCCTTTGCAGGAGAGCTGAACATTTTCCTCGGAACGTCGGAAGTGGCGGACGGAGCCGCCGAGGGCTGTGAAAGCCTTACAGTGGTCAACAGTGCCTACACAGTGGAGCGGATCGGCGCGCATGCTTTTGCGGACTGTACCTCGCTGAAAACCGTGGACCTTACCAGCTTTTCCACCACAGCTCTGACAGAAATCGGCGATTACGCCTTTGCCGGCTGCCGTTCTCTGGTGGGAGAGAATACCGGAGAGGGAAAATCCGATCAGCTGTTGATTCCGTCCACGGTACAAAGCTATGGAACGGGTATGCTTAAAGACTGCACCTCGCTGACCTCCCTGTCACTGCAGGGGCGGGCGGCGGAGCTGCCGGATGAGTTCTGCAGCGGCTGCCGGAATCTGGAATCGGTATCCCTGGCAAGAACGTTGCTGAATTCCGTGACACGGATTGGCAAAAAAGCGTTTTATCAATGTGAAAAGATCACATCCATAAGCTGGTCCAATATGCCGAATCTGGAGATGGTGGACGACAGTGCTTATGAGGGATGTTCTTCTCTGGTACAGGCTACTTTTGCGGGAAAGATCAAAGCTTTTGGAAGGGCTGTGTTCAGAGACACTGCGCTGGAAATGCTGTCCTTTAACGGAGTCAATCCGCCGAAACTGGGAGAAAATATTTTAAGTCAGGAAGAACAGAACCGGGTGAATGTGTATATCCCGGCCGGCGACGACGGAGAGATTTATCTGCGCTATTATGAAGCGTGGAAGGATACATATCCGACTCTTGTTTCCCGGATGATTTCTCAGGACGGAAATGAGTACCGGGCAGTGAATAACATTTTATACCTGATCCGTCCGGGACAGGAAAAAGAAATGACCGCCATTAAAGTGCCGACCGGCGTATCATCCGCGCAGATTTACAATTCCAGCACCCTTTACTGCACAGGTCTCGGGGACGGCAGTTTCAAAGATTGCAGGAATCTGGCCTCTCTGGTGATTCCGAACCGGGTGGAAACCATCGGCAGAGGAGTATTTGAAAACTGTACCCGTCTGGCGAGTATATCCATAGAAGGAGACGTGCTGCAGAGCATCGGCGAAGAGGCGTTTAAAAACTGTACGTCCCTGACGACGCTGGAACTGCCGCAGACCGTCCGCTCTCTGGGCAGCGGTATGCTGGAAGGCTGCAGTTCCTTTGAGACACTGACGGTGCATGGATATTCTCCGTTTGCCCTGGGTGAAACTATTTTTGGAAAAACGGTGGATGATGGCGTGAGAATCCGCGTGCCTTTGGCCTCCTATCAGGATTATCTGGGACAATGGGGCGCGCAGCTGGATGAGGAATACGGCGAGGGTGCCGGAAAGCGCATCCTCATGGCAGTCAGCGAGGACGGCACAGAAAAAATAGAAAACGGTATTCGCTATCTCCGGGTAAATGGACACTGGGAAGAAGCGGAAAATATAACCGCGGATGATAAGCAAAAAGACGGGGAGAACGGGACCGATCGTATGAAAGGGGATATCCCGGAAGAAAACGTTCCGGATCCGGAAGAGACAAAGAAAGATACCGCAGAAGAAAATACTTCGGGCGAAGAAACGCCGGCGGAAGACGGAAGCGGGGAAGATACGGCAAAAGAGAGTACTCCGGACGAGGAAACGCCGGCGGAAGATGAAGCCGGGGAAGATACGGCAGAAGAAAATACTCCGGAAGGGGAAACGCCGGCAGAAGACGAAAGCGTGGAAGATACGGCAGAAGAGAGTACTCCGGAAGGAGAAGCCCCGGCAGAAGATGAAACGGAGGGAGATACCGCCAAAGAGAGCGCGCCGGAAGAGAAAACCCCGGCATCGGACAATGCCGGAAACGGAAGGACAGAAACAAGCCATACCGGAGAGAGTACCGGAAAAATATATAATCAGGACAGGGAAGGGCAGAGACAATGATAGTTGAAAAATCAGGACAGATCATCAGGGAGATAGGAAAGGTGCTGGTCGGCAAGGACGATGTGGTGGAAAAGGTGCTGATGACCATTTATGCGGGCGGACATATCCTGCTGGAAGACGCGCCGGGAGTCGGAAAGACAACCATGGCGCTGGCGTTCTCAAAGGCGCTGGGCCTTGAGTATAAAAGGGTGCAGTTTACGCCGGATACGCTTCCGTCAGATATCATCGGATTCAGTACCTATGACCGGAATACGGGAACGCTGATCTATCGTTCCGGTGCGGTGATGTGTCATCTGTTTCTGGGAGATGAGATCAACCGTACTTCAGCCAAAACACAGTCGGCACTGCTGGAGGCCATGGAAGAGAGAAATGTGACTGTGGACGGCGTTACCCACCGGCTGCCGCATCCGTTTATCTGTATTGCCACGCAGAATCCACTGGGATTTGCCGGCACGCAGCGGCTGCCGGAATCTCAGCTGGACAGGTTTATGGTCCGGCTGAGTATCGGATATCCGAATACGGAGGAGCAGATTCAGATTCTGCAGCGGAAAATGTACCAGGATCCGCTGAAGGATATGAAAAAGATCATAGACCGTGATGATCTGCTGGAAATCCAGAACTATCTGACATCCATCACGGTAACCGAGGAGATTCTCCGCTACATGACGGTGCTCTGTGAGGCGACCAGAAAACACGAAGGGATTGAATTGGGCGTCAGTCCCCGGGGAGTGATCGCACTTTTGAAAATGTCGAGAGCCTGCGCGATTTTGAGAAGAAGAGATTTTGTGATCCCGGAGGATGTGCAGGAAATCTTTATCGATGTCTGCGCGCACCGTATCGTTTTGAAACCGCAGGCGAAAATTGAGGGGCAGAAGGCGGAAATGATTCTCAAAGATATTTTGCGGGAGGTGGAACCGCCGTCTCTGGGATGGGGAAGGTAGGCGTATGGGAAAGTACAGAATATATTATGGCATCGTTTTGCTGGCGACGATTCTGCTTTTCCTGTGGACCAACACGGCGCAGGTTCTGCTGGCGCTCTGCCTGCTCGTCTTCTTTCCCTTACTCTCCGGTTTTCTGACAGCCGTCTGGGTACATACACTCTGTCTGGAACTGTCGCTGCCGGTGTCCTGCTCCACGGGACAGGAAGCGGCCGTACATTTTAAGGTCACAAAAAAAGCAGGGTGGATTGCCAGACAGCTGGTGATACCAGTGACCGTATATAACCGCATGTTTGACCGGCGGGAGAAGAAATGGATGTCTGTTTATCCGGGAACCAGAAGGCAGGAAACGTTCAGGATGCCGCTGCCGACTGAGCTTTGCGGAGAAATGAAGATTCGTCTGGAGGAGATTTACTGCTACGACAGTTTTCGTCTGTTTCGCGTAAAGAAGTCTTTTCATCAGGAGCAGGTCATGATGATTTATCCGGCGCTGGTTCCGGTGAATCTCATGCTCCGGCAAAGACCGAAATCCAAAGAGACGGGGGATATCTATGACGAGGATATCCGCGGTCATGACGCCACGGAAATCTTTGATCTGAGAAACTACCAGGAAGGAGACAGTATCCGTGCTGTCCACTGGAAACTGTCCACGAAACTGGAAAAGCTTCTGGTCCGGGAATTCAGCCGCCCGGCCAGTTTTGACACGATCCTGTTATTTTCGCTGGCCGGCAGAAACCGGGTGCCGGACCGGAGGATCACGCAGGTGGCTGTCCTCGCTCTGTCGGTGAGCGAAGCTTTGCTGCGGCTGGATATGGAGCATCAGGTGGGATGCATGACAGACGGGAAACTGCTGGAGATGCCAGTCTGTTCAAGAACGGACAGCATGAAGGTCAGGGACAGTATGATGGGCATGCGTTCCTCTGAGGAGCCGTCTGCGGTTATCCGGAGTTTTATGAAAATGGGACGGCAGTTTCAATATACCAAAGTTATTTTTGTGACGGCGGAGATTGACGACGCTCTTTTGAAGACCCTGGGAAGCCAGGTGAATCTCACAGTGATTCTTCCTGTGGAAAAAAAGGAAGATTATACTGACAGCAGCGGCGGGTATGAAATGCTGGCCCTCTCTGAGAGCGACCCGGATCACAGCCGGTATATTTATATTTAGAAATCATCGATCAGGAGCAGTCATATGGAAAAAGAAACAGCCGCCATGACGGCGGAAAAAGAACAGAATAAGGACCGGACAGGATGTTATGCTGCGGCAATATCCATTTTATGCAGTGGACTGCTGCTGTCCGGCGCGGCGGGCCTTCTGGGAGAACTGATCCCCTTCGGGGGAAATCTCCTCTTTCTGGCCGTGAGCGCGGGGACGGCAGTGCTGGTGATTCTTTCCCAGCAGAAAAAGGCACTGGAAGTGATATTGCCGCTTTTTTTGCTGACAGCGGCATTTGTGCTGCTGTTTTTTCGCATGGAAGCGGTCATCCAGGGAATGCTGAGCATTGCCAATACGGTGCTGAAAAAATGGAATATGATTTTTGATACCTATCTGCCTCTCTATGGCCTCTCTTCGGACAAGCAGGAAGACCTGGCTCCGGCAGTGTGCATTCTCGGAATCCTGGTGGGCATATTTACAGGATACGGTGTATGGAGGCAGTGGCTGGGGCTTCTGCCCGGTGAAGTCTTTGTGATTCTTGCGGCCGGATGTCTGCTGCAGGGCAATCCATCTTTTTATCCGGTGATTCTTCTGCTGGCAGGATGGCTGGGCGTGTGGACCGGAAGCCGGGCGGGAAACCGGCGTAATCAGAAAATTCCCCTCTGTATCTGTGTGCTGACGCTGCTGTTCGGATGGGGCGGCGGACTCCTTTTGTCCGGTTATCAGCCAGGTCATTGGGTGGACCGGACCCGGGAACAGATAGAGACAGCAATCCATGATTTTCGTTTCGGAAAAGATTCTCTGCCCAAAGGAGATCTCCGGAGAGCCGGAAGTCTTCCGGGAAAGACAGCCCGGGAAGAAGAAAAGGAAACCCTGGAACTCTCGTTTGACCAGGCGCAGGAAATGCATCTGCGGGGATTTGTGGGTGCGGAATACGACGGACAGTCCTGGCGGCAGCTTCCGGGTGATGATTATACGGGACGTCAGGAAGGAATGCTTGACTGGCTGGAGAGCCGTCAGTTCCTTCCGGCTTTCGCCTGGGCGGCCTGCCAGTCAGCGGGAGGCGGCAGTGGGAATATCCCGGAGGATGGGCAGAAAGATTCTCCGGAAAATGAGGATGTTTCGGAAACGTTGGATGCCCAGACGGTGCATGTGATCAACCGGGGCGCGGACCGGCGTTATCTCTATGTGCCGGAGACCGTTGAGGCAGTGACCCGTGCGGATTATAAATGCAATCAGGACTGGCAGCTGCTTTCCCGCGGATTTTTCGGGGAAAGGGAATATCAATTTGTGAATCTTCCCGTCCGGACAGCACAGGAACTGCCCCAGGCTCCTGACTGGCTGGAAAAAGGAGAGACACCGGCGGAAGAGCAGTATATTCAGGCGGAAGGGGTATATCGTTCTTTTGTCTACCAGTATTATCTGGATGTGGATGAGACGATAAAAGAAGAAATCAATCGGTTGTTTTTCTCCGGAGAAAGCTGGAAACAGGAGGAGACCGTGAACCTCTATGACGCTACTGCGAGAATCCGCGTGATGCTGTCGGCACTGGTAGAGTATGAGCCACGGACGGAAGAAGTGCCGGAGGGAAAAGATTTTGTCACCTGGCTTCTGGAAGAGCACAGAGAGGGAAACGCAGTACATTTCGCCACGGCAGCCGTGCTTGCTTACCGGACGCTGGGAATTCCGGCCCGCTATGCGGAAGGATATTATGTCAGTGAAGACATGGCGGAACGCCTGCAGGCGGAAGGGGCGGATTCCTGCCAGCTGACACAGAAAAACGGCCATGCCTGGGCGGAAATTTATATTGACGGAGTGGGCTGGACTCCGGTGGAAGTAACTCCGGGTTTTTACCAGGAAGTTTACGCTCCGGAATATTATATTGATATTCAGAAAGAAGAAATCGAAAAATCAGACACCGGCGCCGCCGTGGAGGCCGACGAGATTTTGTCCGGGGCAAAAGAAAAACAGGAGAAAGGACCGCTGGCGGAGGTGCCGTGGAATGTTCTCGGAATTGTTCTGCTGATCATTTTGTCCGGCCTGGGCATTTTCCTTCTTCTGGAACTACAGAGGCTTGTGAGAATTGGAATCCGGACCGGAAAAGAGAAAAAATATCCGGAGAAACTGGCGTCGTTTACTTACGAATCCATGTGTGCCATGCTTCGCTGTGCCGGTATCCGGGAGAATTTCCGGTATCCGTATATGCTGACTGAGCAAATCTGCGGACAGTTTTCTGCCATCAAAGAAGAAGAATATATTCGTGTTATTCAGATCATCCAGAAAAATATTTTCGGAAAGAAAGAATTGTTCCCCAATGAAAGCAGAATCCTTATGAAGTTTACGAAAAAAATGAAGACGGAATTATATGCGCAGGCTTCCTGGAAGAAAAAACTGTTGTATCGCTATATGTACTGTCATTGACTTTTGGAAAGTGAAATGCTATTCTGAAACTGAAAAAATCTGACAGACAAATAATGAGGTGAATCAATGAAGAAGAGAGTTATTACGATTGGAAGAGAGTTTGGCAGCGGCGGAAGGACCATCGGAAGACAGGTGGCGGAGAAGCTGGGCATTGCGTTTTACGACAAAGACATTATCAAAAATATTGTCAAAGAAACCGGACTGAAGGAAAAGTACGTGGAACACTATGGAGAGTTCGCGCCTTCTTCGGACCATCGTTTTGCTTATTCTTTCGTGGACCTGGAAGATGAAGAGTCCTCTCCGCTCAAGAGAATGTGGCACGCCAGGACCAGGATTATCCGCAAGTTTGCGGAGGAGACGCCATGCGTCATTGTCGGAAGCTGTGCGGATTACATTTTAAAGGACCAGGAAGACTGCCTCCGGGTGTTCCTCTATGCCGATGAGGAGACGAAAGAGGAGCGCATCCGTGAGATGTACGGCGAGGTTCTCCTGAAAGAGAAGAACCGTGTGCATGACATGGATGTGAGAAGAGGACTGAATTATCAGTACTTTACCGGCCAGGAGTGGGGCAAGGCCCAGAACTATGATCTTGCGCTGAACCGGGGAAGCCTGGGCATTGAAAAATGTGTGGAGCTTATCGTGGAAGCGGCCAACTGAAACCAGAGAAACCAACAGCAGTAGAATTCAAAAAGGAGAAACATCATGAAAATTTTAGTAACCGGTGGAGCTGGATATATCGGAAGTCATACCTGTGTGGAACTGTTAAATAATGATTATGAAGTTGTGGTTGTGGATAATCTCTACAATTCCTGTGAAGAGGCTCTGCGCCGCGTGGAAAAGATTACGGGAAAGACCCTGACTTTCTACGAGGGAGATCTTTTGGACCAGGATATGCTGGAGACGGTTTTTGAAAAAGAAAGACCGGAAGCGGTGATTCATTTTGCCGGTTACAAAGCAGTGGGAGAATCCGTGGAGAAACCGATCGAATACTATCACAATAACCTTACAGGCACTCTGCTGCTCTGTGATACGATGCGTAAGTTTGACTGTAAGAAGATGGTATTCAGTTCTTCCGCAACTGTTTACGGTGATCCGGCTTTCGTGCCGATCACAGAGGATTGTCCAAAGGGCGTGATCACTAACCCATACGGACAGACGAAGTCTATGATCGAACAGATTCTCACAGATATTCAGGTGAGTGATCCGGAGTGGAATGTGACACTGCTCCGTTACTTTAACCCGATCGGTGCGCACAGCTCAGGTCTTATTGGAGAAGATCCGAAAGGTATTCCGAACAATCTGGTGCCGTATATCGCCAGAGTGGCAGTAGGCAAGCTGGAGAAGCTGGGCGTCTTCGGAGATGATTATGATACGCCGGACGGAACCGGTGTCAGAGATTACATCCATGTGGTGGATCTGGCGGCAGGACATGTACAGGCGCTGCGCCATATGAAACCGGGTGTGAGCATCTACAATCTGGGTACCGGCCACGGCTACAGCGTCCTTGATGTGGTGAAGGCTTACAGCAAGGCCTGCGGCAAGGAGATCCCTTATGAGATCAAACCGAGAAGGGCAGGAGATATCGCCACCTGTTACTCCGATCCTTCCAAGGCAAAAAGGGAGCTTGGATGGGAAGCAAAATACGGTATTGAAGAAATGTGCCGGGATTCCTATCACTGGCAGTCCATGAATCCGGACGGATATCAGACCAGTCAGGAGCAGAAATAATGCGGGAGGAGCTTGTTCGTCTGCGCAGACGGATGCAGGAAGAACAGGTGGATGCCTGTCTCATTATGACCGATGATTTCCATGGTTCTGAATACGTGGGAGATTATTTTAAAAGCCGGGAATATATTTCCGGCTTTACCGGCTCTGCCGGAACCCTGCTGGTCATGAAAGATACGGCGGGACTCTGGACCGACGGACGGTATTTTCTGCAGGCGGAAGCCCAGCTTTCGGGCAGCGGCATCACCCTGTATCGTTCCGGTCAGCCGGGAGTGCCGTCGGTAAAAGAGTTTCTCAGAAAAGAAATGCAGCCGGGAGAGACTTTATGTTTTGACGGCCGCTGTGTCATGGCAAGTGCTGCCCGGGAATTGAGAGAGATTCTGGAACCGGGCGGGGTGAGCGTCCGCAGTGATCTGGATCTTGCCGGGGATATCTGGACGGACCGCCCGGCCATTTCCCGGGAGCCGGTTTGGATACTGGAGGAACAGTACGCCGGAGCCGGCGTCGGTGAAAAGATACAGGAAGTACGACGGCTTCTCAGGGCAGAGAAGGCAGACTGGTTTTTGCTGGCTGCTCTGGAAGATATCTGCTGGCTTTTGAATATAAGAGGAAATGATGTGGCATGTACGCCGGTGGTGCTTTCTTATCTGATGATGAGTCAGAAGGAAGTGCGATGGTATGTGCAGAAAGAAGCGCTGACGGATGCTGTCAGAGAATATCTTGAGAAATCAGACGTGCAGGTGCGGGAGTACGATGCAATCTATGAGGATGTCAGTCTTCTCCCGGCAGGCGCACGTCTTCTTTATGATGAAAATCATGTAAATGATGCTCTGGTCCGCCGGATTTCTCCGGAAGTGGAGGCTTTTGACGGAGAGAATCCCACGCTGCTTCTGAAGGCAGTCAAGAATCCGGTGGAAGTGGAGAATGAGCGGGCCGCGCACGTCAGGGACGGCGTCGCGGTGACCAGATTCATTTACTGGCTCAAAAAGCACGCAGGAAAAGAACCGGTCACGGAGCTGAGCGCCGCTGTCCGGCTGGAGGAACTGCGGGAAGAGCAGGAGGATTATATCGGGCCGAGTTTCTATCCTATCCTGGCTTACGGAGAGCATGGAGCCATTGTCCACTATTCCGCCGACGAGCAGTCGGATGTGCCTCTGCGCCCGGAAGGATTTCTTCTGGCGGACACCGGAGGACATTATAAAGAGGGAACTACGGACATTACGAGAACCATCGCGCTTGGACCGCTCTCGGATGAGCAGAAGGAAATGTACACCATGGTGTTAAAGGCACATATCCGTCTGGCGGACGCGGTATTTCTTCGCGGAGCCACGGGAATGAGTCTGGATGTGCTGGCCAGAACTCCGCTGTGGGAACGGGGCTTTGATTACAATCATGGCACCGGCCACGGCGTGGGGTATCTGCTGAGCGTCCATGAGGGGCCGAACAGTTTCCGGTACCGCCCGGCCGCTTCCCGGGGTAATGACTGTGTCATGGAAGAGGGAATGATCACTTCCGACGAGCCGGGCATTTATCTGGAAGGAAAGTTCGGGATCCGGCTGGAAAATCTCCTGGTCTGTGCCAGAAAAAAGATCAACGCTTACGGCACGTTCATGGGATTTGAACCGTTGACCATGGTGCCTTTTGAGCGGGATGCGATTCTCTGGGAACAGTTATCAGAAAAGGAAATCAGCTGGCTGAACGCTTATCATAAAAAGGTCTGCGAGACCATCGCTCCGTATCTGGATGAAGAAGAGAGAAGCTGGCTGAAAGAAGTGACAAAGCCCCACGGAATGCAATGACAGGAATATACTAAATCCAGCCGCCGTCAAAGCGGATGACCTGGCCGGTGAGATATTCCGGAGCTTCGGCGATCTGACAGCAGAAAGATGCCGCCTCTTCGGGGGAAGCAAAACGTCCGACGGGAATCTCTTCGGCCAGAGCCTGTCGCTCTTCCGCATCAAAACATTGGTTCATGACCGTGTCGATGACGCCGAAACTGATGGCATTGACGGAGATGTGAGAGGGCGCCAGTTCCTTGGCAAGGGCTTTGGTCAGTGCGTTGACGGCTCCTTTGGATGCGGAGTATGCAGCCTCGCAGGAAGCACCCACTTCTCCCCATACGGAGGAAATATTCAAGATTTTGCCCTGCTGGCGGCGGACCATATGCGGGATCGCTGCCCGGCAGGTGAAAAAGACGGAGTCCAGATTGGTCTGCATAACCTGATGCCACTGGGCGGCGCTCATATCAGACAGAAGGCCGATGTGGGATATACCAGCGTTATTGATCAGAAGGTCAATGTGACCAAAGGCGTCGATGGCACGGGCGATCATTCCTTCTCCGTGTTCTTCCCGGGAAATATCCCCGAAATAAGTTTCAACCCGGGTGAATTGTTCCAGTGTGCAGGCGGCTTCCTGCAGAGCGTCCCTGTTATGGCCGCTGTTGATGACGAGATGGTAGCCCTGTCCGGCCAGCCGGATGGCGGTGGCAAGGCCGATCCCCCTGGAAGCGCCGGTGATGACTGCTGTTTTCATGATCATGTCTCCTTTCCGGATGGAAGTTTATTTTTTTGATTCCCTTGATTATAATAGGATTCATAACAATTTTCCACTTCTATTTCAGGAATTTATGTCAAAACTTGAAATAGAAATGGAAGTTTGCTATACTTAACAGATAAAATCGAATAGGAGGGCTATGATGGAAAAGCCAAGCTTGATTGTAAGATTCTTCTCCATTCTTCTAAGAATACTGGTGGTACTGGTATTGATGGTTGTGATTGCCGTCGCTTCCTTTGAGGGCGTGACCTATTATCTGACCGGAAGCTTGTATGACCTCAGAGAGTTTGCAGGGGGCAGCAATACCATAACCAATACCGGCAGCGGGGAAGTTCAGGAGACGAAGATTGACGAAACTAATATGAGGAGCACCCTCTTTTTTGTTGACAGCGCGGACAGCGGAAAAGAGTATATGGCTCTCAATATGCTGAATACGAAGACTTACGTTCTTGATATTCTTCTGATTCCGACCAACGCCCAGGTAACAGTGGGACAGAGCATCCTCAAAGAGATTCAGAAGGAGATGCCGGAAGCAAAGAATACCGTGAACATGAGCGATGTATCCCGTGCGTTTGGCGATGAGAAATACAAGATGATTTCTTCCATTGTGGAAAATGTGACGGGACTGACGCTCAGCGGCTATGATGTGATGACGCAGGAGAATTTCACCAGCTTCCTTGATATGGCGGATGAGGTTGCCTATAAAGTGGACGATGATTTTTCCTATCGGGATGAGAAGGGTGTGCTCCAGGTGATCAAAGGCGGACAGACAGAGGTTGACAGCGAGGAGGCTGTGGCGCTTCTCACATATCTGGATGGAACGGAGACACAGGAATCCTCCCGTCTGGAGCGGACCAATGTGTATCTTCAGTCATTCTTCAGCACTCTGTTTGAAGAGAACAGCGGCAGCGCTATCTACAGAAAATATACCAGTCTGGTACAATCCAGCGCTGACAGAGACCGTTCCAATGAGGAACAGATCTTTGAGCAGCTGAACCCGGATGATATTACGATCCGTATCCTTCAGGGTTCGGAATCAGATGGCGTGTTCACAGTGGATTCTCAGATCGTACAGCTGCAGATTTCCACCCTGGCACAGCAGGCGGAGAATACGACGACTTCTTCTGACAGCAAGTCGGAAAAGGACAGCAGCAGTGAGAGCGATACACGGACCAGTACAGCGTCCGGACAGGATTCCAAAGACTATTCTATTGAACTTTATAATGCTGCTTATGTGGCCGGTCTTGCCGCTCAGTGGGAGGCATATCTGGAAGAGGAAGGATATACGATCAGTCTGGTAGATTCTTATCAGGACGAGGGACCTCTGTCCACCACACGGATCGTGGTTACGGAAGAAGGTATGGGAGAGGATCTTCTTACTTACTTCCCGGATGCAACCATTGAAGTGGATGATATTGATACCGGTGGAGATATTCAGATTTATATTGGTACAGACAGCACCGATGTTGGCGGAGCTGACGGATCTTCTTACAGCAGTACCGAAGACGGCGATGACGGGGAAGACGTCACCGATGAAGATGAGTCTGACAGCTATGACGACGAGGAAGACACCGACAGCGGCGATGAGGAGGATACTTCTAAGGAAGACAGCGGCTATGGCGGTTCCTATAATTTTGATACGGATTCCGCGGAATAATCGGTGAGAACGGACGCCGGGCTGTGATAGCGTCCGGAGTGCGGGCGGCAGTGCGGATGTATGCACGGCGGCCAGGGTGCATCTTTGTTGCAGATCATCAACTGATGCCCGGTCACAGAGTGCGGATATATGCACGGCAGCCAGGGTGCATCAGCGCCGGGTTCCGGCAGTTTTGCCGCGGCCCGGCTTCTGTGGTGCATGAAGGCAATGGTGAGAGGGAGAGAAGAAAGAACGCCTGGAAAGGACCATAGGGATGAAAGAACATTCTTCTAGAAAAGTAAATGTGCTTGGCACAGATGTGTCGGTCATGCGTGCGGAAAAAGCAGTGAATCTGACCATGGACTATATGAGGAGAAAGGGACTGGAGGTCGTCTTTTTCCATTCGGCGGAAAGCTCTCTGTATTGTCAGAATCAGCCAGGGGCAGCGGAGATCATTGGAAACTGCCAGCTGGTGCTGCCCGGCGACAGTCATGTGGAGATGGCAGTCCGTCATCAGCGCAATGACAGCGAGGACCGGAAGGGAATCGGTGAGTTTGCCGACGAATATCTGAAAAGACTGTTTGCAAAGCTGAACAGAGAGAGCAGGGAAATTTATGCGGTCATGGAAAAACAGGAGCATCTGGATTCTCTGAAGGAATATATCGGGACGTCCTATCCGGATATTTTTCAGAACGGCATTGTTTTTGATACGGAGAGCGGAGAAGATCCGGGAAAGATTGTCAATGAGATCAATGCCAATATTCCCGACATTGTGTTCCTCTGTCTGCCGGTGGAGCAGCAGATAATGTTCATCAGGGACTATGCGGCCATGATGAACACCCGGCTTTGTATCTGCATTGAGTCAGTGCAGCCTTTGATCCGGAAAGAGACGGAAAACGCCCCCCCTCTGATTCAGGCGCTTCATCTGGACGATCTCTGGTTCCGCCTGAAACGGGAATCCATCATCCGGAAAACTGTAGTCGGTTCCATTTTCAAGCAGAAAGTGCTGGAAGATGCCGGAGGGGAAGTTTCACCGGAAGCTCCCGGCCGCAGTACCGCCGCGGATGAGAGTGCGGTTTCCGGCCGCATTTCCGCAGACGCGGATGATGGCATGGTTTCCGGCGGTGTTTCCGCAGACGCAGATACAGAAAATAATCAGGAAAAATAGGCCGGAAAAGCGGGAAATATATAAATTGTTATCAATTTGATACAAAAAAGAGAGAGGGATTGTACATTTTTATGTATTTCCCTCTTTTTTTTTTCGATAATTTGTATTAGAATAACAAATAAGTCTTACTTTTTTATACAAAAGCACTAGAACTGAGTTCGGAGAGGAAGGAACACTATGATTTCAAATCAGATTTTGCAGGATACGATTGATGGAATTAAAGCTATTACAAGAATTGATTTATGTGTGATGGATACAGAGGGCAAGCCCCTGGCGTCTACCCTGGATGCTGTGGAGGAGTATAAGGAAGCAGTTCTCGTCTTTGCCGAGTCTCTGGCGGAGAGTCAGATGCTGCAGGGATATCAGTTTTTTAAAGTATTTGATGAGAACCAGCTGGAATATATCATACTGGTGAAGGGCGAGACAGATGACGTCTATATGATTGGAAAGATGGCAGCATTCCAGATTCAGAATCTGCTGGTGGCCTACAAGGAGAGATTTGATAAAGATAACTTTATCAAGAATCTTCTTCTGGATAACCTGCTTCTGGTGGATATCTACAATCGCGCCAAGAAGCTCCACATCGAGACCGATGTGCGCCGCTGCGTCTTTATCATTGAGACACAGAATGACAAAGATAACAATGTCTTTGAGACAGTGAGAAGCATTTTCTCCACTAAGACCAGAGATTTTATCACAGCCGTTGACGAGAAGAATATTATCCTCGTAAAAGAAGTGAAGGCTGGTGAGGGCTATAATGAGCTTCATAAGACTGCGGAAGTGATTGTGGATATGCTCAACACAGAAGCGATGACCCGGGTACATGTGGCCTACGGCACGATCGTGAACGAGATCAAAGAAGTGTCCCGTTCCTATAAGGAAGCAAAGATGGCCATGGATGTGGGCAAGATTTTCTATCCGGAAAACAGCGTGGTGGCATACAACCGTCTGGGAATCGGCCGTCTGATCTATCAGCTGCCGCTGCCGCTGTGCAAAATGTTTATCAAAGAGATATTTGAGGGACGTTCCCCGGATGAATTTGATGATGAGACTCTCATGACCATCAACAAGTTCTTTGAGAACAGTCTCAATGTATCTGAGACATCCAGACAGCTGTACATCCACAGAAATACCCTCGTGTATCGTCTGGATAAGCTGCAGAAGAGCACCAATCTGGACCTTCGTGTCTTTGAAGACGCCATCACATTCAAGATTGCCCTCATGGTAGTAAAATACATGAAATATATGGAGCGAGCTGAGTATTAATGATGGAAAGAAATAATAACGAAATGGAACCTGAAAACACTGAAAACACAGATATCGGCAGTCCCGCTGCGGAGAATCCTTCCGCCGGAGATGACGGGGACAGGAATCCCCGGTATGTCTATCCGGGACAGGAGGAGACGACGGGCAGGGATCCGGAGGATGTGACGCCGAAGAAGCCCGGGAGGTGGACCTCCCGCCTGAAAATGGCTGTGCTGCTGCTGGTGGTGGCAGTGGGAGGCTTTGTGGTCGGACAGGTTGTGCTGCTGTTTGCCGGGTCCGGAAGCGGTGTAAATAATTTCCGGGTCATGACGAAGCTTTCCATGCTGGAAGCGTATGTGGATCATTTTTTCTTAAATGATACGGACGGTGAACATCTGGAGGACTATATTTATAAAGGATATATAGCCGGACTGGATGATCCCTATGCGGCCTATTACAATGCGGAAGAATATTCGCAGCTTATGGAAGAGGATTCCGGCGAGTATGTGGGGATCGGCGTGACAGTCCGGCAGGATGCCGATACAGGATATGTCGTTGTGGAACAGGTCAATAAAAACGGACCGGCCTATAACGCAGGTGTGCAGGCCGATGATGTGATCATGGCGGTGGACGGGGAAGATACCTCGAAGCTTGGTCTGCAGGATACCGTCTCTGCCATCAAAAAGGACAAGGAACCAGTGGTTCTGACTGTCTTAAGAGACAGTGAGACCATGGAGATCACTGTAGATAAATCTCAGATTGTGATGGAGACGGTCACCTGGGAGATGAAAGAGAATAAGATTGGCTATATTGCCGTTTCCCAGTTTGTGGAGAATACATCGGAGCAGTTCAATGAGGCGCTGACCTCTCTCTCTGAAGAAGGAATGACCAGCCTGATCATTGATCTGAGAGATAACGGAGGAGGGCTTCTCACCGCCTGTCTGGATATGGTATCCAGGTTTGTTCCGGATGAGAAACTGATTGTATACACGGAAGATAAGAATGGCAGCCGGACGGAATATAACAGTGATTCTGTGGATGTGCTGGATCTGCCGGTGGTTCTTCTGGTCAATGAGAATTCCGCCAGTGCTTCCGAAATCATGACAGGATGTCTGAAAGATTATGGGATTGCCACTGTGGTGGGAGAGACCACTTACGGCAAGGGAATTGTACAGAATATCATGCCTCTGCCGGATGGCTCCGCCGTTAAGATGACTGTTTCCAAGTATTATACGCCGCTGGGCAATGATATCCACGAGGTGGGCATCACCCCGGATATCACGGTGGAGATGAGTGATGAGGAATGGGCGGCAGCCCAGGATGACGAGACAAAAGACACACAGCTTCAGGAAGCGTATCGGGTGCTTTCCGGTAAGAATTAAATATCGTCTGTCAGCAGATACCCCGTTTCCTGAGAAAGTTTTTCATGTGGTCATCCACATCCTGTTCCAGGGATTTATCCAGAGAAAATGTCCGGTAGGAAATACCGGTGGTGATCATAAGATTTTCCGGTTCATAGAGGATGTTGAGGTAGATTCCCTCGATGTCCTCTTCACGGAAAGAGCAGCGGCTCTCTTTGATCAGGAAAGCAACCGTTGCCTTTGGCAGTGCCAATACAATTTTACATCCGAGAGGGAGACGTTTTCCCTTGATTATCGAAAAAGCAAAAGGGCGCACCTCTTTCCAGAGACAGTATTCCCGATCCGGCCGTTGGTCGTCGGTGTCGAAGAATGCATCATTAAGATGACCGTCGATGTGGTAAGATATTTCTTTTTTAAAAGATGCTTCCACCAGATAAAACAGGTCGAAGGTCTCTCTGGAAAGCAGGTGCGCCATAAAATTTTTTACATCAGTAATGGGAACGGAAATCATGAATATACCTCCTGTATCTGCAAAGATTTTGTCAGGACAGAGAAAGCGGAAGCGCTCTATCCTGCCTGTTATTTTATCACAGCAGATTTGCTTTGCAAACAGATTTATCATGCAGGAGAGAGCCGAATGGGGGAAGAAAAATATGAATACATTATTTGATTGTCTGAAAAAAGGAACGTCTCCGGAGCGGGTGGTTGCCTTCGCTAAGGAGTATCTCACGGAGGAAGGTTTTGAAGAACTGTATTACGATCGTCTGTTTGCGCCGAAGCTTGGCGGGCGGTACTTCATCACGCCGTTTCCTGACGTACTCTTTGCTTTTACCATGGGGCGCAAGAGGGCGTACATTCAGCCGGTGCGAATGGCCTTTGCCCATGTGGATCAGCCCTGTTTCAAAGTAAAGGCGAGACCGGAATTTCGCAGCATGGAAAGCGATATGCTGAATGTGGAGGTCTACGGAGGTATGATGGACCACACCTGGTTTGACCGCCCTCTGGGACTGGCAGGAACCGCAGCGCTCAAAGGAGAAGATATTTTCCGGCCGAAGCTGGTGACCTATGACAGTGAACGACCGGTGGCCATCATTCCCGGTATTGCCATTCATATGCAGAGGGATGCGGGTAACGGATGGAAGATTGACCGGCAGAGAGAGCTTATGCCGGTAACCGGTTTATCCGGTGCCGCCTGGACGGAGGGCTCTTTTGTGCATTTCATGGCGAAGGAGCTGGATGTGGATGATTCGGAGATTTTAAGCTATGATTTCAATCTTTATAATTACGATGAGCCGCAGCTGGTCGGCATCACAGAAGAACTGGTTTCAAGTCCGCGCCTGGACAATCTGGCTTCCGTCAGCGCTTTGCTGGAAGCGCTGGTGGAGGGAGAGCGCAGCAACGGGATAAATCTCATCGGTCTTTTCAACCACGAGGAAGTGGGAAGTTTTACCCGTTCCGGAGCAGACTCGGAACTGCTGACGGGGATTCTCAAGGGGATATTCCGTACCCTGGGCTGTGATGAGGAAATGTTCCGGGCATCCATGGCAGACAGCGTGTATCTCTCTGTAGATGGAGCCCACGGCGCGCATCCGAATTATCCGGACCGCTGTGATACCACCACCCGGGCTTATGTGGGCAAGGGAGTTGCCATCAAGGCCAGCGGAACATTCAAATACGCCACTGACGCGGCAGTGCAGGCCATCCTGCTGGGATTGTCCGAGAAATACGACGTTCCCCTGCAGATCATCAACGACCGGAACAATATCCGCGGCGGCAGCACCTTAGGGCCTATGATCGGCTCCCACATCCCGATGCGGGGCTGCGATATCGGCATCCCTATGTGGGCCATGCACTCCGCCCGGGAGACCATGGCGCTTTCTGACTATGAAGCCCTCTGTCAGATTGTGACGGCGTTTTTTGTGAATTAGAATTTGTAAAAGGTGGCAACAGCGATTCAATTCAATGGCAATGACGTAAGAACACATACGGATTCGCCCGGCTCGACCCTCAGTCGGACTGACCAGGGATATCCTTGTAAAATGACTATATCAGTCCTCCCTCACAGCTCGCGGTCG
>ERZ1090860.449-NODE-450-length-24685-cov-6.599026_pt1 | contig 24685 bp, 24 predicted proteins | sample MGYA00478483_ERZ1090860 | MGnify/ENA primary metagenome ERZ1090860 (study PRJEB33644, sample SAMEA5815741) | chicken gut metagenome | biome: Chicken; feature: Gastrointestinal Tract; material: Caecum | place: Ireland | collected 2019-01-01 | study: A study of the...
ATATATACTAATATATAATTACAATCATGCACGAAATACAAAACATGTTTGTAATCTGTATACCATAACCGCAGATTACACATTTTCCTGTATTTCATTTTGACTGTGTATTCTAATTCTTCTGACAGATAGTCCTTGCAGGCATGCCTCAAGGATCGTCTGTCTTTTTTTGTGCATTTTTAACAATTATTTCATCGCTTTAAGGCGTTAAGTTGTGTATTTTATCCAATTTCAGGTTGATTTTCTTCTGTTTTATGATAAAATAATGGTAGGATACCAAGATCGGTGAAATCGTGAAATGAAAGGAGACGTAGCGTAATGTCACAGTATTACATTCTGGCAATCAATCCTGGATCCACTTCCACTAAGATTGCCGTATACGAAAACGAAAAAGAAATATTCGAAAGTTCTCTGGATCACACTTCGGAAGAATTGGCAAAATGTCATTCTCAGAAAGATCAGTTTTTCATGAGAAAAGAAGTTGTCTTAAACGAATTGAAAAAACATAATTTTCCTCTTGAAAAATTATCTGCAGTTGTGGGACGAGGCGGACAGATCGCTCCTCTTCAGGCGGGCGGATACTATGTAAATGAAGCGATGAAACGTAAAATTATCCAGGGACCTATCATCGCCCATGCATCCAATCTGGGAGCTCTTCTTGCAGCTGCTGTGGCAGATCCCTTACATATTCCCGCTCTGATCTATGACGCTGTGGGATCCGATGAAATGACTCCGGTGGCAAAAGTCACAGGAATCGCCGGACTGAAAAGAGAAAGCTTCTGCCATGTTCTGAATACCAAAGCTATGGCTCGTAAAGCTGCCGCTGAGAAAGGAAAGACTTATCAGGATATGAATTTCGTAATCGCTCATCTGGGCGGCGGAATTTCCATCAGTGCTCACGAACATGGACGCATCATCGACGTGATTACAGATGACGCCGGTCCATTCTCTCCTGAACGTTCCGGTTCTGTGCCGATCCTGTACATTGTAGATATGTGTTACAGCGGTGAATACAGCAAATCTGAACTAAAAAAGAAACTCCGCGGAATGGGCGGTCTGAAAGCTCTGCTTGGCACTTTCGACTGCCGCGAGATCGAGAAACGTATCAATGCCGGAGATGAAGAAGCGAAATTAGCCTATGAAGCTGAAGCTTATCAAATTGCAAAAGGAATCGGTGAGTTGGCCACAACGATGAGCGGAAATGTGGATGAGATCATCCTCACAGGCGGCGTGGCAAACTCAAAAATGCTCACAGGCATGGTTAGTGAACGTGTGAAATTTATCGCTCCTGTACATGTAATGCCTGGCGAGAATGAACTTGAGGCCCTTTCCTTAGGTGCCCTGCGTATCTTAAGAGGTGAGGAAGAAGCTCACACTTACGTAGAGAAAATCCAAGAAAAGGAAAAACTGTACGTATAATTTCAGACATTTCACATTCTTTCGATGCGTAAGGCATCGCTTCCCCTTATGCCTGCTGCCGCTTTATTGAGTGGTAGCAGGCATAAATATTTTCCGTTAATCTTACGCAAAAGTAAAAGCAGGCCGCAGTCAAAAAGGCTGTGGTCTGCTTTTTCAAGGGGAGGATAAGTATTCTACTCTTCTTTTGTGACATTCATCGAAGGGGGATTCAATGAACACTTATAGTATATCCTTCCCTCACATACTTATACAAAAAAAACATTTTTTTATTTCGGAGTATTCAGAAACAGTCCCTTCTGCTTCCACTCACTTCGAATCTGATCAAAACGGGACGACAGATATTCCGGATCAAACGTATCCGCCAAACGGTTCGCCAAAAGCGTAACCATCGCGGTAGTCGCCACATGAGAATAATCGAAGACCGACCCACTCACAGAAACTGTCAGCGAATACTCGCTTAGCCTGGTCAGACGGTTTGCCTTGGTATCTGTGATACTCACAACCGGCGTCCCATTTCTCACAATATAACTGCATGCCTCATAAATCTCCTTGAGAATTCCCTGGAAACTAAACGCAATGACCAGATCTTCCGGCTTTGGCTGCAGGTATTCTATCTTCTTTGATAATCCCAGATCAAACACACACTGATGAGAAATATTCAGACGATCCAGATAATGAGCCAGGGTCCGGGCCGGACTCTCCGAGGCAAACATTGCCAGAATATAAACTTTATCTGCACTGTGAATCGCTCTCGCCACTGCATCGATGGTCTCCTCAGAATTATTCTGTTCCAGAGCAGCCAGATTCTCCATATTCTCAACAATAAACTGATGAATGGAACTGCTCTCTTTTCCCTCAGCTGACAGATGCTTCTGATAGATATCATAGGGGGTTACTTCCTGACGGTAAATCTCCTGCATCTCCCGCTTAAATTCATGAAAGCCATCATAACCCAGCTTCTGAATCAAACGTGTGACTAAAGAGGCTGATACCCCGCAGAAATTCGCCAGCTGCGCTCCATTTAAAAAAGCAGTCTCCCCAATATTATTCATCACCGTTTCCACGATTTTTTCTTCTGCTCTGGTCAGTTTCGTCTGCTCCGCTCGCTCGGACAAGGTCAGATTCTGATTCACATCTTTTCTCCTCTTCACTCTTTTGTTATACAGTATTAATATACCACATCATCGCCCACATAACAAGCAATTCTCTGATCCAGATAATATTCCTGCAGTTTCTCAAGAACAGCTTCTTCTGTTGGAAGATATTCCGCATAAGGATACTTCTTGCCCAGCTGCTCCCACTTTGAAGTTCCCAGTCTGTGGAAAGGCAGGATGTTAATCTCAAATAATCCGTTCTTTTTCATAAATGCAGCCAATTTTTCAGCATTTTCCAAAGAATCATTGAATCCTTCGATGACCGGCATCCTGAGAATCAGCCGTCCCTTCCAGGAACTTCCAGACAAAGCCTCAATATTCGAAAGAATTCTCTCATTTCCCACGCCAGTCATCTTAGCATGTCTATCGGAATCCATATGTTTCACATCGATAAAAGCGAAATCTATCTTCTCCATAATCGGGAAAAAGATATCCGGCTCCACATATGCAGTGGTCTCAATGGAAGTATTCATCCCTTCTTCCTTGCAGGCAGTCAGAATAGACTTCAAAAAAGCCGGCTGTGCCATAGGTTCTCCACCGGAAAAACCAGGACCACCCTGGGAATCCCAATACTCCCGATCACGCCGCAGAATTCTCATGACTTCCCCTGTGGTACGATACTGTCCGGATATTCTCGCCGCCTCATGGGCACAGGCTTTCGCACACTCAAATGTTGTACATTTACCGCAGATCGCATGGTCAAACTCCAGCGGATTGTCCGGATCCCCTGTCTGCCTGACACCCCCATGGGGGCAGACAGACAGGCAGCGGCGGCAATGGCTCTTCTCATATCTGCATTTCTGACGGCTGAATAACAACTGAGGCCTCTTTTTCATCCCTTCAGGATTGGCACACCAGGGACAGTGAAGCGGGCAGCCCGACAAGAAAACCAGTGTGCGGCAGCCAGGCCCGTCATGTACAGAGAATCCCTGAATATCAAATACCAGTCCTTTTTCTTCTTTCATATCATCACCAATTTTCCACAATTATGCTTTCTGATATCCCTCGCAATTCATTGCGTCTCTCTCAGCAATCGCCCAGAAAGAGTGATCTTCCAGTCCATCACAAGTTCCAATACCTTCTTTGTCCGGATTCAGAAAATGCGCACAGTTTTTACATTTGCGTCTCTGAGAAAAGCACTCACAGGCGTCCCCGTCATAAGGTACCAGTCCGTCATGCTTCACGCAATATCCCTTTGCCACGTCAAAATATTCAAAATTTTCACAGTCATTGTGTTTATTTTTCATCGCTTTATACCCCCTCATACTCCGTTCTGGCCACAACTTCATCCTGGATCGGCTTTCCGATTTCCACCCAATACTGGGTAAATCCTGCCACACGAACCATCAGGTCGCGGTAATTCTCCGGATTTTTCTGCGCTTTTTTCAGCAGATTGCTGTCCACTACATTAAACTGAATATGGAAGCCGCCTTTTTTCATGTAGGCAATGGCCAGATCCATCAGCCTTCTGGTTCCTGCCTCACCTTTTACAGCCGTTGGATGCAGCTTCAGGTTCATCTGTGAGTTCTGAGACTCACTGTGATCCCACACGGTGGCAGAATTAAACAGAGCATAAGGACCGCTCTTATCAGTTCCAGGGTAAGCAGACATGGAAGCATCTGCAAAAGTGGTTCCTTCCAGACGTCCATCCGCGGTAGCCGGGCATCCCTGGCCCAGAAGTCCCTGTGTGGATACCGAAATCTGGCATGCATACATAGGAAGCCCAAACACAGACTCAAAGGTTCTGCAGGTAGGACACAGCCATTCCTCATACTCTTTTAGGATCTGCTCGCAGTAACCTTCATCATTGCCATATTTAGGAGCCAGAAGACAATCGGAATGGATTTCGTCATACTGTTCCATATGGTCTTTCTTAATCTGCTCTCCCATGGAGTAATTACCCGACTCTGCCGGTGTATAGAATCCAAAATTATGATGCAGCGCATCACGCATCTCTTCCAGGGTATATTTTTTCTCTTCGTAAACTAATTTTTTAAGAGCTGCCAGAGAATTCACCATATTGATGGTTCCGGAAGTCTCGATATTGTAAGTGGCATTGTAACGGTAACCCATATTCGCGTGCTCATATCCTGTCTCCAGACAATCTGGTTTCAGAGTACTCTGCAGCAGAGGAATATCGAATTTTCTGTGAATGTCATGCTGAATATTGCAGCAGCGAAGCAAGGTATTGATACAATATTTATAGTATTCGCAGAAAGTCTCCCAGAGTTCTTCATAAGTATCCAGCTTCTTATTATGCGGCGGGAACAGCTGGAAACCATATTTCGTATCATATCCATTGTCCAGAACCAGGCTGAGAATCTTCGGATTGGAGATAAAGTGAACTCCAATTGAGGTAGAATTGCCTGCTCCTCCCGGAATCTCATATTTCTTTCCATTCAATGTGAGTTCTTTCCAGCAGCATGGAGAGGTCTCAAGACATCCACCAATGGCAATGGCACGTGCCTCCTCTTCTGTCATTCCTTCCGGTCCGTATTGTTTCATCAGGAATTGAATACCTACCTGATTATTCATCCATGCCGGATAGCCGGTTCCTGTCTTCACCACTTCCGCTGCCTTCAGAACAAAATCTTCCGGAAGCTTTTCATCCCAAAGAATAGACAGCGTAGGCTGCGGAGACTGCAATGTCTCAGCCGCATGAAGAATCAGCCATTCCAGACGGTTGCAGGCAGGTTTTCCATCTCTGGTCAAACCGCCGACTGTCAGGTTATTAAATGTATTTCCTGACAAAACACTGGTGGAACTTCCGCTCACAAACAGATCCATACAGGTAAATTTCACACGCATACATTCCAGCAGCTCCAATACTTCATGGTCATTGGTACGTCCTGCTGCGATATCCTGCTCATACCACGGATAGAGCACCTGTCCAAGACGTCCCGGAGACACACCAGAAGCAACTTCTTCATTCACCAGAGCAATGTGAGTGAAATAAGCCAGCTGTGCTGCCTCCACAAAGGTTCTTGGCTGATTGTGGGCAATCCACTGACATCTCTCAGCTATATCCACGAACTCCTGCTTCTGTTTCTCATCAGGCGTAATCTTCTCCAGGCGCCGTGCTTCCTTTGCGTAATTCTCAATCCATGCCTGGATTCCCTTCACCAGGATAATCACTGACTCATAATAATACAGACGGTCCATGCCCCGCAGTCCGTCTCCTCCTGCATGACCAGCTACTTCTTCCGCTCTTTTGTCACAGTATTCCACTACTTTGTCCCAGCCCCAGGCCAGAGGATAATAGTAGTTGACAACCTCACGTCCCACAGGAATCGTATAAGCAGAATCCGGTCTTGCTGTCAGTGTACGTCCGATATCGTTTTTGATCTTGAACTCTGGTACACGGGCGCTGTATTTTTCTCCCAGATCAAAAACAGTCTTGCCTTCCCAGTAATCTGTGATTTTATTCAGTCCGGATACTTCCTCCATGCGGACGCCGAATTTTCCCGCCAAAGAGAGAATTCCCGGCATATCTTTCGTCACATTTCCGCCGCCTTCGCCCAGAACAGCCTGCTTATCCGCCTCTCTTTGCGCATTTCCTTTTGCCTTGTCACTGAACTGATCCTTCTGTGCCGCAAAAAAAGACTGATTCAGCCAGGGCATAGGATAAGAGCCTCTCATATAGCTGGCTTTACCTCCAACCAGAATCTCTCCCGGATAAATGCTGGTCGTCACATGACGAAACGCATTTGCCAGAGCATGAGCACGGCGTACAATCTGAACATCTCCATCCATCTCTTCGTATTTACGAGTATACCAATAGGTCCACTCCGTTGACGTGGAAGCAAGTGTCTGATAATAAAGATCCATCAATTTCTTTGCACGTTTGGTCGGTTCGTAAGGGAGTTTTTCTCTCTCAGTGATTGCATCTGAATTCTCTCCTCCGCCATATCGCTGATTCAGACCGAGTCCCTTCTCCGCCAAAATCTCGGCAAGCTTCTTATTTTGTTTTGTCATCTTCCTTCTCCTTTCCCTTTTACAAAACGCTGATCCAGCCACATACCTCATAATTTTCCACAATTGTTACTACTTATCATTATAGAAACTTCTTTCCGCTTTGTCAATTTATATTTACGTATATTATATTAAATAAATATAAATTTACTTTCTTATTAAAACAAAAAGACAGTACCCTCACAGTACTGCCTTCGTCTTTCTCCACATATTCAAAAAATGAAAACTTCCGCCCCAGAACAGAAAAAACTGAAGCGCCAGAAATGCCGCCAAAATCATTCCATCGTTCCATCCTGCCATCTGCACTGCATAACTGGAGTACAGAATCGAAATCATATTTGCTCCCATGTGGAATAATATGCTTGCCCAGAGCGTCCCGGTCATCTCCACCAATATTGCCATCAGAATTCCCAGAATGGACGCATAAATTGCCTGTACCACATTGCCATGGTAAATTCCGAACATCACCCCGGAAATCACAATGGCCGGCCATTTTCCCAGATAGTCTCTCAGCCTGCGAAAAACCAGTCCCCGGCACACAAGTTCTTCCACCAGCGGAGCAGCAACCGCCGCCCAGATCACCATCCACAGAACACTCACATTTCCTGTTATTCTCTGGTTCTGTTCTCCGTATGTGGGAAAACGTTGAAAAATCTGCAACAGTGCAAACACAATATTCAGGATGATCGCCAGAGAACCTCCCCACAGAAAACTGAAAACACCATCTTTCACCGAAAGTTTCCCAGACCTTCTCCAACGCCCCCGAAGCATCCAGTCTCTCTGGTAAAGCCACCAGAAAACAGGAAGAATAAAAAGGGACGTCCATCCATTCACCCATACCGACCAGTCATAAAAGTCTTCAGATGCCCCTTTTACCATCAGAATCACCCAATAAAGCAGATTCACACCCAGCGTAAGAAGAACATAATGTAAAATCAGCGGATAAACAACCCTCCACACCTTGCGAAGCTTTCCCTGTCTCAGCAGAGGGTTTACTCGAAAAAATCCAGAAGTTCTTCCACAGAATTTACAATTGCCACAGGCTCTGCCGCCTCCAGCTCCTCCTGGCTTCCATATCCATAGCCCACTGCCACACACGCCAGCCCTTCCTGCCTTGCCCCGAGAATGTCATGCTCGCGATCTCCCACCATCACAACATGTTCCCGGTCATTTTGCACTCCAAGCCTGGCCAACGCTTCCTCAATTACTTCTGCTTTTCGTACCCGCTTTCCGTTCATCTCACTTCCCACCACAACTTCAAAAAAGGAACGGAGATGAAAATGTTCCAAAATCTGCAGAACATAGTGCGTGGGCTTCGAGGATGCCACTGCAAGCCGATATCCTCTCTCCTGAAGAGTTCTCAGCATATTTTCGATTCCAGGGTAAGGACGATTCTCGAAGATTCCTTTCTCCGAATAGCGTTCCCGATAGTCCCGCACCGCCTGTTCTGCCTGCTCCTCATTCATTCCCGCATACTGCATCATCATATCTTTCAGCGGAGGCCCGATAAAAACCTCCAGTTTCTTCAGATCCGGTTCATAAATACCAAATTTCTCCAGGGCATACTGTACACATTTGGTAATTCCCTCACCAGAAGCCGTCAGTGTCCCATCCAAATCAAACAAAATTGTCTGATACATCATTTTGTTCCTTTCTTCACTCTAAACATTTCCCGTTGACAAACCTTAGTATAACATATTCCCATCTGGAGGGGCAAGTACACGCTTCGGCTCTGCCTTTTCACCTTCTCTCGCCTATTTTCAGATGTTATCCATCTGCCTTAACACAATCCATGGCTCCATATCATAGATTTTTCCATCTCCAGTCCGGACCGTGGCATCAATCCGGTTTTCTCCTCCCTGCCAGGGAATCTCCTCCCCGGTACACCAGGAATCTTCCCAGTGATAATAGATTTCTCTTCCGTTGACCTGAAACGAGTACAGGTACCAGTCCTGACTGCTCTCAAAGGATATCTGCACGAACATCTCGCCATTTCTCACCTGTATCTGCCGCAGAAATTTTTCTTTTTTAAGAACTGTTCTTTTTTTCTGTCTCCTGGAATCTTCTTTTGGCTTTTCTGGCACCGTGGGCGTGGGGGATGCCGTCGGCGCGTTCTGCGCTATACTCCGTTTTGGTAAATTTTCGTGACTCTCACTTTGTTTCCCGTCTCCCCTCGAAGAATCCGTACTTTCCTCTCCTCCCGGTACCTCTGGTGTCTGTACGTAACTCTGATCCGGGAGATCGTCTTTCTTTTCCTCCTGACCCGATGCTTCCGGTTTCGAAGAAGCCGATGGCTGTTCCTGGCCAAAATCCTGTCCAGAACTTTCCTCTTTTTCTCCCACTGGCCTTTCTTCATGGCCAGGTGACTGCTCTTCCACAGGCTCTTGGGAATCCGGAGAAAATTCTTCTTTTGGCCCTACTTCTATCTCAAATCCTCCCAACTGGGTGCTCCCGGCCTCCGTCATATTCGCTGCGGCAGACTCCAATATTATCGTGAAGATAAAACACATTTCCCAAAAACATTTCTTTTTATTTTTCATCCAAAGCCTCCTCCCATCTTTTGAACAGATCTCCCTCATATCTCCCGGAGTCTGTACATACCCGGTCATAGAGTTCCTGCGATTCTTTTCTCTTTCCTCTTTCCAGCAGATACATCCCATATTCACTGGAAATACGCTCCTTCTCCCATCCTCTTTCAATCAGCCATTCATAATTTTCCGAGGCGTCCTTCTCCCTTTTTTGTTCCCGGCATACCCGTGCCAAAGATAAACGCAGCCAGATTTCTTCCCGGATATCCTCTGCCGTATTCAGAAGTTCTCCCAATTCTATCTCACTCTGCCGAAAGACCAGCCTGCGTGCCTGCCCTTCTTCCATAAGCATCCCCTTATGAATCTGATCTTGTATCTTTGTATAACGGTCCAGGAAATCTTCCTGTACATTCACCTCCTCTGGCTGTACATTCTCCTCTCTGACTGTCTGGACAACCAAAGTCCGCCCCGCCAGAATTCCTCCCAGAAGCCCCAAAAGGACAATCCAGAAATGATGTCTCTTTCTCTCATTCAGACGCCCAAGCTCCCTTCCCAACTCACGGCAGCTCTGGTAACGCCGTTCTTTCTGAGGCCTCTGACATTTTTTTATAATTCTCCCCAGCTCTCTGCCTGCGCGCATTCTTCCTCCCACCAGTATCTCCATCGTCTTTCCAAGACCATAAATGTCACAGGTACAGTCGGCCTCTCCTCTTCGTTGTTCCGGCGCAGCGTAGCCAGCCGTACCGCGCCGCTCCCTTCTGCGGCAGGATTGCCCGTCAGAAAGGGCACAGCTTCCCAGGTCAATCAGATACAACTCCCCCTGCTCCGTCACCAGAATATTCGAGGGCTTCACATCCATATGGATCACTGCCGGATACCGGGTATGAAGGTACTCCAGTACCTGACAGAGCTGAATCCCCCACAGAATCACCTGCTTTTTGCTGCAAGGCTTTTTTCTCCGAAGTTCTTCCAGTGTCTTCCCCTGAATATACTCCATCACCAGATAAGCGCACCCTTCCTCCTGAACATAATCGACAATCTGAGGAAGCATAGAATGAGAAAGCTTTCTCAGTGCCTGCACTTCCTCCCTCCGGTCAGGCGGAAGCCTTTTCACTGCCCAGTACTTTCCCAGCTCCTCATCTCTCGCCAGATAGACTGTCCCTTCACCGCCTTCGCCAAGCCGTTCCAGAAGATAATAACGATTCTTAATCCTTCTGCCAATCAACGGCATCTCTCCTTTTTTCAATTTTGAATGTGGAATCTTGGGCTGAACCGCCCGTTTCTGCGGAATCGCAGTATAAGATAAAGATAATAATATTATAGCCAGAATTCCCGGACTTGTAAAGACAGACTCTTCACAAATCCGGGAATCCAAATCTCTGATTTCTTTTTTACAATTTTTACATTCTCTCCGGCGCAGAAAAGCCCAGAAGGTCAATGCTGGTCTCCAGAACTCTTTTTGCCAGATTCAAAAGCTGAATCCAGGATTCCTTCTGTCTCTCATCTTCTTCGCTGAGAATCTTCGTCTCATGATAAAAACGATTAAACTCGTTCGCCAGCTCATAGATGTAAGAGCAGATTTTGTGAGGCGCTTTCTCTTCAAAAGCATTCACAGCCATCGCCGAGAAACCGCTCAGCGCAAGCATCAAAGCTTTTTCACTGTCACTGGATGCCTCCAGAATCTCTCCGCTTTCAAGGTTTCCTCCTGCCTCGACATATCGATTCAGAATTGACTTGATTCGGACAATGGTATAGAGAATATAAGGTCCTGTATTTCCCTCAAAAGAGGTAAAACGGTCAATATCAAAGACATAATCCTTCGTGGCCTGATTGGACAGATCTCCGTATTTGATGGCGGCAAGACCTACAATCTGCGCTGTCTCCTGCGCATCTTTGTCCCGGACGCTACGGTTTTCCACGATCTTTTTGAACATCTCTTCATTGATATCCGCGATCAGATGTTCCAGACGCATCACACCGCCCTCTCTGGTCTTAAATGGCTTTCCGTCTTTTCCATTCATGGTTCCAAATCCCAGGAAAGAAAGTTTCGTCTTGTCAGGAAGCAGTCCTGTCTTCTTCGCACAGCGGAACACCTGGATAAAATGCATCTCCTGACGCTTATCCACCACATAGAGGATTTCGTCCGGATGAAACAGCTTCTCCCTCTCCACAATCGTCGCCAGATCGGTGGTTGTATACAGAGAAGCCCCGTCGGATTTCAAAATCATACAGGGAGGAATCTCTTTCGTGTCAGATTCTTCTTTCACATCCACAACCAAAGCTCCCTGATCCAGATAAGCATACCCCTCCTGCTTCATTTTCTCCACCATGTCAGGAATGTAAGGCTGTGCATCCGATTCTTTTTTCCATAAATCAAATGTCACATTCAATTTCTCATAATTCTTTTTCAGGTCTGTCACTGAGACATTCATGATATGATTCCACAATGCCCGATAGCCCGGCTTGCCCTCCTGAAGAAGATGTGTCGCTTCCAGCGCTTCCTGGCGGAATTGTTCATCCTCTTTGGATCTCGCACTTGCTGCCGGATAGATCTCCTCCAGTTCCCCAATGGTGAACGGAGCCTCTTTTGGGTATTCTCCCTGGAAATCATCGTCGAAATACGGAAGATCCGGCTTCATATCACACAGCTGTGTGATGATCAGACCCATCTGAAGTCCCCAGTCTCCCAGATGTACGTCACCGATCACTTTATGCCCCATAAATCTTCCCATACGTTTGATGCTCTCTCCGATAATCGCAGAGCGCAGATGCCCCACATGGAGAGGTTTTGCCACATTTGGTCCGCCATAATCAATGATAATCGTCTTAGGATCCTCTGTTTTCTCCACTCCAAGAGAATCCGACACTTTCATCTGTTCCAGATAATGACTGATAAAGCTCTCTCTCACTTTCAGATTAATAAACCCAGGCTTCACCGCCTCTGCCACAGAAAATACTGAACTTTCTGTCAGATGTTTCACCACATCCTCCGCAATCATAAGAGGTGCCTTGTGATAAGTTTTGGCTCCTGCCATCGCCCCGTTGCACTGATACTCGCACAAATCCGGACGATTTGACACTGTCACTTTTCCAAGAGAAGCATCATAACCAGCTTTTTCAAATGCCGCCGACATTTCCTCAGCCAGCAGATCCATCATTTTTTTCATCTTGCTTGACTCCTTCGCTCACGTATAAATTTTCACCTGCTTTTTCGCACAGGACATCTCTAAAAAATATCTGCCTTTTTGGCGCAGGCAATCGCCAGCGCTCCCTGCCCGATATGACAGGATACACTCAAAGACAGAGGATCCATCCAGATATCATATCCCGGAAAACAATCCTGTACTTCCTTTTTGAACTCCTCTGCTTCTGGAAGGTTTCCCGTGTAAGCAATCTCCAGACACATCTTTCCTTCCTCCGCCTCTTTGGCAAATCTGGTCTTAAGATCTTCCTGCATCGCTTTCATCATCACTCGCTTTGCCGCTTTCTTCCCGCGGACCTTCGCATAGGCGTCCAGCTTTCCTCCCTGAATCTGAAGCACTGGCTTGAGATTCAGCACCGTTCCTAGCGCTGCCGCCGCAGGAGTGATTCTACCACCTTTTTTCAGATATTTCAATGTCTCCAGAGTAATATAAATACTGGACTTACCTTTCTCTTCTTCCAGAACTTTCTTAATCTGAGCCGCGTCCATCCCCTGCTCTCTCAGGGCGATGGCATCCAGCACCGACTGTCTCTGAGTCACAGAAATCCTCTGGTTGTCCACCACCTGAACCCTGCCGTCATAGTCCTGAGACAACATGACTGCCGTGGAGCAGGTCGTGCTCAGACTGCTTGACATGGGAATATGAACAAGCTCATCATACTCCTGCAAGAGGCGGTCCCATAATCCTGTGACATCCGCAGGCGAAGGCTGAGAAGTAGAAATTTCCGCATTCTCTCCCAGACGTTGATAAAACTCTTCCTGTGTGAGCGTGATTCCCTCAAGATACAATTTCTCATCAATAAAAAAAGGCATAGGAATCACTGCTACACCCATCTTCCTTCCTCTGTCCTGTGTAATTCCACTGTTGCTATCCGTAACAATTCCAATCTTTTTCATGATTTTCGTCCACCTTTTTCTAAAATGGTTACATGATTTGATTATAGCATACCCGAATCAAAAATAGCAACGCTGCGTAATACAATTACGGAAAACTTCAGAAATATTACTTCTTTCTTTCAGATTCCATCAACAAACACCGCCCGGCACCCATGACGGACAGCGTTTGTTCTACAATCTCTATATCTTTTTTCTGCACAGATATCGCTTCTCCCACAGAGGACGTAAGAGTCTGTCTGGCCTCCTTTAGCATTTCTCTACCCTCAAAAAAATGTTTTCCTTTCCTTTGTGCAGTCTCCCTCCAACTCATTTCTATCGCCATGGATGCCCGATTTTTCCACAGAGGAATCGTCTCCTGGACAACTTTCTGGATCTTATCAGCAAGGAACTTGTCTTGCCTCTGCATCAGTTTTATCTGTGCCTCCATCTGTAAAGCAATACTTTCACTGGTTCTCAAATGTATAATCTTCTTTTCCAACTGATTGACACTTTGCTCCCTCTTCTTTTCTGCCTGAATTTGCAGATATCCCAGCTTTTCCTTGGAAGAATTTTCCTGAAATAGTGATAGTTCCTGACGAATGCTGGCAGCCATCTCCTCCCCCGCCTGGATATAACATCTTAAATTTTCTATGTTTTCTTGATTCTCCCGAAGCAAAACATCATAAACCCCTATATTTTTTAATAGCTCCATCCGAATCACTTCAAGCTTTCCCATCAAATCATCAATCTGATTTTCATTTTTCTCAAATTCCATTCGAAATTTTCGCACTTTTCCCGTTTCCCAAAATAACCCTTTTAACCGGCCGTCTTTATCCTCAGGAAATTTTTCTTCCGTCTTTCTCACAAGATGAATCAGTCTATTCAAAAGTTCTCCTACTTGCTCCTTTGATGTCTGCTTTTGCAGACGCTTGAGTATATTTTCTGCAAGATCTGCAATCTCCTGCCGGACCCCGGATCCATACTGCATTACCATTTGCGTGTCCAAAAGATTAATCCTTTTTTTTATTTTCTCAATCCTCTCAAATCTTTCCATCCGTTTACTCCAACACCTCAAAAATTTCCCGCATCACTTTATACTCAGGTACTTGGGTCACTTGCGTAATTGAATCTGCCACACAGGATAATCCTACATCTTTCCCTATTCCGTTGGTTTCTGTCCGAAATCCATGTCTTTTCCAGGCCAGTTTTTGAATTTCTTCATCCATCAGTCCTGTGATCATTTTCTGACCATTCTCGTCCAAAGCGATCAAAACATGGGAAGACCAGATTGTTGGAATTGGATAAAGCATCACTAAATCTTCTTTTATTTTTTCATATTCATCAGGATTCTCCGCTGCATATTCAATCAGCTGGCTTTCATATCCGGCCACCATAGGCATAGCGCCCACTCCCATTTTCAGAAACTGGTTAAATAAATCCGCAGAAGAATCTTCCATGTAACCTAGCTTTCCAAAAATCTCCTGAAGCTGTGGCAAAATTTCCTCTGTATCCTCTGCAGTGAGAGTTTCGCCGTCATTCAGTACATTCGCCAAAAGTGCGGCAAACATGTTCCCTGAGTTGGAGCGGCATGGATCCGTAGTATATACAGATACTGTTCCGTACAGCTGTGAGAGTCCCACATCCGCCCAGCTGGTGTTTTCCTGAATCAACTTCAACAGCCCCCGCATATCAATGTAACATACATTTCCCTCAATAGTAATCAGCCCCTGGGCATCCAGCGCGTCCACCACCATCTTCCTGGAATACAATACGATCGGTGTGTTCATCATAATTTCACTTTGCAGCGGCTGTCCATGCAATTCCTTATAATACTCAAGAGCAATACTGCTGGACGGAAAAAGATAATTTTTCCCTTTCAGATCCGCCGTCATCATATCCAACGAACCTGCTTTTGCATAATCCACTGACAACCCATAGTCCTCTCTCAAAACAGAGAGGACCTCCTCATCTTCCAAAAATCCAATCTTTTCCCCTCCCACATAACCACTGACTTTTATCTGAGATTTTTCTTCTTTTTTCATCGTATAGGCGATCCCCACAAAAATAATCACTGCCAGCAGCAAAATCAGCCCTACTGCTTTTTTTCTCATTGTTATTCAACCTCATTTCTCCCGGTCCGTTATCCCATAACCTTCTTCTTCCAAAGTCTGTCTGAGCAAATTCATATCTGCCTCCATATCAATCAACTCATTTTGTGTCAGCTTCTCAAATTGAATCTGAAAGGCTTGATACAGAACCTGTACGGTTTCCCTGGTATTTTCCAAAAGCCTGGCTTTTTGAGTGCCAAACTGTGTATTCTGAAGTTTCACATATTGTTCCAGAACATTGGCTGCAGTTTCCTGATAATAATCAATATACTTACGGGCTGCCGAGATCTTTTCAGGATTTTCTGTCAAATATCTCAATACACTCTCTGCAATGTTCAAAAGCTCTCTGCACTTTTTGGTCAATTCTGGATCCATGATTTTCCCCACCGCTTCCTTCATGCGCGCATAATCCTGCCCTGCCTCATCCAGCTTTTCATGGAGCAGTTCACCTTGAGGGAGAGTAGAAATCCTTATCTTTCCTATACGTTCCTCAGGCCGCAGAAGAAAAGTCAAGCCTAGATAAAACAGCACTGTCGGTAAAACAGAAAACACCATTCCTAATTCTAAATTTACAAATAAAAAGCAGAATAAAAACAGAGAAAGCAAAATAGAAAAAAAGATGCTGATCCATTCTATCCATCTGTGTCTTTTCATTTAGTTATATCCTTTCACACTTCGAAATGCCTCCGTCAAATCTTTTGTCCCGTCAAAGACTTTTCCCTCTGTCTTCTCTGCCAGTTCTTCCAATTGTTTTTCATCTGCACTGCCAAAAGTAATGGAAAAAATTGGAATATCCAACCCATATCTCTCCCAGGCTTGATCAAAATACTCTGGATGATAGGAAGATTTTCCATCCGTCATCAGAATAATCGCCGGTGTATACTCCTCCACCGGATATTTGGATGCTTCCTCAAGTGCTCTGGCCGCTGCATTATAAATATCCGTTCCTCCGCTGGTGTCATAGGACGCAATCCGATCATAAAGATTTTGCATAGACTCGTCAGAAATGTCATCTGCCCGCAAAATATCTAAAATGCCATCGTCAAACAAAATGGCGATATTAATTTCTCCCTCCGTTGCCTGCAGCAAATTTTTCCGCGCATTGTCCTGAATCAAAATCTGAGACATGGCATCTTTCAGCTGATCTAATCCCACTGCCGCCATACTGTCTGAAAAATCCAGGCAATATAAATTTAAAGAGGGTTTTTTGAGTTCAGTCTGATAGAGCGTAAGAGCCTGCATCAGCACTTCCCCATCTGGCATCCGTATTGGAGACAGGATTCTTTCTGTGTCGATTCCCCATGCGCTGTCGAAAACAGATTGGTTTTTCTCAGACACCCCATCTGCCCGGATTCTCCTCCCTGTTGATTCAATCTGAGATTGTATCTCGTCTGAGAGAAGCGTTTCCTGGAAGCGAAGAAACGCCTCTTCCTTCTGTGCATCGCCATGATCCACATATCCCAGAGGTGAATCTGCAATAGACAAACCATCATAGGGGTAGATAATCTGTAAAGGTTCTTTTCCCTCTTCCATTAGTTTTTTATTGGCATCAATCATCAGACATTCATAATTGACCATAGCATCATAATCTTCCTCGAGAAATAGTTCTTTCAACCAATCTGAGCTTCCAGAGCTTCTCTCGACCCCGTTCAATAATTCTTTCACCTGACTCTTTAGCTGCTCACTGTTCAAATCTTCCACTGTCATATTTTCCTGCTTGCCGAGCATTGCATATAAAAACCCAATATATGCACTGGCACCGGAATTTGATTGTGTCGCACTGGTCATGCAAAAACTCATTTTCCCCTGGCGAATCGCTTCTAGGATATCTTTCACTGAAACATCTTTGCCAATAAATCCCAAATCCTCTGCCAGACTCCGACGAATTCCAAACACTACCGGCGTCATAGATACTGAGGCTTCATGCTTGACCATATGCTGCTGATCCCCCATAGACAGCCAGATACTGCTCGCCGGCCACACCGCATCATAATTCTCTGCTCCGGTCTCCAATTCTCTCATGATATCCACTGACCCTTTATAGTCCATCTCAATCTGTACATCAGACTGACTTGCACATTCCTCGATAATTTCTTCCAACTCTTGATTTTCTGATCCCGAAAGAATTCGAATCCTCGTCTGACTCTCCTCTGGAACAGAACCCATATATCTTAACTGTGAGCATCCTGTCATGAAAACAACCGTACAAAAACTCACCAGAAAAAACAATAGCTTTTTTCCCATATTCCCGTCCTTTCCCACAGTTCCACACTATCTATAGCTTCTCTATCTTTATTTTCCTTTTTTTTCACGTCAGTTTCTACCATTTCTCTCTCAAATCCATGTAAAAATCATGTAAAACCCACGAAAAAACTGCTGCATCTTTGGATATTTTCCATCGATACAGCAGTTTTTCTTCTAACGCTCTTCTTCCTTCTTATCCTCTGTTTCTTCCACCTTTCCCAGGCTCTTCACCAAATTCGCGCGCTCGCTCAAAGACATGCCATGACCTGCACCAGAAGGCTCCTCTTTCTTCGGCTGCTCCTGTTCCTTTGAAGGATTCTCTGCTTCTTCTTTTTGTTCCTTGTTCACTCGCATCCATCCCCGGATACCTGTAATCACAAAGACGATTCCGAAGAACGCAAATGCGATCGCAGCGATGATCATGAGCAAAGAAAGGTTCTCTCCTTTCAGGAACGCGTTGGCAAAATCCCAGACAATCCAAAGAAGGTAAACTCCGCAGATCGCACGGATAATATAAGAAAATTTCGGATTTTTCATACTCTCTCTGCCTTTCTGTTCTTATTTCAGGCCTGTCAGGAAGCCGAGAACTGGCTCTCATACAGATATGCGTAGAACCCTTGTCTCTCCAGCAATTCCTCATGTCTGCCCTGTTCTATGATATTACCATCTTTCATAACTAAAATCAAATCTGCCCCCTGAATGGTAGACAGTCGATGTGCCACAATAAAACTGGTCCTTCCTTCCATCAATTTGGCAAATGCTTCCTGTACGCGAATTTCTGTTCTTGTATCGATGGATGAGGTAGCCTCATCCAGAATCAGCATCGGCGGATGCATCAGCATCACCCTCGCGATGCAAAGCAGCTGCTTCTGCCCCTGGGAAATATTTCCGCCATCTTCCGCGATCACCGTATCATATCCCTTGGGAAGACGCTTAATAAAGCTGTGGGCATGCGCCTCCTTCGCTGCCTGGATAATCTCTTCCATGGATGCATCCGGCTTTCCATACGCAATGTTCTCCCGAATGGTTCCCGTCTTCAGCCAGGTTTCCTGGAGCACCATTCCAAAACTGCGTCTAAGACTGTCCCGGGTGATTTTCTTCACAGGTTTTCCGCTGATCCGTATCTCCCCTGCATCCACATCATAAAACCGCATAAGCAGATTAATCATCGTAGTCTTTCCACATCCAGTGGGACCCACAATGGCAATTCTTTGCCCTGGTTTCACTTTGATGGAAATATTCTCAAGTAAAGTGGTATCCGGACGGTAAGAAAAAGAGACCTGATCCACTTCCAGGCTTCCATCTACCTGACTGAGTACCTGTGCATCCTCCGCATCCGGACTCTCCACAGGTGTCTCAATAAAATCGAAAATTCTCTTGGCACTGGCCAGAGCACTCTCCAGCTCTGTAGACACACCGGAAATCTCGTTGAAGGGTTTCGTATACTGGTTCGCATAATTCAAAAAGCTGGTGAGCTGACCGACTGTCATTCCTCCTCCGATGACGGTGAACGCCCCGAAGATCCCCACACCTGTGTACACAAGGCCATTCACAAATCTGGTACATGGATTCGTAATCGATGAGAAGAACAACGCCCGGATTCCACAGGTTCTCAATTCCTCATTAATAGAATCAAAACGTTCCAAAGCTTTCTCCTCGTAGGAAAATGCCTGCACAACTTTCTGATTTCCCACAAGCTCTTCCACCAGAGAAGTCATCGAAGAGCGCTTTTCTGACTGAAGATGAAACATCTGATAGGTTCTCCCCGCAATAAAACTGGCTACAAACAGAGAAACCGGTGTCAGTAAAATAACCAGAATCGTGATCTTTCCATTGATGGAAATCATAAAGCCAATGGTTCCCAGGATTGTGAGAACACCTGTGAACAGCTGGGTAAAACCCATCAGCAGTCCATCTGAGAACTGGCTCACATCTGTCACAATCCGGCTCAGAATATCTCCTGGCTGATTCTGATCCAGATAACTGACCGGAACTTTCTGCAGATGTTCAAAGGCCCGGCTCCGAATATCCTGAACCACCCAGTAAGTGACCTGGTTTGTGAGAAGATTCATCAGCCACTGGGCAAATGCTGTGATCAGAATCACCACTCCCATACAGAGAAGAATGCGAATCAGTCTGACTGTAAAAATTTCTCCCGGTCCCACAATCTGATCCACAGCGTCTCCAATCAAGATCGGTGTGTACAAAGTCAGAGCCACTGTCACAGCCGCTAAAATCAGCATGGCAATCACTTTCCATCGATATGGCCGGATCAACCCGAGAACTTTTTGGATTGTCTCCCGATGCTTCACGCTCTTCCCACCTCCTGTTCCGTCATCTGTGACAGGCAGATCTCCCGGTATACTTCACAGGTATCAAACAGAAATGCATGTGTTCCGTTTCCTACCAGTTTTCCATCATCGAGAACCAAAATCCGGTCTGCCTGTCTAATAGAGGAAGCCCTCTGCGACACAATAAATACCGTCATCTGCTCCGTCTCTTTTCGAATTGCATGGCGCAGCGCCGCGTCTGTGGCGAAATCCAGGGCGGAAGCACTGTCATCCATAATCAAAATCTCCGGTCTCCCCACCAGAGCCCTCGCAATGGTAAGCCTCTGCCGCTGTCCGCCAGATAAGTTCGTTCCTCCCTGGGATATGAGACTGTCCAGGCCTCCCTTTTTCTCTTTCACAAATTCATCTGCCTGCGCAATCCGCAGAGCAGCCCAGATCTCTTCATCCGTGGCGTCAGATTTTCCCCACTGCATATTCTCACGGACCGTTCCCTTAAACAGCACCGCATGCTGGGGAACCATGCCAATCTTGCTGCGCAGCTGCCAGAATGGATATCTTTCCACCGGAACTCCGTCCACCTGAACACATCCGCTGTCTCTATCATAAAATCTTGGAATCAGATTGATCAGAGTCGATTTCCCGGATCCGGTTCCTCCGATCAGCCCCACGGTCTCACCGGCTTTCACTTCAAAGGAAATGTTCTCAAGAGCAGGAGCTGAAGCCCCCGCGTAGGTGTAAGTCACATTTTGAAATTGAACCCGGTCATGCCCTCTTCCTATCTCCTGAGGCATATTTCCCTCATCATTCATGGACGGCTGAATTGCAAACACCTCATTGAGTCTGGCTCCGGATGCGGTAGCTTTTGTGACTGCCACAATCAAATTCGCCAAGGCCAGAAGAGCTGTCAGAATCTGCGTCATGTAATTTACCAGAGCGACCACTTCACCTTGTGTGATATTCCCCACATTCACTTGAATACTGCCAGACCAGAGAATCGCCACAATCGCCAGATTCATAATCACATACGTCGCCGGATTCAAGAGAGCAGAAATCTTTCCGGCGGAAATCTGAATTTTGGTGTACCACTCGTTATTCTTCTCGAAATCCTCGGTCTCCTCTTTCTGTCTGCCAAAGGCACGGATCACCCGGACACCCACATGATTTTCTCTGGTAAGCCTCGAAATCCGGTCCAGATACTTCTGTACTTCTTTATAAATCGGAACAGTAGCTTTCATAATCAGATAGATCACCAATGAGATCAGTGGGACGGCTATCACAAAAATCAGAGCAATTTTTACATTAATCGTAAAGGACATAATCACTGCGCCTGCCACGATAAACGGCGAGCGCAGAAACAGACGCAATACCAGATTCACTCCGGTCTGTGCCTGATTGACATCGCTGGTGATTCTCGTAATCAGCGTAGGTGTTCCCAGCAAATCCAGCTCCCTGTATGAGAGAGAATTAATATGCACAAACAGGCTCCTGCGCAGAGCTGTGCTGAATCCCATCGCCGCTTTGGCAGAAAAATACTGGGCGGTCACGGAACACACCAATCCGATAATTCCCAGAAAAATCATCACAGTACACATTTTCCAGATATAAAGCTCATTCTGGCTGCGGATTCCCACATCAATGATATTCGCCATCACCAGAGGGACAACCAATTCAAAGCTCGCCTCCAGCATCTTAAACAGAGGCGCAAGCACTGCTTCCTTATAATATCCTTTCAGATAGATTAATAACTTCCTCATAGTCCTCTCCCGAAGAAATTTATGTCATTTCTTCCTTTCGTAAATGTTCCATAGTCAGCTTACATGATAACAAAATCCCCCTGTAAATTCAAGATATCCGCCAAAAAAGGAGAACTGGTCAACACCAGCTCCCCTTCTACCTGATTCTCTTTCTTCTGTCCACATCCGGAAAACAAAAGGCATCCGGCCAAGAACAGAAGGAAAAACATTTGTTTTCTTTTCAAACTTCCATCCTCCTTGCCTGTGTTTTCCAGAGTATTGACTGTTTTTCTTATTTTATTCCTGTTTTTCCGCCACAATTAAAGACTCCCTCGGAAGTCTTCATTCTGTCTGATAAATCCTGTTTTTTGATATATCCTGCCAGATCCCGGTATATCTTTTCCTTGCACGGTTCATTAAGAATTTCATGGCGCAGCCCCGGATACAGCTTTCCCCGGACATTTTCATATCCCCGGGAACGGATATGGTTCACCGCCGCCGCAAATTTACGTGTGTTCCCTATGCAGGGATCTTCTGCTCCACCCACAAAGAGAATGGGCATATCCGGCCTGGTGCACTGCCATCCTCTCTTGCTGTATGTCTCCTGCATCAATTGGAAAAGTCCTGCATAGCCATCCACTGTAAATGTAAATCCGCACAGCTGTGAATCCTCATATTCCTTCACCACCAGCTGATCCGTGCAAATCCAGGAGCAATGGTGTGCTTCTTTTGGAAATTTCGCGGCATAACTTCCGAATGTCAACGTCTCCAGAAGACGGCTGCGGTGACGGCTTCCGAAAATCATCTTCTGTATCTGCACAATCAATTTTCCGAAAATAACCGCCCTGTTCCTGCTGGGAGATCCACAGACAATCAACATATCAATGAGATGGTCATATTTTCTGAGAAACGCCCGCACTGCCAGGGAACCCATACTGTGTCCAAACAAAATCAGAGGCAGATTGGGGTACCGTTCCCGAAGCAACAGCGTGATCTGATGAATATCTTCTACCACAGCCTTTGCCCCGCCGCCATAGAAATATCCCAGATCTTCCCTGGAATTCACGCTCCCGCCATGTCCCCGTTGATCATGGATGACACAGATATAACCATGTTTCGCCATATACTTCATGAAAGGCAGATACCTCTCCTTATACTCACACATGCCGTGCACCAGCTGAAGAACCCCACAGATCTGTCTTCCCTCTTTCGGAATTACGTTTAACACAGATAGCTCTAATCCGTCATACTCTGACACTATAGTCTCTCGTTCTTGTCTGCTCATCTTTTTCCTCCGTCATTCGTATCTTCCTATATTATACTGCTGCTGTCCCTTTACGTAAATCAAAATTTGCCCTAATCCGGGAAATCTGCTATAATATACACACCTTGCCGGTCTGCGGGATCTCCCCGGACGGCAAAATAAGAAACTTGTTTTTTAGTTTACAGCAAAATGGAGGAACTTATGAAAAAAACAACAGAGATATCTGAAAATACCGAAACTCTCAAGAAAAAAAAGTCCCGCGCCCCCATTCTTGTTCTCATAATCCTTCTGCTCATCGCCGGTCTGAGCGGAGCCGGGTACTATATTTATCTCAGGGAACAGCCGAAAAAAGAAGTCTCACGTTTCCTGGATTACGCCCAGGCTTTTAATGTGGACGGAATGGCCTCCTGTGTGAAAAACCAGGATCTGGGTGATCTGGAAAACAATCGTCTGAACGTGGATTCCTACCAAACTTTTTTTCAGGCAGTCAACGAGAAGATGAGTTATGAAATCACCGGACTGGATTTCAAGAACACTTCTGCAACAGTAACTGCCAAAATCACTTATTTCGATGGAACCGAGACCTACAAGGAAGCAATCAGCGAATTTTTCCGGTCCGGTATGCAGCAGTTATTCACAGGAGGAGATATGACTCCCGCCCAGAATGAAGAACTGCTCTCCGAGATCCTCACGGAGAAAGCAAAGGATCTCCCGGACACTCTGACCACCACAACCATCAAATACCCCTGCGAGAAGGAGAATGGAAACTGGATCATCACAGAGGTCAACGAAGATACGATCAACGTGATCACTGCGAATTTCGGTGCCTTCACCACAGAGCTGGAAGAATCCGAAGAAAACCTGAACTCTCTGGAGTCCGACGGCACTGCCGGTGATTCCGGAACCGAAAGTTCAGATCCGTCTTCCAGTGATGACGGTGTTCTCAACTACACCTGTGATAATTTCACACTGGTCTACGACCGCTATGAATTGTCAGAAGACTACAGCGGCAATCAATGTCTGCTGGTATATTACAATTATACAAACAATTCTGACGAGGCTTCCCAGCCTATGGTAAATGTCTCTCTTCGCGCGATGCAAAACGGTGAGACCTGCAGCGCCGCATTCCCAGTGGATCACAACACAGAGATGGACAATTATATGGCAGAGATTCCTGCCGGCGAGACCGTCTCGGTCTGCCAGTCCTTTGAGCTGAAAGATACTTCCGATGTGACCATGGAATTATCGGAAGCCTACTCTTTCAACGAAGATGTGGATACACAGATCATCCAGATCGCCGAACAATAAACATTTCTTTTTCGAATAATTTTCCCCATAATTCACATACTATGCAAGAAAGGATGGTGAATTATGGGGAATAAATTTTTAGGCTATTTTGCTTTGACCATTGCCATTATCGGTGCGGTGAACTGGGGACTGATTGGCTTTTTGGACTTCAACCTGGTCTCCTTCCTCTTCGGTAAAATGTCCTGGTTTTCACGAATCATCTATGGTCTGGTCGGACTGTGCGGTCTCTATCTGATTACCTTCTATGGAAATATGAAATCTGAGACAGACAGCTTGAACTAAGGAGGGAGAATTTTGTCAGAAAAAAATACTGCAGAAATCTGCAGCTGCAAAATCGCAGAACTTCCCGAAGCCTGCGTAAAAAAAATCCATGAATTTGAGCGAGAGCTCAACAAACAGGGATACTGGAATCTGGCCCTCATCGCTTATCAGATGAAAAAATGATATCCCTCTGTCGGGAGATGTTTTCTCTTTGTGAAATCATCTCCCAACACAAAAAGCTGCCGTCAAACAATGACGACAGCTTTTTTCAGAGCGATAGACGGGGCTCGAACCCGCGGTCTCGACCTTGGCAAGGTCGCGCGTT
>ERZ1090860.460-NODE-461-length-24273-cov-11.100256_pt1 | contig 24273 bp, 24 predicted proteins | sample MGYA00478483_ERZ1090860 | MGnify/ENA primary metagenome ERZ1090860 (study PRJEB33644, sample SAMEA5815741) | chicken gut metagenome | biome: Chicken; feature: Gastrointestinal Tract; material: Caecum | place: Ireland | collected 2019-01-01 | study: A study of the...
GCGCAAACCAAAATTTTTTTTTTTTGGGGGGGGGGGGGGCGGGTTAAAAAAAAAACACGGGGCGCGGGGGGGGGCCCCAAAAACCCCCCCCCCCCCCCGCGGCCTTAAAAAACCCGCAACACAGAATTTATTTCAATGACAAAATTTTATGCGTCTATGCCGCACCTGTTTATAAACTTAATAACGATATCCGCGGGAATGGCGTAGTTCATACCCTCCGCGGCCGTGGTTACCGCAACAATCGTGCCCGCCACTTCGCCCCACGCGTTGAACACGGGTCCACCCGAATTGCCGCGGTTTACGGCGCAGTCGGTCATAAGCCTCGGCTTGCCGTCAAGCATGCGGCGTCTGTCCGAAACTATGCCCGCCGTTATGCACGTTCCGCCGCCGAGAGAGTTGCCTATCACGTACAGCGGCTGACCGTTTTTAATCAGCGAAACATCGGCAAAGCGCACGGGTGCGACGGCAGAAGGAGCGCCGCTGAATTTGAGCAGAGCCAAATCCTCGCCGCCCTCGAAATCGCTGCCGAGCGCAACGATTACGCCGAAGAATTTACTGCCGCAGCCATACAATTCAATTCTGTCCGCGCGGCGGCCGCCCTCGGCAACGACGTGCGCGTTGGTTACGGCATATCCGCCGTTCAATACACACGCAGAGCCCGAAAAAATCTTGTTGCCGCGGCGTGCGCGAACCTCCAGAACGCTGTTTATGCAGCGCGAATAAATCTGCTCTCCGTTCAGCTCACGCGGCTCTTCCCTTGCGGAAGGCACGCTCTCCGCCGTCTCAGCGGTCTGCGCCGCGCGGCGCGCCGTATGGTACACGGGGAACGGCTGACCCTCGCTTACCCTGTATTCGTTGTCGCAGCAGGTACACCTGTACACAGTGTACCCAGCACCCTTGCCCGTCGGCACGCATTCGCCGCCGCAGGCGGGACATATATTGTTCATAACCCCTCTCCGATTATATTGCGCCGAACCCCGAAGGAAGCGCAAAATGTCTGTTCTTTATGCGGTGTTTGCCACATATATGGCGGGTAACTGAAAATGCGCAGACAAAAAATCATTCACCCGTGCGGATAAATTTTTCAAACCGCTCCACTTCCGCCGCCGTGACGGAGGGCGGCACCGCCTTTATCGCACCGAGAAAATCTGCCCTGGTTACGGGCACCACGCCGTCGGTTGCTATGGACTTCAAAAGCGGGTCCTCCTTGGCGCGGTCGCACACCTCCTCTATATCGGCGCCCGAATAGCCTTCGGTAAGGCCGACAAGTTCGTCAACGTCCACGTCCTGCGCTGCGGGTGCGCCGCGGAGCGATTTATCGAACATAAACCTGCGCGCAGGCGCGTCCGGCAGAGGTACATATATCTTCTGCGAAAAACGTCCAGAACGCAGCGCCGCGCCGTCTATATCCCAAGGTCTGTTGGTCGCGCCCAGCAGAAGAAGATTGGGCGCGCTGCCCGCAAAACCGTCTATCTGCTGCAGAAACTCGTTCACACGCCTGTCGTTGTGCGTGTCTGTACCGCGCTTTGCAATCAGCGAGTCCATTTCGTCAATGAAAATTATGGCAAGCTTGTCCGCGCGGGCGGTATCGAACAGCGAATTTATATTCTTTTCCGATTCGCCCACCCATTTGCTTACTATATCCGAACCCTTTACGGCATAAAATCTGGCGCCCACTTCGCAGGCGATTGCCTTGGCTATCATCGTCTTGCCCGTTCCTGGAGGGCCGAAAAGCAGCACGCCGCCGCCCGATTTTTTATTGTACAGTTTGTACTTTTCGGGGTATTTTACGGGGTTTATCATGCGGACGGTTATCGCCTTTTTTACATCCTCAAGCCCAGCAATGTCCGAAAAATGAATGTCGGGAACTTCGGCGGCCGTCCACTCTCTGCCGCCGTCCTCCTCTTTTTCGTCCTCCGCGCTGCCCGCGGGAAATTTGTTGCGCGCAATGGCGCTGTCAATGTTTTCGGCAATCTCCAAAAGCCGCTTTGCACGCTGTACGCGCGCCTCTTTCAGCCTAGGCGTGGAAAGCTTTGCAAGCTCCAAAAGCGTCTCCGCCGCAAGCATGTAGTTGCGCTTTGCCTGAGCGCCGTTGCCCGCAGAGTACGCCTTGCGCGCCGCGGAGTAGTACATGTTGAACTTATCGTCCAGCACACTCATATTCATATCGTACACGCCTTTCACCCCCTCGCCGAAATTAATGTTGCCGCCGCCGACTTAAATGGTTGCGGCATATGTGACGGTCAACCACACTTAACGCTTAAAATTTTAATTTTTAAAGACAGAGCGGAAGGCATCCGCCATCTTATTGTTTTCGCTGTATTCGCGCTCGAGCTGTTCGCGTCTGCCGCTCATCTTATCCATTTCCGAGTCGATGTCGCTTATGCGGCTCTGAAGCCTCTGCGCCTCTTCGCCCGCGGTCTTTACGTTATTCTTTACCGCCATGCCCGAAATCGTCGCCGAAAAAATGCACATTGCAAGCATACCCAGTCCCACATACGCAAGCACGGGTGTTTTTGCCACCGCAGACATCATTGCAAAGAACAAAAAGATGAAAACGGCGCATAAAATGAGCGACCGTGTTACAAATTTAGGGTTCCTTGAGGCGTCCTTTCGGCGCTTTTCCATTCGTCTGAACAACTTTTCGCGCTCGGAGGCAAGTTTTTTTCGTTCGGCGGAGAGGCCGTCCAGCTTGCGCCTGCTCTCTTCCGCCCTGCTCTGCGCCTGAACGGCAAGTTCGTTGCAGCGGAATGCGCACATCTTTCTGAAAGACTGCACTTTGGCAACCGTTTCGCTGTCGCCATAGAGTTCGGCATTCTTTAAATTTTTATCATTTTTAAGCGCAAGCGCATACTCATACGTCATATTCTGCGCGGCAAGTCCCGCGCTGTATGCGTTGTGCTCCGCAAGAAAACTGCCCCACCACGCCTGCGCGCAGAGAGGGTCTGTATCAATCGCACGCTGAAATTTTTCGGCCGCGCTTTCATACATTTCGTCCTTAAGGTCGCGCTCGGCGCGCGAAAGTATGTCCGCCAGAGAAGATATGTCCTTCTTCCCCGCACTCTGACCGCCGCGTGGAGCGTACTTGCTGAAAAAACGGGACTGTATGCTGTCCGCAAGCTCGATTTCGTACCCGCCTGCGGGATATTTTGCAAGATTTACGCCCTGCTGCGAACGCAGAAAGGGTGGCAGCGCTGACAGCGGCATATTATCAAACACCGCACAGCACGCACCCGAAAGGTGTTCTTCCTCCTCTCTGTCCCTGAAGCGCGACCACTCGTTTTTTACCCAGGCGGTATTAAGATTTTCCTCGCTGCACACCACGAGTATGAAAAATTTGCAGCTGTACAGCGCCTTGTAGATTATGGGTTCAAAGTCCTCGCCAAGTCGGCTTTTGAGCGTCACTTCGGAAAAGAAAGTCTTTATTCCGCGGCGGTTGAGTTCGTCGTATATTCTGCGCGCAACGGTGCGCTCCCTTGTGGGACGGCCCGCCTCGTCAGCCGAGCGGTAGCATATGAACACGTCGTAGTCCTCTTCCTCCCGCTGCCTTAAAATTATGGCGCGCTGAAGGCGGTCTATGACCTTTGCGCGCTCGCGGTAGACTTCCGCCTGGGCGGGCGCCGCGTATTTTACCGCATTGAGAAAGTTTTCGTCCTGCAATATGCTGCGGCAGACAGTTCTTCGACAGGTGGGAACAAGGGTGCCCGTACGGCTGTCGCGCACGTATTCGATGCCATATATGCTTAAGGCAAGCCCCCACCAAGCCTCGGCATCGCGCGGGTTGCCGCGGGTTATGAGCTTATATTCGCGTATGGCGTCGTCGAAGTCGCAGGCGGCGCGCATCTCGTTTGCGCGGTTGAGCGCAAGGGTCAGAGCCTCGCTCTTTTCGCCTGCAAAATTGTACTTGTTTCCGCAGTACGGGCAGACGGCCGAAAGCCCGTCCGCCGAATACTCCAACGCGCCGCCGCACGTTTCGCAGTTGAGTTTGTGTTCACTCATATAAATTCCTTAAAATACGGCACAGCCGCGGCAAGACATCTGCACTTTATGCCCCGACAAAAAACGGGCGTCCGCCGCCCCATATCTTGCCCTCGCCAAAGCGGTAAAAGGCGTCAGATAAGGCATATTGCGGGGTGTTTTACGACTGCGCGTCTATCTTCTTTTTGAGTTCGGCTATCTCTTTATCGATGGCCTCGTCGGAAAATTCGTCCATTCCGACCTTGTCCTCTATCATTTTTTCAATCTCTTTGTCGTCGGCAGATACAGACTTTGCCGCATCGGAAAAGCTGTCGCGGCTGGTCTCCATGAAGATATCCATCTGCTCGGCCTGACGTTCAGCCTTGCCCATGGCAATTTCGAACTGCTTTTCCACCTCAAGGAATTCCTTTTCGTCGGCAAGCTTTGCCATCTCCTTGCTCAGAACGCTCATTCCGCCGAGAAACTGCTTAGTCATCATCGTCATATCCTTCATCTGCGAAGTTATTTCAAAGTTGAGCAACATCTCCTGCGCGCGTTTCTGTTGCAGAAGGGTCATTTTATATCCCGTGAGCGCAAGGTTGTACTGCGCCTCCAATCCGTTCTTTTTTGCCTGCACGGCCTTTTCCACAAATACCTTTTTCTGCTGTTCAAGCGAATCTATCTGCTTGTTCATGCTGTATACCGTGCGCTTTATAAGTCTCTTTTTTTCCAGTTCCTTTTCAGCTTTGCTTTTGAAAAGCCCCATATATCCCCCTCCGCCGCGTCTGCGGCAGCCGTATTTTTTTGCCGATATGCGGCCGCGTGCGCGGCTATCCGCCCAGTATATGGCATTTTGCATACCTGCGCTTTACTAAAAAAATCAGCAATTACCGCGTTGATTGCGGCATATTACCACACCAATTTAATTTTTATCGTCCTCGGAGAGCGCCTTTTTGCTCTCGCCTTCGGCGTCCGCGCCAATTTCGCTGTCCAGCTGTTCGCCCGTTTCAAACATGGCAAGCAACTTGTCGTCGTCCTCGTTCACGCCGTATATGCGCTCGTTCTCCTCGTAGCCGCTCTGCACTTCGTTCCAGGTGTCGTCCGCGTCGGTGAGGACCTGTTCGCTGCGCACCTTGGTGTTGAGCGCCTTGTTCAGAAACTGCGCCAGTCCCTTCTGGTCGGAGAGCAGATTACCCAGCGAAACCTTGCCCGTACGCATAAAAAATTCGTTGTCGTCTATCGTATTTTTCAGCTTTTTCAGAAGTTTGGTGTTGTACATAAGGTACATTGCGCGCCTTACGTCCGTCTGGTTCTCCTCGCGCATAGAGGTTATCTTTTTGGCGTAAAACAACTTGAGTTCGCGGTTGGTTTCGCGCCTGCCCTTCTGCAAAAGTTCTTCGATGGCGCGGGCACGCTCCTCAATGGCCTCCTCAAGGTCGTTTTCCTGCTTTTCAAGATTGCAGATGGCGTTGACCACGTCCTCGCGCTTAAGTTTATCGTATTTGCTTTTAAACGGCCACATACTATACCCCTTTCAATCAACTTACCGCGGCAGATTACCTCTGTGTGTAAACAGCGCGCTCGGCAATCATCACTTTTATGTCCTCGATATACTTTTCCGCCTTGCCGCAACCCTCGTCGCCGCGCGTCTTTGTGAGTTCTATCTTTATGTCGCCCAGCGCGTTCTTTATCTTTTCGTCGATGACGGCAACCTCTTCCTCCGCGGACGGGGTGAGGTATAAAAGTTTATCGTACAGCTCGTCCAGCTTCTGCTCTACCTCGGGCTTGCCCTCTGCAAGCACTTTGAGCACCTGAACGGTGCGCGCGTTTTCATTTACTTCGTCGCGGCTTTCAAGCACGCTTTCGTCCACGCCGCGCTTGCGCTTGTTCTTAAGCAGCATTGCGGCTATTATTACGCCGACAAACACGGCAAGGACGAGCACGATTATTACGATTTCGTACGTCTCCAGCACCGTAAGCATTGCTTTATCCATAACTTGTTCTCCTGTCCTGATTATTTACGCATAAATGCGTTAATTGCGGCATATTGCCGCACCAATCTGAATTTTGCAACCTTTCAGTCAAGTTTTTTGCCGCAGGAAGAACAGAATAAGGCGTCCGCCTCGTTGAGTTTTCCGCAGTTTTTGCACAGCTTTCTTCCGCCGAGCGGACTGCCGCAGGAGGAGCAGAACTTATCCCCCTCTCTGTACGGAGCGCCGCAACGGGCGCATACGCCCGCAGCCTTTCTCCCGCCCGAACGGGCGGCCTCTATGGCGGCGATATCCTCGTCGGAGATTACCACGCTGGCTATCGTGAACGAAAAAATTTTAAGGCCGTAGTCGTCCTCAAACATCTTTGAAAGCACGGGCAGAACACTCTGCGCGATTTCGTCCTTGTGCTCGCTCATTCTGTCGAAAGTTATTCCGCCCGAACGCATGGCGCGCGCTATGGCGGGTTCAACCTTGCTCATCATGCGTGCGGCAAGACGGTCCTTAAGGTCCTGCACCGTGAACGTCTTTTCCGCGCCGATAAGCACCATGTACGCCTTTCTCGGGTTGGAAATCTGAACCTCGAACTCGCCGTGCGCACCCACTTTTACGGGCACGTCAGTCTCAACGTCGCGGAAGTCGAAACGCGTCTTTGTTCCCCACATTACCTTAAGCCTGGCCGTCTTTGAGAGAAAAATGACCTCCACGCTGACGTTGCGGCATTTTTTGGCCGATTTTTCTTCAAATATGTCGTAACTGCCGCTGTTGAGCGTATCCATCAGCACGCCGTCCTTTATGAGTATGGCGTTGTGCGTTTCGGGCACAATCAGCTTTGCCTCGGGATCGAGTCCGTCTGCGGATATGCGCTTGAACAGTTCGGAGTTGTCGCCTTCGTATTTTATGACCTGTATTTCCTTTGACATAATTCACCTCGCCGCGAAAGCTTTTTGCCTGCGGCCGATAATATGTACGCCGACGCTCCGCCTGCGCCCTAGCGCAACCTGGCGCGAAAACACGGCGATATGACGGCAGATGATATACTTTGCTACATTATATATATTAGCATACCGCCGCCGATTTGTAAAGAGTTGAAAAAATATTGCCGCGCGGCGCGGGTTTTGAAAGAGTTTAACACAGAGCACAGAAGCGCCGCCGCAGAAAATTTTTTCCGCGGCGGCGCTTTCATTTTGTACAAAAGAGGCGTATATACGCCACGATTATTCAATTATGCAAGCATTGCCGCGTAACTATACACCCTCTATAACGTTGCGGATTTTGCCCATCTCCTCGTCCAGTTCGGCGCTAGACGAGGCGCAGGCGAGCAGCCTTTTCGCCGTTGCCGCCGCAAGTTCAGGCGGGAGATTCTTTTTGTAGCGCAGCTTGTGTTCAAGGTTGGCCCAGAATTCCATTGCAATTGTTCTGAGCTGCACCTCCACCTTCATCATTCGCTTTTCCTCCTGCAAAAATATGGGCGTTTCCACTATGAGATGCAGACTGCGGTACCCGTTTGGTTTGGGATTTTTTATGTAGTCCTTTGCGGTGACTAACGCAACGTCGTCCTGCTTTAAAAGACTGTCGGCAAGCATATACACATCGTCCTTGAAAGAACAGATTACCCGCACGCCCGCTATGTCGCACAGATTTTTTTCTACCGAGGGAAAGGACATTTCATACCCCTTGCGTCTGAGCTTTTCAAGTATGCTTTCGGGCGATTTGAGTCGGGATTTTATGGTATCTATCGGGTTGCGTTCGTGGCGGGAAGAAAACTGTTCGTCCAGCACGCGGAACTTTGTTTCCACCTCCATTATGGCGCACTTATAGTAGGACATAAGCCTGCGGAATTTATCCAGCGCGTCGCGCATTCGCGCTATGTTTCCCGCCGCGAGTGCGGATATCAGATTATTTTCCGTGCCGCCGGAAATGGCAGCTCCTTCTGTTTCGTTCATGCTTTTCCCCTTTGTTTTATTTGCAACCATTATACCGCGGCTGTGTTAAAAATAAATGAAACACAGATAAAATTAAGCACACTGCACAAAAGATATACCCAAAACAGTTATTTTACAACACGGTTGAAGTGCAAAAAGGCGTCCGCAGAGCGGACGCCTTTGATTTTGTCTTAAAATTTTATACGTGCTTTAAAAAATAGTCCTGGGAGTCAATCTTTTCGCCGCCGTCTTCCACCTTTTCATAGGTGCCGTCAGGCATGAGCATGCGCGCGTTTACGTTGTCCGCAAGCATAACCTCAAGCATTTTATAAATTTCGTTTTCAATGTCCTTATCCAGAACGGGCGTGGCAATTTCCACGCGGCGGTCGGTGTTGCGCGTCATAAGGTCGGCAGAGGAGATGTACATAACCCTGTCCTTGCCCTCGCCGAAGCAGTAAATGCGCGAATGTTCTAAGAACCTGCCCACTATGCTGCGCACGCTGATGTTCTCCGTCTTGCTCTTTTTGCCGGGAAGGAAACAGCATATGCCGCGAACAATCAGCTTTATTTCCACGCCCGCGCAGGAGGCCTCTATCATTTTGTCGATTATCACCTTGTCGGTAAGGCTGTTCATTTTGCCTATGAATATGCCCTTCTTGCCCGACTTTGCCTTTTCAATCTCGCCGTCCAGACATTCAAGTATCTTATGCTTGAAATACTTGGGCGCAATCTGCAGACGGGAATAATCGCCGTCCACGTTGGATATGGCCACATTGCGGAAGAACGCGGCGCCGTCCTCGCCTATGTGGCGGTCAGCCGTGATTATGTTTAGGTCGGTGTACTGCTTTGCCGTGCTTTCGTTGTAGTTGCCCGTGCCGAGGTGGGTTATGTAGCTTATGCCGCCGTCGTCATCGGAGAACATTATGGATATGATTTTGGAATGAACCTTGTAATTTTCCATTCCGTATATTATATTGCAGCCCGCGTCGTGCAGCTGACCCGCAAAATAGAGGTTGTTCTCTTCATCGAACCTTGCGCAGAGCTCTATTACCACGGTCACGTCTATGCCGTTTTCGCTGGCGCGCTTTAGCGCCTCCACTATGCGCGAATGGTCGGCAAGGCGGTATATTGTTATTTTGATGGCAATGCAGTCCTTTCTCTCCGCACATTCGTTGAGCAGTTTGATTAAAGGTTCCATGCTCTCGAAGGGATACCTCAAAAGCACGTCCTTTTTTCTCACCTCGTCAATCATGGAGGTTGCCTTTGCCAGCCTTTCGGATATCTTGGGTTTGAATGCGTTATAGGAAAGTTTTGCCGAAAGTTCCTTATCCAGTCTTCTGGGCAGACTGAAAAGATATTTGAACGAGAAGTTTGAGCGAACCTTGTAGATGAGATTTTCGCTTATTCCGAGCGTCTCGGTGACGAACTTCATGAGCGACTTGCTTTCGCCGAAAACTTCCAGCCTTATGGCGTTCTGAATGAAACGGGTCTCCACCTTGCTCTTCATATACTGCGAAAAGTCGTTGTTGTACTCCATGTCGGCGTCCTCAACGTACGTTTCGAAGTCGGCGTTTCTCGTGACCCTTATCATAATCGAGGACGATGCCGTATAGCCGGGGAATGCAAGGTAGCCGAGGTTGCGGATGACCTCTTCCATAGTTATAAAGCTGAACTTTTTGCCGCCCTCGAAGCGGTACATCGAATCAAGCCTGTCTGAAAAATCCATTACGCCTATCATGGTGTGGTCGTTCTTTTTCAGCTTGTAGAGCATATAGCACCTTAAATTATCGAACCTGAACAGCGGGTGCTTTGCGTCTATGACCATCGGCGAGAGAAGGGGAAGAACTTTTGCGTTGAAGTATTTTTTGAGCTCCTCCTTTCTGCCGTCGGAGAGCTGCGAATAGCTTAAAATATTTATTCCCTCTTCGGCAAGGTCGCGCTTTAAGTGTGTGAACGCATGCTCGCGCATTTCGTACAGACGGGGCACTCTTTCGGCAATTGCGTTAAGCTGCATTCCGAACGTAAGCCGCGTCTTGTTGTCGGTAGCCTCGGGGTGCATTTTGTCCTCGTTGTAAAGGCTGCCCATGCGCACCATGAAGAATTCGTCGAGATTGGAAGTAAAGATGGAGAGGAATTTACCCCTTTCCAGTACGGGCGTATCTTCATCCGTCGCCTGCTCCAGCACGCGCAGATTAAATTTGAGCCACGAAAATTCGCGGTTTACGTATACGCCCTTGATTAGCTTGATTGGTGATTTATCAGTTGCCATAATACCTTATATCTTTTCACTTATCGCAGCACGTGTTTTAATTTATGCCACGTTTTATTTGCTATTTTTATATATTTTGAATAGTTTTATTTTCAATGTTTTTAAAATGATACCTGTGTTACCGTGAGAACAAGCAACTTTCCTGCACAACAAAAACAAGCGATACGTTTTAAAAAATATATCTTTTTATGTCGCAACACATATGCGACATTCATTTTTGATAGTTAAAGTTCCTTAAAATTTTGCAATACATTTTGCAAAGTTTTATTTGAGAATAAATTTAAAACCGAATAAAAGCGGAGTTATTCGCCCTTATTCTCTTCAGATTCAGCCTTTTCTTCGGGACTTTTTTCATCCTTGCGCTTGGGGCTTTTGCCTGCCTTCTGGCGGAGTTTGATGTGCTCGGCCAGCTCCTCTACAGACTTTATCTCCTTTACCGGTCTTTCGGGGAAGAAGGGTGAAGGTTCTGCCTTTTCCTCGCCCGTGAGCGCCATCTTAAGATAACCCTCCTTTACGCCGTAATCGCTTACCACAATATTTTTAAAGCCTAGCTTTTTGAGCAGCTGAACAAGCGTAATGAGCGCAACCACTATAAAGTATATCTTTTCGGGAGCGTTCTTTATGAGCAGATGTGACCTGTCGGGAGCTTCGATAAGCTTTTTGGCAAGCTTTTTAAGCTTATCCATCTCGATGGTCATTTCCTCGCTTTCGGGAATGTCGTAATAGTCGCGGTAAATTTCGTATACCGAGCGGTTGGTTGCACCTACAAGCACGGCCGTGCCACCCTCTTCAACGGGTATTTCAGCCTTGGAGAGCGCCTTTTTTATATACTTTTTGATTTTTGCGCACTCTTCCTTGTCGGGATAGACGCTCTTTACGAACTTGCGCTGTAACGTGAGCGCGCCGAAATTGAGGCAGTTTATGCCCTCCATGCCAGATTTGGAAAGGTCACACACCTCTATGCTGGCGCCGCCGATATCTATTATTACAGAATTTTTAACAGAACGGAACTTTTCATTGGCAACACAGTCGCAGTAAGCCTCCGTTTCGCCGTCTATCTGGTTGACGATTGCGCCCGTGCGTGTGCGGATTGCCTCAAATACGTCTTCAGCGTTGTCGATAAAGCGCATTGCCGCCGTGGAAACGACATATAATTTTTCCACACCGAGCTTTTTGCACTGGTCCTGGAAGACGGATATCTTGTCGCATATCTTTTCCACACCGTGCTCCGTCAGCTTGCCGCCCTCTGTAAAGCTCAGAGCGGAAAGGCTCTCTCTGTATTTATACGCGGTGTGGGTACCGTCCTTGCCGCACACAACCATTGAAATACTGGTTGAGCTGATGTCTATAACTGCATACATCCTTTTTTCCTCCCATGAGATGCCGCGCCAAAGGCGCGTTTCATACGTTTTATTTTATCTTGCGCGGCCGAACGTGTTTTTTCAGACGCGCCTTAATCGTAAAAATTTTACAGTTGCCGTTATGCAACCGACTGCCTATCCGCACCATATCCATAAAAGCGAAACAGTCTTACAGCAAAGCGGCGCACAAGCCGCCATGAAAAAGCCTCTTTGAGATAGTCCGCGCTTTCAGGCAGGGATATATATAATATGGTCAATCGCCGAAGTAGATTCCGGTATCCTTGCACAGCAGCACAAGCTGACCGTCCGAGGGAACGCGCTTGGTTCTGCCGGCGATGTCGGTGAGAATATTGAAACCGAGGCGATTGTTGCGCACGCATACGGTAACGCCATACCTGCCAACCTGCGCAAGGTGCGCGCCGAACGCGCCTATTTCCGTGGAGAGCAGTTTGTCGAACGCGCAGGGCTCGCCGCCGCGCTGAATATGTCCGAGTATGGTAGAGCGGCACTGGAAGGGCGTCTTTGCGGACATAGCCGAAGCCAGCCTGTCGGTAACGGGCGAACCGCCCGCCTGGACAAGGTAGTCGCGACGCTCCTTCTTGCTCATTGCGGCCTCTTTTACACTCATTGCGCCTTCGGCAACGGCAATCACTACCGAACGCCTCTGCTTCATCTTCTCGGCGATAAAGGCCGCCAGTTTGTCCTCGTCATAGGGAATTTCGGGAATAAGAATTGCATCCGCACCCGCGGCCACACCCGCATATAAGGTGAGCCAGCCCACCTTGTTTCCCATAACTTCCACAAAGAACACGCGTCTGTGACTGTCCGCAGTGGTGCGTATGCGCTTTAATGCGTCCGCGGCAATCGATACCGCGGTGTGAAAACCGAATGTCACGTCCGTGCCGTAAATGTCGTTATCTATCGTCTTGGGAAGTCCGATAACGTTGCAGCCCTCCACCGAAAGGAGCGAGGCGGTCTTATGCGTGCCCGCGCCGCCGAGCGTTACCAGTACATCCAGCTTTAACTTTTTGTAGTTGTCCACCATCATCTGCAACTTGGTGGGAGCATCGCCCTCCTTCACCGTCATAAGCTTGTACGGCTGACGGGAAGTGCCGAGTATAGTGCCGCCGACATCGAGTATATTCTCCACATCGGCAGGGGTGAGCTGCTTATACTCTCTGTTCATAAGGCCAGCATAGCCTTCAAGGAAGCCTAATATCTCTACATCCTTGATTTTATTGAAACAATACTTGCAAAAACCGCGCAAAACGGCGTTGAGACCGGGGCAGTCGCCCCCGCTCGTAAGAATGCCAATCCTCATACTTTTTCTCCGGCGCAGAGCAGCGCGCAATTTTTCATTTTATATTTTTCAAGTATAACCATTATAACATAAAATTTTGATTTGTGGAGCTAAAAAACAAAATTTTAAGGTCGCAATTGTAAAATAGTTGTAAAAAAATGAGCATTTGAGGCGAATTTGAAATCTTTTTGCCGACAGATTGCAAAAGAGCAATGCCTTCAGATTCTATATTTAGATACTCCATTATAATGCTCCGCCCACATATTTTCCCCGCTCAAAATGCACACGCTTGACAGTTGTAAAAGTCAGTACTTAACTTATTAAAAAAAGGCACACCGCATTCTGCGCAAGATACGCAAACAGCATTAATTAAGGCATATATGCCACCCAATTGTGCAGAATTACAAATCATAAACAGAAAGCAGAAACAGACGATTGCTCCGCATATATGCTTTAAACATCGTAATTTTTATTGCGCTGTACTAAATTACCCCATATATATGCCGCAATTACCGAGACTTTAATTGCACTATACCTGATTACCCTACATATATGCCGCAATTACTGCAACATTTATTGCGCTTTACACAAATTGCTCTGCATATATATTGCAAACACACTCTTATTGAACAAACCTAAATTGCCCCGCACATATATGGCAATAAAAAAGCGCGGAATACCCGCGCATCAATTAAAAAGTCAAGCCTAGCTATATAGGCAAAAAACAATTACCTAGCATATATGCCGCAAATACTGCTTTTATTGCACTGCACTAATTTACCACGAAGATATGCGGCAAATAAAACATTTTATCACACAATCATATAAGCAGGTAACATATAATCAACCAGTCAGAGCAATTAAAAACTGACGCAAAGAATTCAGAGTTCAACCGTCACAAGCTTTTTGCCCTTGTACCTTACCAGCGACTTTACACCCAAAGACCTAAGCTTTGCACAGGTTTCATCAAAGGCAAAACCGAGCGCCGCCGTACAATGCGCATCAGAAGATAGCATAAACTTTGCTCCGCGTGCATTGAGTTCACGCACAAGCCATTCTGAGGGATACATTCCGCCCTGCCCTTTATACAGTCTGCCAAGATTGACTTCCACCACCGCTCCGCGCGGCAGACTGTCTACCGCCGCAAGAGCCGCCCTTTTATAGCGCGCGTCGTTTTCATCAAACAACGGGCACACTTCATTAAAGCGAGTTATAAGATCGAAATGCCCGTACACATCGGGTCTGATTTTTTCTGAAAGCTGAGCCACCTCCGCAAAATACTGTTCTGCCGCAGCCAGCGCATCCCCGCCGAAGACATTGTTTACCGTATCTTTGAGCGACTGTGCAGTATAGTCCACGGGATAATATTTTCCTTCCTTGAAAAGGTAGTGCACGGAACCGATGATAAAATCGCAGTCCTTGCACGGCACTCCATAGAGGTCAAGTTCCTCTCCGTGCAGTATGCAGATTTTATCGGCATACTTTTTTTTGAGCGACTGTATCTGCGCAAAATACGCGGGGTAATTTTGCATGCAGTAGGACATATCAAAAGGCGTTTCGGAGTGAAAGGAAAAGCCTAGCGTATCCATACCGACAGAAATTGCCGCAAGCACCATTTCTTCGGGAGTGGCAGAGCCATCGCAAAAGGTGGTATGCGTATGTATATTAGATTTTATAATCGGCATACCGCCCTCCTTGCAACAAAGCAATTTTTTACAGATTAAAGTATCTTATTGTCCATACGGCAATTTGCGCCATACGGCAGGCAATACAGTCTGATTTTTTGCCGCACGCTCAACTGTAATATTTTTACAGAACATTGCAACCGTTTGACGCAAACAGCAGTTATTCCGTACGAACAAATTAAAATTTCTTGTCAGATTAACCAGAAAACTGCATTTTATAAAATCTACACAAGCATATCTGTAATATTTTTACAGTTTATATAAATTTAAGCGTAAAAATTTTACTGCATTTTTTCTTGCTTAACCTTTTTATCCACCACACGGCGGGAAGCAAGCTGAGCCTTTATATCGTTGAGGGTTATGCCGTATTCCGCCATAAGCACCATTACGTGGTAAGTAAGGTCGGAAATTTCAAAAATAATCTCCTCCTTATCTCCACCCTTGCCGGCAATAACAACTTCCGTGCACTCCTCGCCTACTTTCTTTAATATTTTATCCACACCCTTATCAAAGAGGTATGAAGTATAGGACCCCTCCTTGGGTTCGTCCTTGCGCCCCTTGATTACGTCGTAAAGCTCATCCATGGAAAATTCCTGCGCGTCTTCATTTTCATAGACGTGATTGGAAAAACAGCTGTCCGTACCAAGGTGACAGGCGGGTCCGTCCTTTATCACCTCAATCACAAGGCTGTCAAAGTCGCAGTCGGCCGTGATGGACACGATATGCTGAAAGTTGCCCGAAGTTTCGCCCTTGAGCCACAACTTTTTGCGGGAACGCGAATAAAAGCAGGTAAGTTTTTTCTTTATGCTTATTTCCAGACTCTCACGATTCATATAGGCAACCGTAAGCACCTTTTTCGAGTACGCGTCCTGCACAACGGCGGGGATAAGGCCGTCCTTATCGAACACAAGTTTATCTATATCAAGAAGTTTCATAATAAAAGCACCTCACAATGCGCGGCACCAGCCGCAATATATAATAAAAGCGGTAATAAAACAGTATTATAATACTACACCACGGTTAATTTTTTGCGCTAACAAATTAAATGATGTTGCAACAAAAAGGACAACAGCCATGTTGCGGCATTGCATCTGCAGCTTTGCAAGCGCGTACATATCCAAAAAAAACTACAATCTTACGTGCACGCCGTTTTTGCTGAGATATTCCTTTAATTCGGGAATTGGTATTTCGCCGAAGTGGAAAACCGAGGCTGCAAGCCCCGCGTCAGCCTGGGGAACGGTTTTAAAAAGTTCAAGAAAATCTTCCTTTTTGCCCGCCCCGCCGCTGGCAATTACAGGTATGGTAAGCCGCGAGCAGACCTTTTGCAACATTTCGCAATCGAACCCGCCCTTTACACCGTCGGTATCTATGCTGTTGAGCACAAGTTCACCTGCGCCTTCTTCCTGGCCGCGGTATACCCATTCTTCCGCCGATATTCCAGTATTTACGCGGCCGCCGTGGGAAAAGACGGTGAATTTTCCGTCCACGCGCTTCACATCCACGGACAGCACAACGCATTGGTTACCGTAAAGTTTTGCGGCCGTGCCAATGAGCGAAGGGTCTCGTATGGCGCCCGTATTTACGCTGACTTTATCTGCACCGCACTTTAAAACGCGGTCAAAATCTTCCACGGTGTTTATGCCGCCGCCCACGGTGAGCGGTATGAATATGCAGGAGGCGACCTGCTTCAATGTATCGGCAAAGAGCGCGCGCCCCTCGCTGGAGGCAGTTATGTCATAAAAGACAAGTTCGTCCGCACCAGAAAGATTGTACTTCTGCGCAAGCGATACGGGTGACTCGACTTCGCGTATGCCGATAAAATTTTTTCCCTTTACAACCATTCCGTCGCGAACGTCAAGGCAGGGAATTATTCGTTTAGCGAGCATCTTTACACATCTCCACGGCCTTGCCGATATCTATTGCGCCATCGTAGATTGCCTTGCCGAGCACGGCGCCGCGCACACCCATTTCCTTGAGCTTTTCCAGCTCCTCGTAATAGGTTATTCCGCCAGATGCGATTATGCGCAGTCCCTTAATCTGAACAAGCCGCTCATACGCCTGCAGATTGGTGCCCGAAAGAGCGCCGTCCTTTGATATATCCGTACATATCACCGTACGAACGCCGCCGTCACGCAGGCGCACGCAGAAATCATAGGCGTCTATATCGGTAATCTTTTTCCAACCGCCGATGGCAACTTTTCCGCCGAGAGCGTCTACGCCTACGGCAACTTTATCGCCGAAAAATCTTACAGCCTCGCGGACAAAATCGGCGTCTTCAACGGCCGCAGAGCCGAGAATGACGCGCGACGCGCCCGCCGACAGGTACTCCGATATTCTGTTTATCGAACGCACTCCGCCGCCGACCTGCACAAAAAGACCCGAACTGCTGACTATTTTTTTGATGAGGTCCTTATTGACAAGCTCGCCCTCCAGCGCGCCGTCCAGGTCGACAACATGCAGGCGTTCGGCTCCCGCTTTTTTAAATTTAAGCGCCACATCCACGGGGTTTATGGAATAAATTTTTTCCTTGGAGTAGTCGCCCTGAAACAATCTTACGGCGTTGCCGCCGCGTATATCTATGGCAGGATAAATGCGCATATTGCCTCCTTAACCGCAAGTCGCGTTATATACGAATAGTTGCCGCATAGTATGCGGTCAATTTTATCACAAACATTTTTTATGATATTTATAAATAAGCCGCAAAATGAGCGGCCGCCCTGTATTTTACTCATTGCAGAGTGCAATTGCCCCGCACATATAGCGAAAATACCGCAATTAAATTATTTGATTTCGCTGAACGCGCGCAGAATTTTAAGCCCCGTAGCGCCGCTCTTTTCGGGGTGAAACTGGGTACCGAACACGTTTTCGCGCTCAGCCGAGGCGGTAAGCTCCAGCCCGCCGTAAAAACTTGTGGCGGTTACGCTTTCCGCACAATTGGCTGCGTAGTATGAGTGAACGAAGTACACATAGTCGCCGTCAGAAATGTATCTGAAGAGCGGAGAAGGACGCTTTATCTGCAGGCTGTTCCAGCCCATATGCGGCACCTTAAGCTTTTCCTTTAAATCATAAGCTATCGGGCGCACCTCGCCGCGGATAAAACCGAGCCCCTCGTGCTCGCCGTATTCAAAGCTCTTATCGAACAGCAGCTGCATCCCCAGACATATGCCTAGCACAGGTTTGCCCTCGCTTACCTGACGCTTTAAAACGGGGATAAGGCCGCACGAATCGAGTTTTTTCTTCGCATCGGCGAACGCGCCTACACCCGGAAGAATTACGGAAGACGCGCTGTTTATGACTTTTTCATCGGCGGTGACAACACTTTCCGCGCCTATATATCTGAGCGACGCGGCGAGTGAAAAGAGATTGCCCACACCATAATCTATTACCGCTATCATAGTGAGCCCTTTGTTGTAGGAAGTTTATCCGCCCTGTCGGGGTCGATTTTTACAGCCTGCGCCATAACTTTTGCAAACGCTTTGAAGGCACATTCGCATACGTGGTGATTGTTTTCGCCGTATAATTTTTTAAAGTGGAGCGCCATGGGACATCCACGCGCAAAGCCGAGGAAAAATTCCTTGACAAGTTCGGCATCCATATCGCCCAGGCGGTACTCGCCGGGGAAAGAAATATCGAAGTTGACGGCCACTCTGCCACTTAAATCGGCGGCGCACAGAACGAGCGCCTCGTCCATGGGAAGGGCGGCCCATCCGTAGCGGTATATGCCGCGTTTATCGCCCAATGCCTGCAAAAATGCCGTGCCGAGCGCTATGCCGCAGTCCTCCACGGTGTGGTGGCAGTCCACGTTGATATCGCCCTTGCAATGCAGGGTTATATCGAACCCGCCGTGACGGGAGAGCTGCTCGAGCATATGGTCAAAAAAGCCGCACCCCGTATCTATATCATACGTACCTTCGCCGTCCAGATTGAGCGACAAAGTTATGTCGGTTTCTGCAGTTTTACGTTTGATTTCAGCCGTTCTCATGCAATTCCTCCCGTACTATTTCAATGGCCGCGCGCAAAAACTGTTCGGTCTGTGCGCGTGTGCCTATGCTTACGCGGATAAAGTCCTTTATGCGCTCATCCGAGAAATGGCGCACGAGTATGCCGCGTTCTTTGAGTTTTTCGTATAATTTTTGGCCGCTTACGCCCTCCGCTTTCGCCATTAAAAAGTTGGACAGCGATGGAAGCACGTAAAAACCGTAATTTTTTAAAGTAGTTGCGGCATATTCCCGCACCAATTGCACCTCGCGCGTGCATTTTTCAAAGTATGGAACATCCTTTAACGCGGCCGCCGCGGCGTACATTGTCATACTGTTTATGTTGTACGGATTGAGCGAACAGCGCACCTTTTCTATGTCGGCCGTAAGCGCCTCGCAGGCAAAACTTACTCCCGCACGCGCGCCCGCGAGCGAACGCGACTTGGAAAGCGTCTGCACGACTATCAGATTGTCGTATTTATTCACGAGCGGAGCACAGCTCTGCCCGCCGAAGTCGATATATGCCTCATCTATTATAACAAGTCTGGCAGTATTTTGCAATACCAGTTTTTCCACCTCTTCGGGCGGGAGATAAATACCCGTCTGCGCGTTGGGGTTTGCAATGCATACAGGCGTGCTAATTGAGGCATAGTCGGCCACATTTACCGAAAAATCAGCTTTGAGCGGCACTATTTTGTACTCTATGCCAAGCGCGCCGCACAGCACTTTGTAAAAGCCGTAAGTTACGTCGGGAAAGGCCACCCCCTTATCCCGCAGAAAGGCATAGAATATGTGCAGAAGATTTTCATCCGAACCGTTGCCGGGACTTACGTTCTCCACGCCGAGGCCGTAACGCTCCGCCGCCGCACGGCGAAAGACGGTGCAGACGGGGTCGGAATACAGATTCAGCATATCCGCACGCTCGCAGACCGCCCTCTTTACCCCCTCCGCGGGAGGGAAAGGACTTTCGTTAGTGTTGAGTTTTATATATTTTTTATCCTGCGGCTGTTCACCCGGAACATATGGCTCCAGCGCCGCAAGGTCGGCACACATAAAGCGCGACATTTTGAATTACCCCCCCCCGTACTATGCCTTATCCACGCGCACTTTTACAGAGTTTGCGTGACCGTAAAGCCCCTCGCATCCAGCAAATTTCATAACACTGTGCGCAGCCTTTTCAAGAGCCTTCGGCGTATAGCGTATATACTGCGATTTTTTGACGAAGTCGTCCACCGAAAGGGGCGAGGAAAACTTTGCCGAACCGCCCGTGGGAAGAGTATGGTTGGGGCCCGCAAAGTAGTCGCCGACGGCCTCGGGAGTGTATCTTCCGAGGAAGATGGAGCCCGCGTTCAGAATTTTCGGCAGCAGTTCCATGGGTTCGTCCACACACACTTCAAGGTGTTCGGGAGCGATTGCATTGGCTATATCCACCGCCTTTTGCATATCTTCGCAGATTATTATTCTTCCGTTTGCCTCAATCGAGGCGCGCGCGATTGTCTCCCTGGGCATTGCGAGAAGCTGACGCTCTATCTCCGCCTGGACTTCGATCGCCAACCGCTCGCTGTCGGTTACAAGCACCGCGGAGGCCAGTTTGTCGTGTTCGGCCTGGGATAAAAGGTCGGCCGCAACGAACACGGGATTGGACTTTCCGTCCGCCACAATCAAAATTTCTGAAGGGCCTGCAATCATATCTATATTCACAAGGCCGTAGACCATTTTTTTTGCGAGCGCGACAAAGATATTGCCGGGGCCCACCACCACGTCCGCCTTGGGTATTGTCTGCGTGCCGTAGGCAAGGGCGGCAATGGCCTGCGCGCCGCCAGTCTTGAATATTCGGTTCGCACCCGCAACCTTTGCGGCGTACAGAATTTCGGGCTTTACCTTTTTATCCGCCTTGACGGGCGTAACCATTACAATATTCTTCACGCCCGCAATTCTGGCCGGAATTATATCCATGAGCACGGTGGAAGGATAGCTTGCCGTGCCGCCCGGCACGTACACGCCCGCAACGGCGACGGGAGTAAACTTCTGGCCGAGTATGACGCCGTCTTCGCGCTCAACTTCAAACCCCTCCCTACGCTGTCTGCTGTGGAAGAACGCAATGTTTTCCGCCGATTGCCTTATTACGGCTTTAAGTTCCTCCGAAAGACTGTTTTCCGCCTCTTCGAACTCCTCAGCGGTGACTTCCAGTCCGTCCAGCTTTGCGCCGTCAAACTTTTCGGCGTAGAACCTGAGCGCCTCGTCCCCGCGCGCGGCGACATCGGCAATGATTGCCCTTACAGTCGGCTCGTATTCTGAATAGTCGTCTATCTTTCTGCTTAAAACATCTTCCAGTTTATAATTTTTTAAAATTTTAATCATCGGGAAGCTCCTTTTTAAGCCGCGCAACGCACGCCTCTATTTCGTCCTTTTTGAACTTACAGCGCGCCTTGTTGGCAATAAGCCGCGCGCTTATGGGGAAAATTTCTTCCAGCACGCCCATATTGTTTTCGCGCAGGGTAGTGCCCGTCTCCACAATGTCGACAATGACGTCCGAAAGGCCGAGCACGGGCGCAAGCTCTATCGAGCCGTAGAGTTTTATGACCTCTATGTCGCGGTTGCGGCGGGCAAAGTAGTCTTCCGCAATGCGCGCAAATTTTGTAGCCACGCGCAGCGGCCTTGAATGGTCCTCGCGAAAGCCGTTGACCGAGGCAACACACATTCTGCACTTGCCCGTCTTAAGGTCAAGCAGCTCATACACGTCCGCGCCGCTCTCCAATATGGTATCGCGTCCCGCAACGCCTATATCGGCCACGCCGTGTTCAACGTATACCGTGACGTCCGAGGGTTTCACCCAGAAATAGCTGACGCCGTTTTTTTCGTCGGTGAACACAAGCTTTCTTGTATCCTTTAAAACGTCCTCGCAGGCGTAGCCCGCCTTTTCAAGCATTTTATAAACTTTTTCACCGAGCCGACCTTTCGGCAGTGCAACATTAAGCATAGTTTTATTTACCTTTTATTTGTTGTAAAGCATATTATCTGAATAGTTTTATTGTTAAAATATGCCGTATATGAATAGTTTTGTTTGCGATATAATTTTATAACAAAGTAAAGATTATAACCTTTCGACCCTTCTGAATTTAAGGTCTGCGAGCACCGTTTTTGCAGGGTACACGCTCTCTCCGCCCTCCGTTATCGCCCTGGCGCGGTTTAAAATGCTCTCCGCGGGAGTACCCTCTTTGCAAAGAAGGAGCACATCGAAGTCGTATTCCCTGCGGGCGGAGTTTTCGGGAGCATCGGGGCAGATTGCAAAGCCTATGCCGCCGTTGCCAGCGCCGAATTTTTTTACGAGATTATCGTATCTGCCGCCCGTCAAAATAGCGTGAGCGAAGTTTTCGCCGTAGCCGCGGAACACAACGCCGTTGTAGTACTCGGGGTCGTCCGAAAGAGAAAAATCTATCTCCACGCACGCGCCCTGTCTGCGCAGACTTTCGGAGGCCGCCTCAAGTTCGTCGGCCGCACGCATACAGTCGGCGCTGCCGGAAAACAGCGAGCGCAGAAGGTCCACTTTCTGTTTGTCGCTGCCGCCGCACGAGAGAAGGGCAACCAGCTTTTCGGCTATGGCGCGTTCGATGCCGCATTCGGCGCACACTCCGTACATATCGTGCAGGTTGCGCGCGCTTATGCAGTTCTCCACGTCCTCGGGCAGCCTTTCCCTGCCGCAGAGCGCGGCTATTCCGCCGAACACGGCCGTATGCGATATGTCCATTACATACTTTCCGCCGACTGCCGCCATGCTCTGCGCGGCAAGATACAGCACCTCAAGCTGAACATAGTCATCCACATCGCCCACACATTCAAGGCCTATCTGATTGACTTCCCTGAACTGCCCGCCGGGTCGGTCGGGACGGTACACGCTTTCGCGGTAGTAAACCTTTTTGAGCCCCTTGCCGTCCGAACAATTTTTTACTATGGAAAGAGTGACATCGGGCTTGAGCGCAAGGAGCCTGCCGTTTCTGTCGCCGAACGTGATTACGTCGCGACTGCGCAGAAAGTTTAAGTTATCGGCATACAGAGAGTACTCTTCAAACCTGCGCATTTTAAAGGGCGAATAGCCGAAGTTTTCGTACAGCGATTTAAGGCTTAAATACAGCCGTTCCTCAAAGGAAAGTTTTTCAGGCTTCATCGCCGCCTCCCTGCACACCCTCTTCGTACGCGGAGAGAATCTGTCTGTATCCGCCGCTGCCGTGCTGCAGACAGCGCGAAACGCGCGAGAGCGTGGCCGAGGATATATCCGTAATTTCAATTATTTTGTTGTAGGTATACCCCTTTAACAGCAATTTTGCGCACAGCAGGCGCTGAGAAAGCTGGTCCAGCTCGTTAAAGGTGCAAAGGTCGACAAGCAGTTTTTCAAAGTCTTCTGGTGAAGTAATCTTTGCAAACAGCTCGTACAAATCTTTATGTGCGCGTTCATTTTCAAATTTTTCCATATATATACCTTTCCGCAGTCTGTCTGCGGCAATTATGCGCGACTGCGCCGCACATACAGACACATTGATTTACTACTATATTCTACTTCATCACTTTAAATTTGTAAAGTGTTTTTTGCACAAAAATACATTTTGCACCCTTTTACGCGCCGCAAAATACTCATTATGCGACAATTAGGTTGACTACTTAAGCAAAACAATATAAAATACCTAATAGTCAGGCGCTTATTTTATGCCGCAAAGGTACAAAAAATCAGATAAGAGCCGCAAGGAAAAATTATGGCGGATACGCTGTATATCGTAATGCCGTGCTATAACGAAGAAGAAGTTCTGCACATCACGGCGCAAAAGCTTGGCGAAAAGCTGGACGAGCTTGAAAAAAACGGAAAAATAAGCAACGAAAGCCGCGTACTGTTTGTTGACGACGGTTCAAAGGACCGCACGTGGGCGATTATAAACGAGCTGCACGAAAAGGACGGGCGCTTTCAGGGCGTAAAACTTTCGCGCAACCGCGGACACCAGAACGCGCTGCTTGCGGGACTGTATACGGCCGAAGAAAAGGCTGACGCCATTATCTCCATGGACGCCGACCTGCAGGACGACATAGACGCGGTGGACAAGATGCTGGACGCATATTATGACGGAGCTGAGGTTGTATACGGAGTGCGCTCGCACAGGGCGAAGGACAGCTTTTTCAAGCGCACCACGGCCGAGGGTTTTTACAAGATAATGCAGGCTCTGGGCGTTGAAATAGTGTTCAACCACGCCGACTACCGACTTATGAGCAAGCGCGCGGTTGCGGGACTTAAGCAGTTCAAAGAGGTAAACCTGTTCTTGCGCGGCATTGTGCCCATGATAGGGTTCAAAAGCGACAAGGTCTACTATGAGCGCGCCGAACGCGCCGCAGGCAAGAGCAAGTATCCGCTGAAAAAGATGCTCGGACTTGCCGTGGACGGAATAACCTCCTTTTCAACAAAGCCGCTGGGATTTATATTCACGGTGGCGGCGATACTCATTGCTCTGGGCGTTGCGGGACTGATTGTAACCATAACGCTGACCGCGCTTGAAATAATGCCCTTCTGGGGAATAATCCTCTCCGCAATGGCGCTGTTTACTGGCATTCTGGCGGCGTGCACAGCCGTTGTGGGACTGTACGTGGGCAAGAACTATATGGAGACCAAGCACCGCCCTCCCTTCATCATAGAAAGTAAAACAGACGACGAAAAATAATGTCTGAATAATTAAAAGCGCCCCGGCCGGGCAAAACCCGCGCCGGGGGGTTTTTTTTTGGTTTTTTTACGAAATATTTAAAACATTTTTGGTTTTTTTAAAAAAAAAATAT
>ERZ1090860.461-NODE-462-length-24204-cov-30.780322_pt1 | contig 24204 bp, 17 predicted proteins | sample MGYA00478483_ERZ1090860 | MGnify/ENA primary metagenome ERZ1090860 (study PRJEB33644, sample SAMEA5815741) | chicken gut metagenome | biome: Chicken; feature: Gastrointestinal Tract; material: Caecum | place: Ireland | collected 2019-01-01 | study: A study of the...
GGTCTCTCCTGTCTCTTTCCTTCTTTTTCTTGCCCTCCCGTGAGGCGCTCAGATATAATACCACCCCCTCCCTCTTTTGTCAACACTTTTTTCTCGTTTTTTTCAGTCTTTTTCAATTTCCGCGCCGGTTGCAACCGGCGGGCAAATATGCTACTCTTATTATAAATAATAGGAACACAGACCGGAGGGGATTACCCATGCCTATCAAGATTCCCGACTCCCTGCCCGCCACCGCGGTGCTGGAGAGCGAAAACATCTTTGTCATGACGGAATACCGGGCCATCCATCAGGATATCCGCCCGCTGAACGTCCTGATCCTCAACCTGATGCCCACCAAGATCGTCACGGAGACGCAGATCCTGCGCAAGCTATCCAACACACCGGTGCAGATCCAGGTGGAGCTGCTGCGCACCGCCAGCTACCACTCCCAGCACACCGATGAGGATCACCTGGCCTCCTTCTACACCACCTTTGACCAGGTGCGCCACCGGAACTTCGACGGCATGATCATCACCGGCGCGCCGGTGGAGAATCTGGAGTTCAGCCAGGTGGAGTACTGGCCGGAGCTGTGCGAGATCATGGCGTGGAGCCGCACCCATGTCCACTCCACCCTCCATATCTGCTGGGGGGCTCAGGCGGGGCTCTACTTCCACCACGGGGTGGAGAAGCGCTCCCTCCCCAGGAAGCTCTTCGGCGTGTATGAGCACCGGGTGCTCAAGCCCTCCTCCCCCCTGTTCCGCGGCTTTGACGACGTGTTCTTCGCCCCGCACTCCCGCTATACCGAGGTGTGGGAGGCCGACATCCGGAAGGCCGCCGGCCTGGAGCTGCTGGCTACCTCCTCCGAGGCGGGGGTGTACGCGGTCAAGACCGCGGACAGCAGCCAGTTCTTCGTCATGGGCCACCCGGAATATGACCCCGACACCCTGGCCCGGGAGTACTGGCGGGACAAGGACAAGGGGCTGGACATCGACGTGCCCGCCCACTATTTCCCGGAGGACGACCCCGCCCGGGTGCCCATCGTCCGCTGGCGCAGCGCCGGGCAGCTGCTTTACACCAACTGGCTGAATTACTACGTCTATCAGACCACGCCCTATGATCTGACAAAGCTCCACGCATAAGCGGTGCGGCGCTCCGCGCGCGTTCGTCCGTATCGCAGCATCCCTCCCGGCCGGGTGGCCGGGAGGGATTTTTTATGGCAAGTTATACGGAACACTATCAGCTCCACCAGTGGGTGCCCGAGGACGACTTTCTCAGAACCGATTTCAACGAGGACTTTGCCAAGATCGACGCGGCGCTGGAGGGTAAGCCGGAGATTGTCACCGGCAGCTACATCGGCCACGGGGGCACCAGAGAGGTCAGCCTGGGCTTTGAGCCAGCGGCCGTGGTGGTAGATCTGGACAGCCTCTACACCGGCCTCACCGTCACGCCCAACGGCCACAAGTACATCAAAATCACCGCCAACGGCTTTGAGGCCCTGGACGACGAGGACAACCCGGATGCCGTCTCCGCCAACACAAAGGGGGACGCCTATTACTACATTGCGGTAAAATAGAAGGAGGGCGTGCCCCGTGGGGCACGCCCTCCTTGTCTTGCTTCAAGGATTAAGCGTCCTGAAATCAGGTGAGATCCGTAGCCAGGTTGAGGTCAACAGTGGTAGTCTGCTGATCCACAGTCCAGGTGAAGGTAACCTCCACATCCTCGAAGGTAGTGGCACCATCCGCACTCGCAGTGAAGACGATCTGTCCGCTGCCGGTGGGAGTGGTGACCGTCGCATTGTTCCGGCTGGCATCATAACCAGCGACGTCTCTTACAAGACCGTTGGTGTTGGTGCCGGCAATGTACTTGGTGTCGCCGGTAGCGGTGATCTCGAAAGAGCCAGTCACAGTGGCAACGATCTCATTGTCGTTGCCCTCGACGTACACCACATCATTGGCGGCGGCGTAGGTGTCGCAATCCTCAAGATCGTCGCCGTTCACGGTGACCGCAACATCCAGATCACCGTCGGTGGTGATGGAGAGGGCCAGGCCAGCCACATCAACGGCGGTGTAGCCGTCCTCGATGTCGAAGCCGCTGCCGGTCACAGTGACGGAGCCAACAGCGATCCAGTCATAGTTGTTGTTGGCGTCCAGACGGCCCCAGACATGGGTGCCGGCCAGAGGAGTGCTGCCAGCCAGGTGGGTGGAGCTGTCGGTACGGTTGGTGATCGTGGCGGAAGCCGTGGGCACGAAGGTCTCCACGCCGTTCACGCGGCCCACATAGCTGGGGATAAGCCAGTTGCCAGTGAAAGAGACAGTCGCATCGTAGACAAACCGATAGGTATCATCGAAGCCGCGGCTGTCCTCAACCTCCCAGGTATAGGTGTTGCCGTTGCGGGTGCGGTCAACGATGGTGTAGCCCTGATCCTCCATCTCGGCCTCGATCAGGCTCATGCAGAGATCCAGATCGGGGAAGTCGGGGGAATCATAGAGATCATCGTTATAGTAGATATAGGCACAGTTATCAGCATCGCTCAGAACCACCAGATAGTCGCTGGTGTCGAAGTCAACGGTGGTGTCGTCGATATCCCAAATCCAGGCGGCACGGATGGTCTCGTTGCGGCTGCCGCCGGTGACGATGACAGCGTACTTGTCGGTGCGGGTAAAGACGCCGGGGGTGACCTCGTCATTGGCGCTGTCCACGTCGGTGACATCCCACACGTTGGAGCTGTCCAGCTGAGTCAGGTAGGGGTAGATGTCGGGGTTATTGGTGGACCAGTCCACGGTGCCGTTCAGGGTCAGGTTGGCCTCGTAGGCATCGATGGGATCCTTGTCGGAGATGTCATAGGTGCCGTCGGCGTTCTCGCTGTAGGCATAGGCCTTCATGTAGGAGCGCTCACGGTCGAAGTTGTGGCCGCCCTTGTCGTTGATCTCAATGGCGGCGGGAGTGCCGTCCTCAAACACCACGTTCAGCCACAGCTCGTCGCCGCGGATGTAGTTGGCGTTGAGCACCAGCATCCAGTCGCTGCTGTCGGTGGTGGGCTCGGAATTGAACAGGACCAGCTCAGCCAGACTGGAGGCGTCCCAGCCGCCCTGGTTGTTCTTTTCCAGCACGGGGTAGACCTGGGCGTCCACGCCCTGGGCCACGTCGCTCATGTTGGAGTAGCCGGTGGCCACGCCGTAGGTATCGCTGTCCTCATAGTAGAAGGCGATGGTGTTGCGGTCGATGGCGTAGGAGACTTCCTTGCCCTCGGCGGTGACATTGCGATCCGCGTCGCCGTCGGCAACCGTCAGGTACAGGGTGCCGTCGCCGGTGCTGTAGTCGTTGTTGGCGGTGTTAGTCGCATCGTCAGAAGTCCAGCCGACGGTGTACTGGAGGTTATTGTCGGTGCGGACGCCGGCATAGGGGGCGTCGGAGTTGGCGGCGATGTAGGCGATGGCCCGGTCGCTGTCATCCACCAGAGGCTCGTTGTCGCTGTTCTCAGCGATCCAGCCGTCGTTGTCCAGGGTGTTGAGGTTCATGACGTTCTCGATGGTGAGCTCGTCGCCGTCCTCGTTCAGGGTGTACTCGATGACAGTGCCGATGGCGGCGCCGGTGTCATGGCCCTCCAGCACGTCGCGGGTGCCCAGGTAGTCCTCCAGGGCGGCATCCTGACGGGCGTTGGTGCTGCCGGGGAAGGCCTCGCGGGAGTCGTTCCAGTTCAGGTCGAACAGCTTCTCGGTGCCGTCGGCCATGAGGATCCGCAGGTTGCCGCCGCGGCGCAGGCCGTTCAGGGTCCAGGCGGACTCCAGCACCAGGCCGTAGTTGGTCTCGACCTCCTCGGCGGGCCGGATGGCGGCCACATAGCCGTTGGAGTCCAGGATGAAGTCATACAGGGTGTCGAAGCCGGGCTCGTTGCGGGCGTCGGTGATGTCGAAGTGGGTCAGGTCGGGATCGGCCAGGGAGGCGGCGTCCAGGATGTAGGACTGGCGGTACTCAGTGGTGTCGTCCACGGTGATGTACAGCTCGTCATTCTTGTCGCGGTCCACCTGGGTCATGGTGCCGGTGACGATCTCGGGCAGGTACACATAGGTACGGCCGCCGTACTCCACGTACAGGATCAGATCCTCGGCGTCCAGGTCCAGGGCGTCAATGGCAGCCACGCCGCCCAGGGACACGGACTCGGCATACACCACGTCGCCCAGGTCGCGGGTGACGGTGTTGGCGGTGTTGGTCAGGTTGCCGTTCTTGTCATAGGGGGTGTAGAAGGACAGCTCCTCGTTGCGCTCACTGTAGCGGGTGACCTCGGACAGGGTCTCCACCAGGTACAGGACGTAGTCGGCGGTGCCGTCGTCGTCGTTGTCGATGACCTCCACCTCGATGCCGTTCAGGTCGAACTTGTCGTCGTGATTCCGGTCATTGATGTGGGCGTTGATCACCTCAATGGCGTCGGCCTCGCTGTCCACGTGACCGTAGTTCACATAGTACTCGGTGTCGTCGTCAGCGGTCACGCCGGTGCCCTTCAGGTAGTCGCTGGAGGTGTCCTCGTTGGAGGCATTGGTCAGCACCACGTTCTGGTCATCGTTGGTGGCCACGCCGATGACGGTGGAGTTGGACAGGATGGTGGTCTTCTCCACGTACAGGGTCACGGCCTTGCCGATGTACTCCACGGGGGTGGACACGTTGAAGGGCACGATGCCGTCAACCACGATGCCCTCTTCCACGCGGGTGTTGGCGGTGGTGGAGTCGTACCAGACCACGCTCTCCAGGTTGGTGCGGCCCTCACGCAGGGAGGCGTCGGACTCGGTGCCCTGCAGCTGCGCCCACTCGTTGCCCACAACCACGCCCTCGACGCGGATCACGCCGAACACGGAGGACAGGATGGTGCGGTGGTCGTCATAGGCGATGGCGTAGCCGTTGCGGTACTCCTGGATCAGCTCCACGTCCAGGGCGTTGTAGATGAGCAGAGCCGCGTCGTCACGGTTCAGAGGCTCGCTCACGTCCTTGGTGAAGTTGCGGAAGATGCCCAGCTGCTGCGCCAGGGCGGCGGTGTTCAGCGCCCAGTCGGGGCCAACCAGGCCCTCGATCTCAGCGTTGTAGCCCAGGGCGGCCAGCAGCATCTTGGCGGCCTCAACGCCGGTCACGTTGGCGCTGGGGTCAAAGGTGTTGTCGCCGCGGCCGGCAATGATGCCGCGCACATAGCAGTAGTTGATGTAGCCGCGGGCCCAGTTGGCGGCGATGTCGGTGAGGCCGCTGTTGACATTCTGATACAGAGTGTCGCAGTCCTCGTTGTTGGTCAGGGCGACAGAAATCATCTTCGCCATCTGCGCGCGGTCCACGTCGCCAGTGGGATTGTAAGAGCCGTCGGGCTGGCCCTCAATGATGCCCAGCGTGGTGAGCATGGAAACCGCATCCTTGTTCACGATCTCTTCCCGGTCGGAGAAATCGTTGTAGCTCACAGCGGAAGCGCCGACGACCATCAGGCCAATGACCATGACGACGGCCAGCACCAGGCTGAGAGCCCGTTTGAGGTTTCTCATCTTGGATTTTCCTCCTTCTAAAATTTGAGGCTCAGATTGCCATATTCCACCAATATCCGGTAAAATAGGGAAATCAGAGGCGTATGACGACCCTTGCATGCGGTTTGAAGTGAGGAAATCCTGTGATATTTTGAAGCTTTTGGCCCAGTTTTCGTCTCAGAAGTTCCCACGGTAGACATTTGGTAGACACGAGGCGGCAAATGAAAGGGCGCGCAGCGGGAAACCGCTGCGCGCCAATGGGTTGCGGGATTGATTTGGTAGACATTTGGTAGACATGGCCTCAAAACACAGTCTGCAGGGGAGAAAGCTTCCCCCTGAGAGGTGGGGCTGCTTCAGAATTGTGCGGCGCTGAAAACGCATTCTCCGCCCACATAGGAGGCCAATACCTGCGCGCCCAGCAGTTCTTCCGGCGGGCAGGTCAGCAGGTTCCGATCCATCACCACGAAGTCGGCCAGCATGCCGGGCCGGATGCGCCCCTTGACGTGCTCCTCTCCCGAGGCGCAGGCGCTCCCGGCGGTGTAGGCGTACAGGGCCTGGGCGGGGGTAAGGGCCTGCTCCGGCAGGAAGGGGCCGGCCCCGGCAAAGTCCCGCCGGGTCACGGCGCAGTAGATCCCCTCCATGGGGTTCAGGTGCTCCACGGGGCAGTCGGTGCCGAAGGCCAGCGCCACCCCCTGCCGCGCCATTTCGCCCCAGGCATAGGCGTGGGGCAGCCGCGCCTCCCCCAGGCGTGCGGGGGCGATGTGCATGTCCCCGTTGATGAACACCGGCTGCACATAGGCCGTCATGTCCAGCTCCTTCATGCGGCCGATCTGTGCCTTGTCCATGATCTGGCAGTGAACCAGGCCGTGGCGGGGATGCAGCCATGGCATTTCCCTCCTGGCCCGCGCAACGGAGCGCAGCACCATCTCGGCGGCCCCGTCGCCGATGGCGTGGACGGCGGCGGGCAGGTTGTGCCGGTGGGCAGTGAGCACCAGGCGATCCAGCGCCTCCTGCTCCGGGTAGATGGGCAGGCCCCGGGTCTCCGGCGCGTCGGCGTAGGGCCCCCGCAGGAAGGCGGTGCGGGCCCCCAGGGAGCCGTCGGCCAGGATCTTGACGGTGGATATGCGGAAGCGGTGGCTGGCGCCATAGTCTGCCATGCCCCGCTCAAAGAACTCGTCCAGGGTCTCCGGCTCGGTGAGGAGAGCCTGCTCCGCCATGCGCAGCTTGAGCCGTCCGGACTCCGCCAGGGCCCGCAGGCCGTCCATCAGGGCGTAGGGCTTCTCCTCCGGGGCGTATTTGAAGTCGTCGCTCTGGATGCTGGTCAGGCCCACGGCAAAGAGATCCCGCTGGGCCTCCACCACCCGCTCCAGCAGGGCGGCCAGGCCCACCGAGGGCAGGGCGGCCTTGATATCGTCCACCACATTCTCCTTGACCACCCCGTTGGGCTCTCCCCGCTCGTCCACCTCGGCAAACTCACCGTATTTTGCCACGGTGTCCCGGTTCAGCCCCAGCAGCTCCATGGCCCGGGAGTTGAGCACCCCCACGTGGAAGCAGGAGCGGAGAATGAGGATGGGGTACTGGGTGCTCACCTGATCCAGCTCCCGGCAGGTGGGGAAGCGGTGCACGTCGGTGAAGAGCTCCTGGTTCCACCCTTCTCCCAGCAGCCACCGGCCGCCGGAGCCGTCAAAGCCGGCCAGGCCCCGGCGCAGCCGCTCCTGCACCTCGGCCAGGGAGGCGGCGCCAAAGAGATCCACCGACAGCTTGGTCTTGACGTAGTGGATAAAGTGCAGATGGGAGTCGTTGAAGCCGGGGAGTACAAAGCGGCCCCGGAGATCCAGGGTCTCCCACCCCCCGGGGGAGAATTCGCGGACAAAGTCCTCCGCCTCACCCGCGCTCCCCACATAGGCGAAGTAGTCCCCCTCCACCACGGCGGCCTGCGCCAGCGGGCGGGCGGGATCCATGGTGGCGATGGTTCCGTTGGTCAGCAGCAGCATCTGCATGCTCCTCTCTCTCAGATGGCAAAGGGATCCAGATTGAAGGTCTCGTCCAGGCCCGCCAGGAACTCGCTGAGCAGTTCCACGGTGCCCTCCACGTCGGTGAGGCAGCCCACCTCGCTGGGGGAGTGCATGTAGCGCAGGGGGATGGAGACGGTGGTCACCGGGGTGCCGCCGTTGGTCTGGTTCATCTTGTCCGCGTCGGTGCCCATGACGCCGGAGGCCACCTCGTACTGGACGGACAGGCCCATCCTGCGGGCGGTCTCCTCCAGGGCACGGTTGGCCGGGGCGCTGCACACCGAGCTCATGCACAGCACCGGCCCGCCGCCCAGCTTGATGTCCCCGAACCGCTGGGGCAGGGAGCCGGAGAAGTCGGAGGTGTGGATCACATCCACGGCGATGGCCAGGCTGGGCTTCACCCGGCTGGCCGCGTGGAAGGCGCCCCGCATGGTGGTCTCCTCCCCGGTGGTGGTGGCGGCGTACACCCCCACCCTGGCCCCCTTGTCCCGGGCCCGCAGCAGGGCGTGGAGCACCGTGTAGGCCCCCAGACGGTTGTCCAGCCCCCGGCCGGCAATGCAGTCATTCTCCAGCTCGTCCACCGTGTAGGTGTAGGTGACGAAGTCCCCGGGGGAGACCAGGCGCCTGGCGTCCTCCTGATCCCGGAAGCCGCAGTCGATGTAAAGGTCGGTGAGCTCCGGCTCCGCCTTGACCTCTCCCTTCTGGAGCAGCAGGCCCATGACGCCGGTGACCCGCTTTTTGCCCAGCACGGTGACCCGCTTCCCCTGGGCCAGGGACAGGCGCACGCCGCCGGCCTTGCCCACGTGGAGATAGCCCTCCTTGGTGATGTGGGTCACCCGGAAGCCGATCTCGTCGATGTGGCCGCACAGCAGCACCCGGAAGGGGCTGTCATCGTTGATGGAGGAGATCACATCCCCCGCCGGATCGGTGGCCACAGTGACGCCCTGCTCCTTCATGTAGGCGGCCACCTTCTTCTGGAGGGGGATTTCCCCGCCGCTCACCGACTCGGTGCGGAGCATCTCATATAAAAATTCCCGATTCATGGAACTCTACCTCATTTCTTTAACAGTACATGGAAGCGCACGCCCCCCTCCCAGTTGGCGGCCCAGATATCGCCGCCGTGGAAGAGGACAATCTTTCTTGCAATATAGAGGCCCAGGCCGAAGTTGCCGCCCTTGCCCCGGTAAAACTTGTCAAACAGGGTGTTCATCACAGCGGGCGGGATCTGGCTGCCGTCATTCTCCACGGTCAAAAGATACCCGTCCTTCTCATCCCGCGCCCCGATGTGGATATAGCTTTTGGCGTACCGCACGGCGTTTTCCACAAGGTTGTCCAGCACGGTCTGCAGGGCCGCGGCGTTGCCCGGCACCACACAGTCCTCCGGCACTTCGGTCAGGAGATGAATCCCCCGGTCATTGCTCTGAAACCGCTTGCAGCACTCGGCGGCCAGCGTTTGGAGGGTGAGCTGCTGAAATTCGCTCTGCCGGCCCAGGATGTGGTCAAAGGAGGAGACATAGAGCATGGCCTTGATGCCAGACTCCAGCACCTGGCTCTCCTGCATGATGATGTCGATGGCCTCTCCGCCGTAGATGCCGTCCTGGTAGGCGGCGCAGCAGTTCTGGATGACCATAATGGGGGTCTTGAGGCCGTGGGAGACGCTCTGGTAGAAGAACTCCTCATCCTCGTTAATCTCCACCACGTTGCGCTGGATCTGGGCCAGCTTGTTGACCACCCGGCCGATCTCATCCTCCCGGGTTGTCTGGAGCACCGGATCAGCCCAGTTCTTCCCCTTGATGCGATCCATATTCTCCGACAGTTTCTCCAGGGGCGCCACAATGCGCAGGGCGGCCCGCCGGGCCAGGAAGAGATTGAGCACCAGCAGCATCAGGAAGAGGAAGAGCAGGCCCCGCCACTGCCGGGCGGTCAGTTCCCACCCCGGGAAGACCGCCAGCAGCAAGTATCCCAGGGCCAGCCCCATGGCCAGCGCGCCGAACAGGGTGAGAAATACCCACAGCTGCACGCTCAGCGGCTTGTTTTGCAGCCAATACTTAGTCGAAAACCGATTCATGATCCCCCTCAGTCAGGCAGTAGCCCAGTCCATACAGTGTGCGGATCTCGATGGCCGGCAGCTTCTTGCGCAGGCGCCGGATGGTATCGTCCACCACCCGGTCGGAGCCGTAGAACGTATAGCCCCACACAGCGTTGAGAATCTCCCCCCGCTTGAGCACCAGCCCCTGGTTGGCAGCCAGATGGAGCAGCAGGTCGTACTCCTTGACGGTCAGCGGGATCGCCTCGCCCTCCCGGCCGGAGACCAGATGCTTCTCCAGATGTACCGTATAGGGGCCCACCCGCACCTCCGTGGGCTTGGGGCGGCTGCCCTTGAGCAGGCGCTCCACCTTGATGACCAGCTCCCGCACCAGGAAGGGCTTTGGGATATAGTCGTCGCAGCCCAGCTCCAGCCCCGCCACCCGGTCGATGTCCTGGTTGCGGGCGGAGATGAAGATCACATAGCTGTCCGGGTTCCTCTGCTTTACCTCCCGGAAGACCGTGAAGCCGTCGATATCCGGCAGCATGATGTCAATCACCCACAGATCCGTCGGCTTGTCCATGTTCTGCACCGCGTCCTCGCCGTTGAGAAAGCTGCGCACATCATAGCCCTCTTTCTGCAGATACCGGGTAATCAGGTTGTTCAGAACCGCCTCGTCCTCCACTACGCTGATCCACATGATGCCGCACCGCCCTTTCGACAAAAATCTGATGATTTATTATAGCACGGATAGGGCTGGCGGAACAGGGGGTGCCGGGCGGAATTCCTCAGCAGCGGCAAAGCGCCCCCCAGGCCGGGAAGGCTTGGGGGGCGCCGGCTGGGATCAGCCTACCATGGTGAAGTACTGGAAGTCCCACTGGCCCACCGGCGTACGGCCGGGGCCGGAGACCTTGCTGTGGTCAATGACCTGGGTGTAGGTGGTGTAGTTGATGGGGCAGATGACCATATTCTCCATCAGGACATCCTCGGCCTCCTTCAGGTAGCCGTCGCGCTCCGTGCCGGAGGTCTGCGCCGCCATCTTGACGGCCGTGTCGTAGGCCTCATTCTCCGGGTTGAGGGTGGTGTCGTTGGGCATGCCGGCGTACTCCTTGTAGCGCCAGCGGGAGTCGTTCAGGCCCTCGGCGGTGAAGAGGGAGAGCATGGTCATGGGATCGTTGTAGTCGGCGCTCCAGCCGGTGAAGGAGATCGACCAGTCGCCGGAGTTGATGGTGTTGGTAAACACGGCGTACTCCTGCACCTGCAGGTTGACGTGGATGCCCAGGTTCTCCTGCCACATCTGCTGCACAGCCTCCACGATCAGGGAGTTGTTGCCGCTGTCATAGTAGAGGATGTTCAGCTCGGGGAAGCCCTCGCCGTTGGGGTAGCCGGCGGCGGCCAGATACTCCTGGGCCTCCTCCACCTTGGCGGAGTAGGGATCGATCTCATACTCCTCCACCACGTTGCCGTTCTCATCCAGCGGGCGCATGCTCTCGCCGGTGGACAGCTTGAAGGTGGGAGCCACGAAGGCGGCGGCGGGCACCGCGCCGTCCCGCAGAACCTGGTCGGTGATCATGCTGCGGTCGATAGCCAGGGCCAGAGCCTTGCGCACGTTCAGATCGTTGACCACGTCGGCGTCCATGTTGAACTGCAGGTAGGTACAGCCCAGGGCGGGCTCGCTGGAGAAGTTGGGATCCTCGGCCAGCAGGCGGGGGATCTCGGAGCCGGGCAGGATGCTGGTGACATTGATCTCGCCGGCCTCATAGCCCTGCAGGGAGGTGGTGGCGTCGGAGATAAAGAGAATGCGCACGCCGGCCAGATTCACGTTGTCGGCGTTCCAGTAGTTCTCGTTCTTCTTGAGCAGGATGTGGGAGCCCACCTGGTACTCCTCCAGAGTGAAGGCGCCGTTGGTGACGCACTTGGCGGGATCCTTCTCCCAGCCCTCGCCGGTGGAGGCCATGTCCTCGCGGCAGGGCATGTAGGTGAACCAGGACACCAGGTTCAGGAAGTAGGCGGTGGGCTGGATCAGCTCCACCTGGAGGGTCTTGTCGTCCAGGGCCTTGACCGCCACATCGTCCGCACTGCCCTCGCCGCTGAAGTAGTCATAGGCGCCCTTGATGTAGTCGGTCATCAGGAAGGCATAGGGGGAGGCCATCTCGGGGGAGCAGGCCCGCTTCCAGGCGTACTCATAGTCGTAGGCAGTGACGGGCTCGCCGTCAGACCATACCAAACCGTCCCGCAGGTGGAAGGTGTACACGGTGTCCTCCACGCCCTCGGCGTTGGCAGAGAGCTCATAGCTCTCGGCCGAAGCCATCTGGATGCCGTCCTTGGTGTCCCGCACCAGGCCGTCATACAGGTTCAGGATGACATGGCCGCCCATGCTGGACGTGTTGAGCTGGGGATCCCAGGTCTTGGGCTCCTCACCCACGTTGTAGACCAGGTAATCCGAGGACGTCCCGGTGCCACCCGTGGAGGTGGCTTCTGCGGCGGGGGTCTGGCTGCTCTCTGTGCTGGTGGTGGGCGCGCAGGCGGCCAGGCCCAGGATCATGGAACCGGCCAGCAGCATGGAAACCAGATTCTTTGCTTTCATTCTGTTACCTCCTTCTTTTCCTCTATTGCACTCGAAACTTTATGACAAGCAACCGCGTGGTTGCTTCCCACCTGACAAAGGGAGGGCTCCTGCTCGGCGCAGATACCCATGGCATAGGGGCAGCGGGTGCGGAACCGGCAGCCGGAGGGCGGGTCGATGGGGCTTGGGATATCGCCCTGGAGCATGATGGGCTCGCTGCCCCGGGCCACCTCCGGATCGGGCACCGGAACCGAGGAGAGCAGGGCCTCGGTATAGGGGTGGAGATGGTTCTGATAGATCTCCTCGCTGTCGCCCAGCTCCACCAGCTTGCCCAGGTACATGACGCCGATGCGGTTGGAGATATGGCGCACCATGGACAGGTCGTGGGCGATGAAGAGATAGGTCAGGCCGAACTCCCGCTGGAGATCCTCCAGCATGTTGACCACCTGGGCCTGGATGGACACGTCCAGGGCGGAGATGGGCTCGTCACAGACGATGAATTCCGGGTTGACCGCCAGGGCCCGTGCGATGCCGATGCGCTAGCGCTGGCCGCCGGAGAACTCATGGGGATAGCGGTTGGCGTGCTCCTTCATCAGGCCCACGTGATCCAGCAGCTCGTAGACCCGCTGGTTGCGCGCCTCCTTGGTGGTGAGCTCGGAGTGGAGATCCAGCGCCTCCCGGATGATGTCCATGACCGTCATGCGGGCGTCCAGGGAGGCGTAGGGATCCTGGAAGATCATCTGGATCCGCTTGCGGAAGGGGAGCAGCTGGGGGCCGGTCAGGTGGCTGATATCGGTGCCGTCGTAGACCACCCGCCCCTCGGTGGGCTCGTACAGCCTGGTAATGGTGCGGCCCAGGGTGCTCTTGCCGCAGCCGGACTCCCCCACCAGGCCGAAGGTCTCGTGGCGGAAGATGTCAAAGCTGACGTGATCCACGGACTGGATGGTCTGCTTCTTCCGGCCGAACAGGCCAACGGGCTTGTAGAAATATTTGGTTACGTTATCCAGCTCCAGCAGCTTATCCGTCGACACGCCGCGTCCCTCCCTTCCGCTTTTCATAGTCCGGATTGGCCGGTGCCTCGTCGTCCAGCAGCCAGCACATGGTGCGGTGCTCACCGTCGGTGAAATAGGGGGGCATCTCCTCCTGGCACACGTTCATGCAGTAGGGGCAGCGGGCGCTGAAGGGGCAGCCCTTGGGGGGATTGATCAGGTTGGGCGGGGTGCCGGGGATGGGCTTGAGCCGCTGCTTCTCTCCCCCTGCAACCCGCGGAATGGAGTCGATAAGGCCCATGGTGTAGGGGTGCTGGGGGTGATAAAAGATGTCGTCGGCGGAGGCGTCCTCCATGATGAGGCCGCCGTACATCACCGCCACCTTGTCGCACAGGGTGGCCACCACGCCCAGATCGTGGGTGATCAGGATGGTGGTCATGTCCAGCTTGTGGTTGAGCTCCTTGATCAGGTTGAGGATCTGGGCCTGGATGGTCACATCCAGGGCGGTGGTGGGCTCGTCCGCGATGAGCAGCTTGGGACTGCAGGCCAAGGCCATGGCAATCATGGCTCGCTGCCGCATGCCGCCGGAAAACTCGTGGGGGTAGTTGTGGATGCGCTTCTCCGGAGAGGGGATGCCCACCAGGCGCAGCATCTCGATGGCCCGCTCTCTGGCCTGGGCCTTGGTCATCTTCTCGTGCTCCAGGATCATCTCCACGATCTGGTTGCCCACGGTGTAGACCGGGTTGAGGGAGGTCATGGGATCCTGGAAGATCATGGCGATCTCCTTGCCGCGCACCCGGCGCATCTGCCGCTTGCTGTAGGAGAGGATGTCCTTGTCCTGGAAGAAGATCTCCCCGTCCACCACCCGGCCGGGGTGCTGGAGCAGGCCCATGATGGAGAGGCTGGTCACGCTCTTGCCGCTGCCGCTCTCCCCCACGATGCCCAGCACCTCGCCCTGATTCAGGTCGAAGCTGATGCCGCGGACGGCCTTGACCTCGCCCACGTGGGTGAAAAAGGAGGTCTTCAGATTCCGAACGGAAAGTAAACGTCTTGACATATCGCCACTCACTTTCTGAGCCTGGGATCCAGGGAATCCCGGAGGCCGTCGCTAAACAGGTTGAGCGCCAGGATGGTGATGCTCATGATCAGCGCGGGGTAGAACAGCTGATAGGGGTTGGTGTAGAGGCTGGGCAGGGCCGCGTTGGCCAGGGAGCCCCAGGACGCCTGGGGCTTGGACACGCCCAGGCCGATGAAGCTCAGGAAGGCCTCTGTGAACATGGCCCCGGGGATCTGCATGGCCAGGGACACCATGATGGGCCCCATGGCGTTGGGGATCAGGTGGCGGATCAGGATCTTCCGGGTGGGCACGCCCAGCAGGATGGCCGCGGAGATGAACTCCTGATCCCGCATGCCGATGACCTGGGAGCGGACAATGCGGGCCATGCCCAGCCAGTTTGTCAGGCCCATGGCCAGGATGATGGAGTGCAGGCCGGAGCCGAAGACCACCATGATCAGGATGACATAGAGCATCATGGGGATGGAGCTCAGCGTGTCCACAATGCGCATCATCACGTTGTCCACGGTGCCGCCGAAATAGCCGGCAATGCCGCCGTAGAGCACGCCCACAACCAGGTTGACCAGGGCGGCCACCACGCCTACCAGCAGGGACACCCGGGCGCCGTACACCACCCGGATGAACAGATCCCGCCCCAGGGAGTCGGTGCCCCAGATGTAGGTCTTGTTCAGAACCGTTTTTGCGGGGTGGATCTGCTGGTCGTCATAGTACACATGGTAGCGCTCCAGCTTGTCCTCCAGGATGCGCTCGGCCTCCCGGACGCTTACGGTCTCAGGGGCGCTGTCGCCATAGTAGTCCTTCAGATACTCCACATCCGCCACTGTGATCGGGGTTCCGTCGCTGTGGAGGGCCTCCTGCTGAATAAACTCCGCATTGGCCCGGAAATAGACGCCGTAGTCCACCATCAGCTCCTTGCCGTTGATCTCGTAGAGGTAGACGCGGTTGGTCTTATCGTCCTTGAGCAGGGTGGAGGCGCCCAGCAGGTGCCCCTTGTCGTCGGTATTGATGCACTTGTAGTCGGTGGTCACATAGACATAGTACCCCTCGCCCAGATCGTAGATCTTCAGCTCCGGCGGGATGTTTGCGTAGGTCAGATCCTGCTCCTCATAAGAGTAGGGCCAGAACATGGGCACAAAAATGGCGGAGAGGATGACGATCAGGACGATGACCATGGAGAGCAGGGCGGTCTTGTTCCTGCACAGCCTCTGCCAGCAGTCCTGGAGATAGGTCAGGCTGGGGCCGCCGATGGCCTCGGAGGCGCTGGCATCCCGCTGGGCGGGCTGCCAGCGGCGGTCGGTTGCGTTCATGGGTTTCCTCGCCTCCTCAGTCCAGTTTGATTCTCGGGTCGATGAATACGTAGATGATGTCCACAATCAGCACGGAGATCACCAGCAGCACGGCAAAGAACACGGTGATGCCCATGATCAGGGGGTAGTCGCGGTTGAGGATGCTGTCGGTGAACAGGCTGCCTACGCCGGGGATGCCGAAGACCTCCTCAATGACGAAGGAGCCGGTGACGATGGAGGCGATCATGGGCCCAATGTAGGTCACCACGGGCAGCAGGGCATTGCGCAGGGCATGCTTGCAGATCACTTTTGCCTCGGATAAGCCCTTGCTGCGGGCGGTGCGGATGTAATCCTGCTGCTGCACCTCCACCAGGCTGGTTCGGGTCAGGCGGGTGACAAAGGACAGCGGGAAGGCCGCAATAACCAGCACCGGCCCGATATAGCCCGACACCACATCCACGCCGAAGGCCGGCACCAGCCCCAGGGTACGGCTGAAAATAAAGAGGAAGCCGGTGGCCAGCACAAAGCTGGGGATGGTGGAGCCCAGGGTGGACAATATCATGAAGAACCGGTCTATCAGTTTGTTCTGCCTCAAGGCGCATATGATGCCGAACATGATGCCGGCAAACACCACCACCAGGGAGGCGTAGAGGCCGATGGTCAGGGAGTAGGGGAAACCGTCAGAGATGACCTTGTTGACGGTCATGCCGGCAATGGTATAGGACACGCCGAAGTCCCCCCGCAGGAAATTGCCCAGATAGATGAAATACTGCTTCCAGATGGGCTGATCCAGGCCATACTTGGCCATCATGGCCGCCTGGATCTCCGCGTTGGGCATCTTCTCCGCCGCAAAGGGGTTGCCGGGAATGGCCTTCATCAGGAAAAAGGTAATGGTGATGATGAAGAAGATGGTGATGACGGCGGACAGGATGCGCTTCAGAATATATTTCAGCATGGCGGCTCCTTTCTGAACGGCCGGCAGGAGGGCTCGTTCCTGGTGTGGTTGAAAATGTAGTGCTTTAGCGTATTATAGTACATAAATGTCTGAGAAATATCCCATAAACGTGTGAAATATCACATAATTCGTCTACAGCCGCCGATAGTAGGGGCGGATGGAGGGATGGGGCTGCACATGCCAGATATAGACATCCCGATAGTCCTCCAGCAGGATTGTGTACCAATTTCCATCCGCCGCCAGGATACCGGCCACGGCAATGGTGGACAGCCAGCACACCCCCCAGCCCAGCAGGGGGAAGAGGCCGGCGGCGGTGTAAAAGTCCCACAGCAGCAGGGCGCAGGACAGGCAGAACGCCGCCAATACCTGCCCTTTGCCGGTGCTGCGGAGGAAGTTCCGCACGGCGCGCTCCAGATCCAGCAGGGTAAACAGGCACAGGAACCCGGCCAGCCCGGTCAGAACCCAGTCATTGTCCTGAGGGACGAGCCGGGCGCACAGGAACAGCAGCCCAACGGCCGTCTGGAGCACCATCTGCAGGCAGGCCCGCAGCTGGACATAGACCGAGCAGAATACCGGGTGCGGAAAGCGGGGCAGCTCCCCAGGATCGGCACATCCGTGGAGGAGCGCCGTCCCCGCCCCCAGCCGGGCGCCGCCCTGCAGGACGGCCATGAGTCCCGCCCCGGTGAGGGCGGATAAAAAGCTGCTGAGCTGTACGGAGTCCAGCAGAGAGAGCTCGATAACAGGGATCAGGCTGGAGAGATTCCCCAGCAGCGCAAGCAGAAGGAACAGGAGAAAGAGGATGGAGGCCGCTGCCCGCCCCCGCCGCCGGAACAGCAGGCACACAGCCCCCGCCAGCAGGGCCGAAACAAGAAGCCAGGGCTGTCCGCCCGCGGGAAGGTATCCCCGAAAGCCCAGCAGGGGCGCCGCCAGAAAGGGGAGCACGCACCCCAGCAAGAGATAGTGCAGTACGCTCAGGGCCCGGCACAGCAGGGGGCGGGCCGCGCGCTCCTTCCTCTGCAGCATCAGTTCCAGCAGCCGGCCCAGGTTCAGCGGCCCTCCGTCCGGGCCCTGATAGTAGCTGCGCAGGGCGGCCAGGGCTCCCAGCGGCCGGAGCATCAGCAGGGTGTATGCCAGATACCAGACCAGGCAGCCCGCACCGCCGGCCTGAATCATGGCAAACATCACCAGCCAGCGGAATGCAGCGTGATCCCCGGGTACAGACAGCAGCAGGGCGCGCAGCACCTCCCGCCGCTGGGCCGGCGTGCACTGCTCCCCCAGAAAGACGGCAAAGTTGTGTTTATGGTGCACCTCACTGAATACCCCGGCCGAACGGATCCAGAAGGAGAGGCCCAGGCAGAGGATCAGAAAAAAGTAGGGCTGATCCCATAAAAAATCCATTCTGCACCTCCACATCCGATTTTATTGGCATCTTATCACAATCTCACTCCCGCTGCAACCGGCACGCCGGCCGCATGAGGAGCGGAAATATGGCGGAGGACTGGTATAGATATCCTTCGGCTGAGGGAGACTAGGGGCAGGCTGGAGCGTGATGGCATTGGAAATTCATATCCGGGATGACCAGAAGCTGGTGGAGATCTGGCTGAACAGGCGGGAGCAGGGGGATCCGGAGCTCCGGGGCAGGCTGAAGCCTTTCTTCCAAACGTACCACGCCCGGAAGTATCTGGTGGCTGTGTATCAGTCCGGGGAGGAGCCGCTTTACGACGGAACGCGGGAGCTGCTGCTCTACAACCGCAGGCGGCAGGCAGAGCGGGAGGTTCGGCGGGAGAAAGGGGTCAGCCCAACTGCGAGCGCCTGAGTCCTCCGGCGGGCCCGAATGGCCGGGGCGGCGGAATATCATTCCGCCGCAGCCTGTCGAAAAAGTCTTTTCGGCAGGCTGCTAAACTTTTTGAAACTTCAAAAAAGTTTCAAAAAGTTGTTTGATCCAACGCGAAAGGGAACCCTGACGGTTCCCTTTCACACTATTCTTCCCTCCGAATCCTTCGGCTGGAGGTTTTTCGACAGCCTGTGGCGGCGGAATATCATTCCGCCGTCTCCTTTTTATTTTTGTTGCTCTTCCCCTTGTCCCATGATACAATGTTATCTGTAAATATAGAATTATTCCAAATGTTATTGACAGAAAGGGGCGGCACATGATCCAAGCCTTTGACATCGCCGGCTACTGCCGCATCTCCGTGGACGAGGAACTGGATCGGGACAACGTGTCCATCGAGAACCAGAAGGCCATCATCGGGGACTTTGTCAGGCAGAAGTTCCCCGGCAGCACCCTCACCTTCTACGAGGATCGGGATCGCTCCGGCTACACCTTTGAGCAGCGGGAGGGCTACCAGGCCATGCGGAAGGGGCTCATGTCCCATCGGTACCACATCCTCATCGTCAAGGACTTCTCCCGCTTCTCCCGGCGCAACAGCCGGGGGCTGGTGGAGCTGGAGGATCTGCGGGACGCGGGGGTGCGCATCATCTCCATCGGGGACAGCATCGACTTCCCCAACGACGACGACTGGCTGAAAATCCAGTTTCAGTTTCTCATCAACGAGATGCCCGTCACCGACACCAGCAAGAAGGTGAAGTCGGTGATCCTGCGGCGGCAGGCGGACGGCAAGTGGATCTGCGCCGCCCCCTACGGCTATCTCATCAACAGGCACCAAGAGTTTGAGCTCATCCCCACCGAGGCGGAGGTGGTGCGGGAGATCTTCCGGCTGTACATCGACGGCTGGGGATACAAGAAGATCGCCAACCACCTGACCGACCAGGGGGTGCCCACCCCCCGCATGGCGGAGCGGGAGCGGAAGGAGGCCGCCGGGGAGGACTGCAGGCGCACCGCCAGGCCGGTGTGGGCCATCGTCACCGTCCAGGGGATTCTGGACAACGACTTCTACATCGGCACCCTGCGGCAGGGCAAGTACACCCGGAAGAAGATCAACGGGAAGGACGTGCGCCGGGACGCGGGGGAGCACGTGGTCATTGAGCACCACCACCAGCCCATCATCGACTACCGCACCTTCGCCACCGTCCGCGCCCTGCGGGAGAGCCGCTCCGCCGCCCACTACCGGGGGCAGAAGAAAAACGACAACGTGTACTCCGGCTTTCTGGAGTGCGGGGACTGCGGGGCCCCCATGTTCGCCATGAGCCGCTCCGACCTGCGCCCGGCCTACACCTGCGGCACCTACCACCGCCGGGGCCTGAAGGGCTGCACCAGCCACCACATCCGGGTGGACAGGCTGGACGAGCTGATGAAGGCCTACGTCCGGAAGGTGAAGGACAGCTCCGCGGAGATGCTGGAGCGGCTCAACGGGGAGCTGTCCCGGGAGCGGGAGGACGTGGCCGAGGCCGGCCAGAGCGCCGTCCACCTGGAGGAGGTGCTGGCCCAGCTCCAGGAGGAGCTGAAGGCCACCAAGCGCCAGCGCATCCGGGATCTGGTGAAGCACCCGGAGCAGGAGGAGCTGCTGGAGCAGACCTACGATGAACTGGAGAGCGACCTGGCCCGCCGCATCGAGGGCATCCGGAACCAGCTGGCCATGGCGGTGGACAAGCGCAACACCATCATCCGGGTCAACCGGGCGGCCAAGACGGCCCTGGAGGTGTTCGACGACATCCTGGCTAAGGACAAGCTGGAGCGGAACGATCTCCAGCTCATCATCCGGAAGATCAGGGTCTATGAGGATCATCTGGAAATCCAGCTCAAGGCCGACGTGGACAGCCTGCTCCGGTGCGGGGCCCTCCCGGAGGAGATGCCGGAGGCCGCGGCCGCCATGGCCCCGGTTCAGGGGGACACCGTAAATTTTAAGGAGGGCATGGGACATATCTCATCCATTACCATCGTCCAGCGGTCTGAAAAGCGGCCGGACAAGGTGTTCCATGCCAATGTTGTCAGTGAGGGCGACCCGCTGGAGATCTACACCGACAAGGACGGCGGCGTCATTTTTAAGAAGTATTCCCTGATGGGCGGCCTGGGGGATTTCTCCGGGCAGATGTGCGAGACCCTGAACAAGACCACCGGCGAGATCGCCGTGATCACCGACCGGGACGCCTGCATCGCCGTGGCCGGCCTGTCCCGGCGGGAACTGATGGACAAGCGCATTTCCCCCGAGTTGGAGCAGATCATGGAGGGCCGGCAGATCTACCAGTACCAGGGCGGCTCCGCCCCGGTGCCGGTGTGCGACGGTGAGGACAAGTACCTCATCGCCTGCGCCGCCCCCATCCTGTCCGAGGGGGACGTGCTGGGCTGCGTGCTCTTTGTGGGCACCGAGGGCGCCCTGAGCAGCAGCGAGACCGACTACAAGCTGGCTCAGACCATCGCGGGCTTTTTGGGGCGGCACATGGAATCGTGATGCAAATGGAAGGGGGCATCCTTATCAGGATGCCCCCTTCCATTTGAGAAAAGCTGCACGCAGGGCAGGCCTCGATTTCTGGCGAAAAAGTCGGCCTGCCCTGCGTGAGAAGTGTCATTTCCGAGGCACATGTCCCCGGAAATGACGGATTTTCATTTTATTTTTCCGCCTGCGGGCGGCGGAACTCTGTGAGACAGAAGGGGCCCCTGCCGGCGGCAGGACCCCTGTTCTCTTTCTGTCTAGCCGCCCAGGGTCATGCCGCTGCCGCCGGACAGGCCGTCCTTTTCCAGCATCCGCTCCAGCACCTGCACGTCGGTGGCGATGTCCATGGCATCGTCCTGGAACAGGCGATCCAGCTGCTTTTCGAAGCCCTCCACCACCTTGTCCATCATGCCCTCGATGCGCTCCTTGGCAGAGCGGATGTTCTCCCCCTCCACGCCCTGCTCCTCCATGCGGGCATAGGCCTTGAGGATCTTCAGGGTGGTGGGCAGGTAGTAGCTCAGAAAGCTGCGCAGCTGCCCGGTCCGATTGGGGTTCTGCTTCTGGTAGGCGAAGATCTTGCCGGTGATCTCCCCGATGCGGTCGATCTTCTGGCTCATCATCTCGTCGTCGATGTCGTCGTTGAGCTGCCGGATGGCGGAGAGCACCGCGTCGTCGTCGGTCATATCCAGGGTGTCCTCTTCCTTCTCGCACTCCTCCTCCGGCTCGGGCGCGGGGGGCGCCTCCTCCTGGAGGCCCTCGTCGCTGAGGATCAGCCGGCCGGTGGACATGTCCAGATAGCCCTTCTCCAAAACCCCGCTGTCCAGCATATCCTGGAGATCGTCACAGGCCTTGTGGACGGACACGGGCATGGCCTGGGCCAGGGTGGTGATGGAGATGCTCTCCCGCTTGCCGATGAGGGCCAGGTACTTGCGGAAACGCTTGGCCTTTTTAGTGCGCTGGGTGCCCGCCCAGATCATGGCCAGGCCGCCGCCGAAAAAGCCGATCACCGGGCTCATGACCGCCAGGGCGTTGAGGAAGCCGCTGCCCATGGCCACCGCCGGGAAGCCGGTGAGGGCGATGCCGAAGACCACCGCCAGCACGATGCCCCAGATGGTCAGGCCCTTGCCCCGATCCAGGTTCACCGGCTTGCCCTGCCGGGGGCTGCGGCCGGTGTAGGCCTGGCCCGCCGGGGGCGTCTGCCGGCCCATGCCCTGGGTGCCGGGGGCCGCCCCCTCCCGGCGCATGTCGTATGGATGGCGGGAAGTCCGGCGGCGGGAATCCCTGGTGAGCTTGCGGAAGAGCAGAATCAGCCCGACGGGCCACACCGGGCTCACCAGTAAAACAATGGTAACAATCCAGGAGATGAGATCCCCCGGATCTGGCCGATTTTCGTTTTGATAGCTTGCCATGGGCCATGTCCCCCTGTTTCTTGTTCGTTTTCCTGTCTGCTATTCTATCACAGAAGTGTTAAAGTTTCGCTGGATAAGTCCTTTAAGAAAGATGAAAAATGATTCTGTCCCCTCAGATCCCGGGCCTTTTTATCATACTGCGAATTTGCCCCGGTGTAAAGCGGTTTCCGCCGGTTTTTCCGGCAAAGGCATCCGGGCCGCGCCGCGCGCGGATGTAACCGTTCTGTAATTGCTTTTTGCGGATGAAAGACCTATAATGAAACTCGGTTATAAACTTCTCACACAGTTGGAGCTGATTGATATGGAAAAGCAAGCGGGCCGGCGTGTGGCGGAGCGCCCTCCCAAGCAAAAGCGGAGCGAGAAGAAGCTCGCTCTGATCGTCCTGTTGATTGTGGTTCTGGCCCTGGGGGCCGGATATACCGGGCTGTGCGCCGCCGCGGGCGGCGGCACCCTGCTGCCCAACACCAGCATCGCCGGTGTGGACGTGGGCGGCATGGGCCGGGACGCGGCCTCCGCCGCCCTGGAGGAGGCCCTGCCGGGCCTGCTCTCCGGCAGCAGCGCCCAGTTTCTCTGCGACGGGAAAACGTACACCGTCCAGGGGGATGATCCCACCGTCCAGGCGGACGCCGCCGCCGCGGTGGACGCCGCCCTGGCGGAGCAGTCCTCCGGCGGCTTCTTCGTCCGGGGCTGGCGGTATCTGTCCGCCCTGCTGGGCGGGCAGCGCCTCCCCCTGACCGTCACCATCACCGGCACGCCGGCGGCGGTGACCCAGGCGGTGGAGGAGTGCGCCGATCCCGAGGCCCAGACCACCTGGGAGGTGACGGACACCGAGCTGGTGCTCCACAAGGGGGTCACCGGCCGCACCATCGACACCGCCGCCCTCATCGACGCGCTGGAGGAGCGGCTGGGCCAGTCGGTCTCCGGCACGGACGCCGACGCCGCGCCCATTGAGGCCCAGGTCACCACCGCGCCCCCCGCCGACCCGGACTTTGACGCCATCCGGGACGAGATCGCCGTGGAGCCCGCCGACGCCTACTTAGACAAGGAGACCCGGGAGGTCGTCCCCTCGGTCACCGGCGTGGACTTCGACACCGAGGCCGCCAAGGCCGCCCTGGACGCCTCGGACGAGGGCGGAACCGTGGGCGTGCCCCTCACCCTTACCGAGCCCAGCATCACCACCGCCAATCTGGAAGACAACCTGTTCAAGGACGTGCTGGGCACCGGCACCACCTCCTGCGCCGGCCCGTCCAACCGCTGGTTCAACATCGACCTGGCCGCCGACCGGGTGAACGACACCATCCTCCTGCCCGGGGAGACCTTCTCCTACAACGACACGGCGGGCCCCTACACCCTGGCCAGCGGCTACAAGGCCGCGGGCACCTACCAGAACGGCCAGAGCGTGGACGCCACCGCCGGCGGCATCTGCCAGCTGTCCTCCACCCTGTACTGGGTGACCCTGAAGGCCAATCTGGAGACGGTGGAGCGCCACAAGCACCAGTTCAACGGCGGCTATATGCCGGTCATCGGCACCGATGCCACCGTATGGAGCAATCAGCTGGACTTCCGCTTCAAGAACAGCACTGAGTATCCCATCAAGATCGAGGCCTATCTGGACAGCAGCCACAAGCTCCATGTGACCATCCGGGGCACCGACACCACCGGCATCCACGGGGAGCCCTACAGCGTGGTCATCTCCAGCGTACCCTTCAAGAACACTTATCAGCCCAAGGACAGCATCCCCGTGGGCAGCGAGCCCGTGCGGGACACCAACTACTCCCGGTACAACGGCTACACCGTGGACGTGTACCAGAAGCTGGTGGACGCCAACGGCAATACCGTGGACACCATCTTCCTCTACCGGAACACCTATAAGGCCTCCGACGCAGTGTACTACTACAACCCCGCCGACGCGGCCCGGCTGGGCATCGACACCTCCACCGGCCTGAAAACCCTGACGCCGGTGACGCCCACGCCGTCCCCCTCCGCCAGCGCGGAGCCGTCGGCCACCCCGTCGGCCACGCCCGGCACATCCCCCTCCGTCCAGCCCACATCCACCCCGACGCCGGAGGCCACGCCGTCGC
>ERZ1090860.466-NODE-467-length-24085-cov-23.233167_pt1 | contig 24085 bp, 21 predicted proteins | sample MGYA00478483_ERZ1090860 | MGnify/ENA primary metagenome ERZ1090860 (study PRJEB33644, sample SAMEA5815741) | chicken gut metagenome | biome: Chicken; feature: Gastrointestinal Tract; material: Caecum | place: Ireland | collected 2019-01-01 | study: A study of the...
CCCCCCCCCCCCCCCCCCCCCCCCCCCCCCCCCCCCCCCCCCCCCCCGGCCCCGCTTGTTTTCCTGGTTTTTACAGATTTGCGTCCAGCACGGCGGTATAGGCCGCCTCGGGCATGACGCCCACCTTCCGGTCGATCTCCTTGCCGTCCTTGAGGAACACCACGGTGGGGATGCTCATGACGCCGAAGCGCATGGCCAGGCCGGGCTGGTCGTCGGTGTTCACCTTGCCCACCAGCACCCTGCCCTCATACTTCCGGGCCAGGCCGTCGATCACCGGGGAGAGCATCTTGCAGGGCCCGCACCAGGAGGCCCAGAAGTCCACCATGGACAGCCCGCTGGCCGTCGCCTTGTCAAACGCCTCTTCCGTCAAATGAATCAGTGCCATATTGAATCCGTCCTTTCTCTGTCTTGAAAATCAGATATAGTTTAGCCTGTTTGAATCAGGGTATCCACATATTCCGCCGCCCGGTGGCCCGCCACCTGGCCCTCCCCCACGGCCTTGGAGACCTGGAGGGGCTGCCCGGTGCAGTCCCCCGCGGCGAACACGCCGGGGACGCTGGCGGCCATGTTCCGATCCACCCGGATGTAGTTCCCCTCCAGCTCCAGGCCGGGGAGCAGCTCCGCCGGGGCCATGGAGGGCCGGAGGATGAACACCCCCTCGCAGGGGAGGGTCACGCTGTCGGCCTGCACGGCCTCCACCGTCCTGTCCCCCAGCACCCGGAGCTTCCCCGCCTGCACATAGGGGATGTCGGGCCGCAGGCCCTCCGGCGGCCGGGGGCTGACGAAGGTGACCCTGCAGCCGATCTCCCTGAGGTAGTTGGCCTCATGGGGGGCGTCGGCGGCCCGGCCAATTACCACGACCTCCTTATTCCGATAGAGCATCCCGTCGCAGGTGGCGCAGTAGCTCACCCCCGCGCCCAGGTGCTCCGCCTCGCCGGGGAGCTTTCCCGCCTGCACCACGCCGGTGGCCAGCACCACAGCGCGGGCCTGCTCCACCTCGCTGCCCACGGCCAGGTAAAACTCCGTCCCCATGGGCAGGATGTTCAGCACCCGGCCGTTTCGGCGCTCCACGCCCATCTCACGGGCGTGTGCCTCGAACCGCTCCAGCAGCTCCGGCCCCGTGACGCCGAAAAAGCCCAGGTAGTTGTCAATGCGGCGGGTCTTGTACAGGGCGTTGTCCCGGGCGTCGCCGCCGATGACCACCACCGACTTGCCCCGGGCCCTGGCCTGCAACGCGGCGGACAGGCCCGCCGGGCCGCCGCCTACGACCGCGATGTCGTACACTGGTACTCCCCCTCCCGATCTCCGAAGATGGCGGCGATCACCGCCGCCACCTCCGGATTGGCGATCTCATAGTATACCTCGTTGCCCGACCGGGAGCACTTGACCACCCCGGCGGCCTTGAGGCGCATCAGGTGCTGGGAGATGCAGGACTGGGACTGGCCGGTGTTGGCCTCCATACAGCCCACGTTGCGGCACCCGCACACCAGCAGGCCCCGGACAATCCGCAGCCGGACGGGGTGGGCCAGGGCCTTGAGCAGAGCCGCCCGCCCCTCGTAGTCCACCTTCTGTTCGTCCATGCCTCTCACCTCACATCCAAACTTTCTAATATTATTATATTCAAATATTCTAATATGTCAACCCCCATTTTCAAATTTGATCCGGCGGCACGGATTCCGCCCGCCGCCCCAGGCTGTCGAAAAACCTCCCAGAAGGAAAGCCTCGCAGAGTTCCTGCGGCCATCTCGGCCTAAGAGCCGCCGCAAGCGGCGGTTGGCCTCGAAACGCGCCTGCGGGCGCAGGCAGCCGCAGGAATCAAAATCAAAATCCGTCATTTCCGGCGACATGTGCGTCGGAAATGACACTTCTCATGGTGGAAGGGGTGACTTTTTCGCAAGAAAACGAACCTCTTCCACCATGCAATCTTTCTCGAAAAAGCGGCAAAGCCGCTTTTTCGACGCGCTACGGCGGTACGGATTCCGCCCGCCGCCCTTTCTTTTCCCGCCGGTCTGTGTTATGATGAGGGGGAACACGGAAAGGAGGCGTTGTCATGGCGCCGCACAGAAAAATCCCCCTGTTTCTGCTGCCGATCCTGCTGATCCTGCTGGCCGGCGCGGTTGTGCTCCTGGTACGGGGGCAGCCCCTGACCCTGGAGCGCATCTTCCACCGGCAGGGCTATGCCATCACCGGCCAGACCGAGACCGCCTTGACCCTCACCCTCTCCCGCGACCAGATGCCGGAGGGCTTTCCCGAGGAGGTGCCCATCAGCCAGGCGGAGGGGGAGCTGGAGCTGCTCCTGTATCAGGACAGAGACACCAGCTTTTATCTCACCGCGTTCGCCCAGTCCAACCAGGATTCCGATATTCTCCACGCCAGCGTCGAGCTCCGGCACCAGCTGTCCCGGGAGGGCGGTGAGCTTCTCCTCCCCTACCAGGTCAACGAGGACGGCAGCATCACCGTCGGCCTGGGCATCGACCGCGAGAGCGTCCGGGCGGACGGGGAGGCCCGGCCCGAGGCCGTGCTCCTGGCCGGCCAGAGCAGCAGCCGGTTCGATCTGTATATCGACCGGGCCCTCTTCCTCCGCTCCGACGCGCTCAGCTTCCAGATCGGCCCCTTCTACTATCTGACCTACGAGCCCAGCTAAAGGAGGTTTCCCGCCATGTCCACCCTGCTGATCAAGAACGCCCGCTACATCGTCTCCTGTGATGACAGGGACACCCTGCACGAGCACAGCAACCTGTTCATCCGGGACAACGCCATCGAGTACATCGGCCCCGAGCTGCGCCAGGCCGACCAGGTGATCGACGCCTCCACCATGGCGGTGTACCCCGGCCTGATCAACACCCACCACCACCTCTATCAGCTCTTCTCCCGCAACCTGCCCGAGGTGCAGCGGATGGAGCTGTTTCCCTGGCTGGTGACCCTGTACGAGGTGTGGAAGAACCTGGATGAGGAGGTGGTGGCCGCCTCCACCCAGGTGGGGCTGGCCGAGCTGCTGAAAACCGGCTGCACCACCTGTTTTGACCACCACTATGTATTCCCCGACCGGGCCGGGGATCTCATCGGCGCCCAGTTCCGGGCGGCGGAGCGTCTGGGCATGCGGTTCCACGCCTCCCGGGGCTCCATGGATCTGTCCAAGAAGGACGGCGGCCTGCCCCCCGACAGCGTGGTGCAGGACATCGACGCCATCCTGGCCGACTCGGAGCGGCTGGTGCGGGTGTGGCACGATCCGGCCCGCTTCTCCATGCGGCAGGTGGCCCTGGCCCCCTGCTCCCCCTTCTCGGTGTCCACCGACCTGCTGCGGGAGAGCGCACGCCTGGCCCGCGCCCTGGGTGTGCGCCTGCACACCCACGTGGCGGAGACGAAGGACGAGGAGCAGTACACCCTGGAGAAGTTCGGCCTGCGGCCCCTGGCCTACCTGGAGGGGCTGGGCTGGACTGGCCCCGACGTGTGGTACGCCCACGGCATCCACTTCAACGACGAGGAGCTGGACGTCCTGGCCGCCACCGGCACCGGCGTGGCCCACTGCCCCATCTCCAACATGAAGCTGTCCTCCGGCGTGTGCCGGGTGCCCGACATGCTCCGCCGGGGGGTGCCGGTGGGGCTGGCGGTGGACGGTGCCGCCTCCAACGACGGCTCCAACCTGCTGGAGGAGCTGCGGGTGTGCTACCTGCTCCACCGGCTGAACTGGAGCCAGAACGCCCCCACCGGGTACGACATCCTGAAAATCGCCACCCGGGGCTCCGCCCGGCTGCTGGGCCGGGATGACATCGGGTATCTGGCCGCCGGCATGGCCGCCGACTGCTTCCTCATCGATCTGGAGCGGGTGGAGCTGGCGGGGGCCCAGTTTGACCCCATGTCCCTGCTGGGCACCGTGGGCTTCAAGGGCCCGGTGGACTACACCATCGTCAACGGCGTGCCCGTGGTGCAGCGGGGGGAGCTGGTTACCGCCGATGAGGCGGAGCTGACCGCCCAGGCCAACGGAACCGTCCGGCGCTATCTGGGCCGCCTGTGACGTTCTCCCGCGGCCGGCTTGCAGACCCATTGCGCGATCCCCCGGCGCGGGCCCCGTCTGAGGTGGGGCCCGTGCCCTGATCTCCCTCAGGAAGGCAGATGTTACTCCCATGGACGACAACAGCCAGAACCGGCTGACCACCGGCAGCGTTCCCCGGAAGATGCTCCTGTTCGCGCTGCCGATTTTTCTCAGCAACCTGTTCCAGCAGCTCTACAACGCGGTGGACTCGCTGATTGTGGGCCAGTTCATCGGCCAGCAGGCCCTGGCCGCGGTCAGCTCCTCCTCCAGCCTGATCCTGCTGCTCATCGGCTTCATCAACGGCGTGTCCCTGGGCGCCGGTGTGCTCATCGCCCGCTTTTACGGCGCCGAGGACGAGGAGCACCTGGAGCGGGCCGTCCACACCACCCTGGCTCTGGGCCTGACGGCCGGCGCGGTGCTCACTGTGCTGGGCGTGGTGCTCTCTCCGCTGATTCTCCACTGGATGGGCACGCCGGCCGATGTAATTGACAACTCCATCCTCTATTTCCGGGTCTACTTCCTGGGCTCCATCGCGGTGGTGCTCTATAACATGGGGGCCAGCATCCTCCAGTCCGTGGGGGACAGCCGCAGCCCCATGGTTTACCTGATCCTGGCCTCCCTGACCAATGTGGTGCTGGATCTCCTCTTCGTGGCGGTGTTCCGCTGGGGGGTGGGCTCCGCCGCCCTGGCCACCATCCTCAGCCAGATTCTCAGCGCCTTCCTGGCCTTCCGCAGGCTCACCCGCACCCGGGCATGCTACCGGGTGAACTGGCGGCGCATCCGCTTTGAGGGGCCCATGCTCCGCCAGGTGGTCACGCTGGGCATCCCCTCCGGTGTGCAGAGCTCGGTGGTCTCCCTGGCCAACGTGATCGTCCAGGCCAATATCAACGCCTTTGGTTCCGCCGCCATGGCCGGCTGCGGCGCCTACAGCAAGATTGAGGGCTTCGCCTTCCTCCCCGTCACCTGCTTCGCCCTGGCCCTGTCCACCTTCGTCAGCCAGAACATCGGCGCCCGGCGCTTCGACCGGGTGCGCCAGGGCATGAAGTTCGGCCTCATCTGCAGCCCCGTGCTGGCGGAGCTCATCGGGGTGGCTATCTTCACCCTGGCCCCCTTCCTGATCGCCCTGTTCAACAGCGATCCCACCGTGGTGTCCTTCGGCGTGAACGACGCCCGCACGGTGGCCCTGTTCTACTGTCTGCTCTCCTTCTCCCACTGCTGCGCAGGCATCCTCCGGGGTATGGGCCGCCCCGTCGTGCCCATGGCCATCATGCTGTGCGTCTGGTGCGCCCTGCGCATCACCTATATCACCGTGACCGTCCACTTCATCCCGGACATCCACGTGGTCTACTGGGCCTATCCCCTCACCTGGGCCATCAGCTCGGTGCTGTTCCTGTTCTGCCTGCGGCGGATGCGCTTTCCGTCCGAGGAGCATGGGGAGCCCGCATCCTATACCAGGGGATGACCCGCCCCGCACCTGCGGACGGGAAAGGAGGAGACGCCATGCACAAATCGGGGCACGCACCGTCCGACATCCCCAGTAAAATCTCTGCGTGAAAGGGCTTGCCTATTCCTCCTCCATCGTGTATAATGTTTGTCAGCCAATCCGCCGGTATGATGGAATTGGTAGACGTGACGGACTCAAAATCCGTTGGTGGCAACATCGTGTCGGTTCGAGTCCGACTACCGGCACCAAACCCATATAATCCGAACCCGTTTCCGATAGGCAATGGGTTCGGATTATTGCTTTGGCGCCACCAACAGAAAGGGCCGGAGAGGACGAATATCCTCTCCGGCCCCTTCCAGTTATTTCGGCATGTGGGTCACGGTGTGGGTCAAAGTCTGACCCACATTTTGACCCACACTGTATTCCAGCAAAAAGTAACAAAACCGGCGGAAATCATCCGATTTCCGCCGGTTTGTGGAGCTGGAAACGTGACTTGAACACGCGACCTGCTGATTACGAATCAGCTGCTCTACCGACTGAGCTATTCCAGCGTCCGGCCGCCGGGGGCTTCGGCCCAAAGCGGCGATTTTTATAATACTATACCGGAGGGGCGTTGTCAAGTCCCAACGCCCTGAAATTCAGCGGAACAGGGGAGAGGTGCCCGGCCTCAGAACCCGGGGCTGGAGGCCAGGCGGATCAGCCTGCGCCGCAGGCAGGCGGTGAGCTCCACCTTGCGCACCCCCGCCTCTCCGAAATCGATCACCGCCAGGGAGCCGGCCCGGCTCTCCACCACCCCGGGGCCGAAGGAGCGGTGCACCACCGCCGTGCCGGGCAGATAGTCCTTCTCCCAGGCGGCCACTGCGGCGGCGGAGGGCTCCTTCCGGGGGGCGGCCGCCTCTTTGGGCTTCTGGCTGCTCCAGGCGGGCAGGCCCAGGAACTGCTCCACAAAGGTGGAGGGCGGGGAAGGCTCCCCGAAGCGGTTGACGCAGGTGAGCAGGGTGAGCCGTTTCTTTGCCCGGGTGGCGCCCACGTAGAACAGCCGCCGCTCCTCCTCCAGGGTGCGCTGCTCCTCCTGAGACAGATCATTCCCCTTCCGGGGGTTCACCGAGGGAAAGATGCCGTCCACCGCGTCGATGAGGAACACCCGCTCGTACTCCAGACCCTTGCTGGCGTGGATGGTGGACAGGACGAAGGGGCAGCCGGAGCTGTTTCCCGCCTCCACCGTCTCCCGCAGGACATCCAGCCGGCGGAGCAGCCCCTCCACCCCCGGCTCCTGCCGGGCCAGGGCTAGCAGGATGTCCACCCGGCTGCGGTCGCCCCCCTGGCTGGACAGGTAGTCCCCGTAGCCCATGTATTTGACGATGCGCTGGAGGGCGGCGAAGCTGGACAGCTGGGGCAGCTTGGACAGGTGGGTGCGCAGGGCCTTGAGCCGTCCAACCTGCCAGGGCTCGATGCCGCCGCCGTCAATCAGGGCGTCCAGCACGGGCGCCCCCTCCGGCACCCGGCGGAGCCTGTCCTGGAGGATGTTCCGCTTGATGCGCACCTCCAGCTTGTAGTACACCCGCAGCAGCCGCTCCCGGTCGGTGGGATCCAGGGCCAGGCGGAGCACGTCGGTGAGATCCCGCACCGCCGGGCTGGTGAAGAAGAAGCCCTCCCGCTGGCGGCAGGCGTAGGGGATGCCCCGCCGCTCCAGCAGATCGATGAGGGGCAGGGCGCTGTCGTTGTTGCGGTAGAGCACCGCGGTGGGAACCGCGCAGTCCTCCGCCGCCTGGGCCAGGTAGCAGGCCTGCTGCCCGTAGTCCTCCAGCTGGACATGGCGCACCGCCTCCCCCTGGGGGCGGCTGGGGCGCATGTGCTTGGCGTGGCGGCTGCCGTTGCGCTGGATGAAGGCATCCGCCTTCTCCACAATGGAGCCGGCGGAGCGGTAGTTGGTCTCCATCAGCAGCACACGCCCCTCCGGGTAGGCCTTCTGGAAGTCCAGCAGGCCCTGGGGCCAGGCGGCCCGGAAGCCGTAGATGCTCTGATCCTCGTCCCCCACCAGGAACAGGCTGTGGCCCCCCGCCGCCAGCAGGTTGAGGATGGCGTGCTGAATCTTGGAGGTGTCCTGGGCCTCGTCCACGCTGAGGCAGGGGAACCGGCGCTGATACCAGGCCAGCAGCTCCGGGTATTTCCGCAGGGCCCGCCAGGCGAACACCAGCTGGTCGTCGTAGTCCATGCGGCGGTGCTCCTCCAGATAGCTGCGGTAGCCGAAGTACACCGCCGGGAAGTCCACCCCGTCCATGCGGACGGCCCGGATCTCCTCGTCCCGCAGCATGCCGTTCTTGCAGCAGGTGATCTGCCCCCGCACCTCCTTCACCTCCTGCTCCCCCGGCCACTCCGCCCCGTTGGCCTGCATCAGCCAGCGCACCAGGGCATTCAGCTCCCCCTCGCTGCTCCACAGGGCGAAGGGCTCCACCCCACGCAGCCGGGCGTAGCGGGAGACAATGGACTGGCACAGGCCGTTGATGGTGCGGAAGGACAGCTCCTCCGCGTGTTCCTCCCCGAAGAGGGAGATAAAGCGGCGCTTCATGTCCCCGGCGGCGGCCACGGTGTAGGTGACGGTGAGCAGCTGCCGGGGATCCACCCCCCGGCAGTGGATCAGATAGCCCAGCCGGGTCACCAGGGTGGTGGTCTTGCCGCTGCCCGGCACCGCCAGCAGCAGGGTGGCCCCCACGTCGGAGAGGATGGCCGCCTCCTGCTGGGGGTCGGGGTGCAGGCCGTATTTGGCTTTGAACTCTGGGTAGGTCACGGCGTCCGTCCTCCTGTGGATGTGTGGATGGCAGAAAAGGCGGCAGGTCGCCTGCCGCCTTTTTTTAGGGCTTATTTTTAGGGGTTGCACTGGCCGCAGGGGGAGTAGCCCTCGTCCAGCAGGGCCTCCCGGCTGCCCACATAGGTCTGCCGGTTGGCCGGGTTCATGCTGTCCACGCCGGAGCAGTCGGGCAGGTGGAACTTCTTGCTGCTGGTGTTCAGGATGTAGGTGGTCTCCGCCGGGGTCTGGGTGTCCTCCGCCGGGGCCTCATCCCCCTCGGCCCGGCTCTCCCCGGTGGCGTAGTCGATGGCGATGCCGGGCTGGACGTTGTAGACGTACACGTTGAAGCACACGCCCTCCCCGTCATCCTCCATGCTGAGGGCCTCCATCAGCACGCCGGAGGCCACCAGATTGTCCCCCTCAAAGATGGGGGTCACCCGGTAGAGCACATGGTTGTCCGTCTCCTTCACGTAGTCGGCCACCAGGTTCTCAAAAGGCAGCATGCCGTCCACGTTCATGTACCGGGTGCCGGTGATCAGGTTGCGCTCGTTGGCGTTCTCGCCGGTGAGCTGGAAGCCGATCAGGTGGCAGCGGTTATAGAGGTACTGGCCGTCGTACTCCACATTGATCCAGCCGGAGGGGGTCACCGAGCTGATGCTCTCCCGATCCTCGGTGGGCATCAGCTCCGTCCCCACGCAGGCCCAGGCCGGGCCGCAGCGGCCCAGCCCGTCCAGCTCGCTGTAGGTCTCAAAGGCCTCGGTGGTGTACTCGTCCTCGGTGAAAAAGGGCTGGTTGCCGTTGACGGCCACATAGGGCTCGCCGGCATAGGCGGGAATCTCGTCCAGATCGTAGCTGGCGGCGGGCACCACGGACTCCTCACAGCCGGTGAGGAGCAGGACGAACAGGAACAGCAGAGGCAGGACTCGTTTCATCGTTGGTAGACCTCCTTGGTAATGCGGGGGTGGGAACTGCCGGAGAACTCCTCCCGGCTGACCAGCCGCCACCCCGGCGGCTCCGGCCGTATGTCCAGATACACATCGGCGGGGTAGCGCCGGTTCCAGCGGTAGAGCACCAGCCCCTCCATCCGCTCCAGCCAGGGCAGCAGGGGACGGCCCTCCACGAAGCAGAGCTCCCCCGGGCCCGCCCGGTTCAGGAAGTCCTCCGCCGCCGTCAGATGCCCCTCCGCCCCGGGGCCGAACAGGGCCAGGGAGGACGGCGCGCACCACAGCGGCCGCCCCGCCGCATCCGCCAGCACGCGGGCGCTCACCTCCCGATCCCGGCTCTGCCGCCGGCCGCCGAAGGCCATGCCCCAGCCGTCATCCACGCATACGATGGGAATCATCCCGGTACCTCCCGCCTGCATATCTGGGTGGAAACAAAAAGGCAACTGCCGAAGCAGTTGCCTTTTTGGTACGGCTGAAGGGATTCGAACCCCCGACCTTTTGGTTCGTAGCCAAACACTCTATCCAGCTGAGCTACAGCCGCATATCCGTTCAAACGGAGCCGCCTCAACGACGGCTCAATTATACTATCACAGCCGCCGACGAAATGCAAGAGGAAATTCGAATATTTTTGAAATTTTTTCATCCGGCCCCCGGCGGCCCTGCCGCCGCCGGTTGACAATCCCGCCGGGTGCTTTATAATAAGGACAATCACTGCTGACCGGGCCGCGCGGCGCGGCGGGTCAGGAAACGGAAAAGGAGGGAGGCCGCGGTGGGGGACTTGAAGCGGCTGCTGGGCTATCTGGGGCCCTACCGGAGGGATCTGATTCTGGGGGCGCTGCTGGTGCTGGTGGAGACGGCCTTTGAGCTGGTGATCCCCGTGCTCATGGCGGACATCATCGACGTGGGCGTGGCGCGGCAGGATGTGCCCTTTATTCTCCACAAGGGGGTGCAGATGGGGATATGCGCCCTGCTGGCGCTGATTACGGGCCTGCTCTACGCCCGGTTTGCCGCCCGGGCGGCCTATGGCTGGGGCGCCCGCATCCGGGAGGAGCAGTTTGCCCGGGTGCAGAACTACGCATTTTCCAACCTGGATCACTTTGAGACCTCCTCCCTGGTCACCCGCATGACCACCGACGTGACCGTGCTGCAGAACGCCGTCAACGGCGGGCTGCGGCCGCTGGTGCGGGCGCCGGTGATGCTGGTGATGGGCATCGGCCTGTCCATGTGGATGAATGCGGAGCTGGCCCTGGTCTTTCTGGTGTGCACCCCGGTGCTGGGGGTGATCCTCTTCTGGGTGGTGCGCAGGGTGGCCCCCATGTATGGCCGCCTGCAGAAGGCGGTAGACCGGCTCAACAACGTGGTGCAGGAGGGGCTCACCGCCATCCGGGCGGTGAAGGCCTTTGTCCGGGGGGAGTATGAGGAGGAGAAGTTCGCCGCCGTCAACGACGAGCTCACCGACACCAGCCAGAAGACCTTCCACTACGCGGTGCTCAACCTGCCCGCCTTCCAGCTGGTGATGTACACCTCCACCGTGCTGCTCATGTGGTTCGGCGGGAATATGATCCTGGCCGGCAGCCTCCAGGTGGGGGAGCTCACCGGCGTGCTCAGCTATGTGCTCCAGATCATGAACTCCCTGATGCTCATCTCCAACGTGTTCCTGCTGCTCACCCGCTCCCTGGCCAGCGCCAGGCGCATCCTGGAGGTGCTGGACGAGGACATTGTGCTCACCTCCCCGGAGGGCGGGGCGGAGGCGGTGCCCGACGGCGGCGTGGACTTTGAAAACGTCTCCTTCAAATACCACGCCGGGGCGAAGGAGTACGCCCTGTCCGGCGTGAACCTCCACATCCCGGCGGGCCAGACGGTGGGCATCCTGGGGGGCACCGGCTCGGCCAAGACCACCCTGGTGCAGCTCATCCCCCGCCTGTACGACGCCACCGAGGGCACGGTGAAGGTGGGCGGCCGGGACGTGCGGGAGTACGAGCTTCACGCCCTGCGGGACGCGGTGGGCATCGTGCTCCAGAAAAACGTGCTCTTCTCCGGCACCGTGCGGGACAACCTGAAGTGGGGCAATCCTGACGCCACGGATGCGGAGCTGTGGGCGGCCTGCAGAGCGGCCTGCGCCGACGAGTTCCTGGAGCGGATGCCCAGGGGCCTGGACACCGATCTGGGGCAGGGGGGCGTCAACGTCTCCGGCGGGCAGAAGCAGCGGCTGTGCATCGCCCGCACCCTGCTCAAGCATCCCAAGGTGCTCATCTTCGACGACTCCACCAGCGCGGTGGACACCGCCACCGAGGCCCAAATCCGCGCGGCCCTGTCTGCCCTGCCCAACGTGACCAAGCTGATCATCGCCCAGCGCATCACCTCGGTGATGAACACCGACCAGATTGTCATCCTGGAGGACGGCCGGATCCATGCCGTGGGCACCCATGAGAGCCTGCTGGAATCCGACCCGATCTACCAGGAGATCTACGCGTCCCAGATGAAAGGAGGGGAGGAGCATGGCCCGTCAGCTCAGCGCGAAAAAGCCTAAGCACCTGGGGTACACCCTGCGCACCCTGCTGTCCTACCTGGGGCGGCACAAGCTCCTCCTGCTGGCGGTGGCGGTGCTGGTGTCGGTCAGCGCCCTGGCCAACCTGCTGGGCACCTATATGATCCGCCCCGTGGTCAACTCCCTGGCGGGCGGCCAGGTGGGGGATCTCATCCGCGGCGTGGCGGTGACGGCGGGCATCTACGGCCTGGGGGCGGTGTGCGCCTACGGCTACACCCAGATCATGGTGAAGGCCGCCCAGAAGGTGCTGCGGGACATCCGGCGGGATCTCTTCGCCCACCTCCAGACCCTCCCCCTGCGCTTCTTCGACACGCGGCGCCACGGGGACGTGATGAGCTACTTCACCAACGACGTGGACACCATCTCCGACGCGCTGAACAACAGCTTCGCCATGGTGATCCAGAGCTTTATCCAGGTGGCGGGCACCCTGACCATGCTGTTTATCCTCAACTGGCAGCTCTCTCTGGTGGTGGCGGTGTGCTACGTCGTCATGTTCGGCTACGTCCGGTTCAGCGGGAAGCGGAGCAAGGCGTACTACACGAAGCAGCAGGCCAGCCTGGGGGAGCTGGACGGCTACATCGAGGAGATGATGGCCGGCCAGAAGGTGGTGAAGGTGTTCAACCACGAAAAGGCCAGCCTGGAGGAGTTCCGGGCGAAGAACGAGACCCTGCGCCGGGCGGGCACCGGAGCCCAGGGCTATGCGGCCACCATGGTGCCCGCGGTGGTCACCATCTCCTATATTAACTATGCCATCGTGGCGGTGCTGGGGGGCATCATGGCCATCAACGGCATGACCGACGTGGGCAGCCTGGCCAGCTATCTGGTCTTTGTGCGGCAGGCCGCCATGCCCATCAACCAGTTCACCCAGCAGACCAACTTCCTGCTGGCCGCCCTGGCGGGCGCCGAGCGGGTGTTCGAGGTCATGGATCAGCCCGGCGAGGTGGACGAGGGCCGGACTGTGCTGGTCAACGTGAAGGAGGAGGGCGGACGGCTGGTTCCCTGCGGGGAGAAAACCGGGCGCTGGGCCTGGCGGAAGCCGGACGGTGCGCTGATCCCCCTGCGGGGGGACGTGCGCTTTGAGCATGTGGACTTCGGCTATGAGGACGGGCATCCTATCCTGAAGGACATCAGCCTCTACGCCGAGCCGGGGCAGAAGATCGCCTTCGTGGGCTCCACCGGCGCGGGCAAGACCACCATCACCAACCTGATCAACCGCTTCTATGACGTGCAGGGGGGCCGGGTGATCTACGACGGCATCGACGTGCGGGACATCAAAAAGGACGATCTCCGCCGCTCTCTGGGCATTGTCCTCCAGGACACCCACCTGTTCACCGGCACCATCGCGGACAACATCCGCTTCGGCAAGCTGGACGCCACCCGGGAGGAAATTGAGCGGGCCGCCCGCATCGCCAACGCCGACTCCTTCATCCGCCGCCTGCCCCAGGGATACGACACGCCGGTCACCGCCGACGGCGCCAACCTGTCCCAGGGCCAGCGGCAGCTGCTGGCCATCGCCCGGGCCGCCGTGGCCGATCCGCCGGTGCTGATCCTGGACGAGGCCACCTCCTCCATCGACACCCGCACCGAGGCCCTCATTGAGAAGGGCATGGATCAGCTGATGGAGGGGCGCACCGTGTTTGTCATCGCCCACCGGCTGTCCACCGTGCGCAATGCCGATGCCATCCTGGTGCTGGAGCACGGCCAGGTGGTGGAGCGGGGCAGCCACGAGGCCCTGCTGGCCCAGCAGGGCGAGTACTACCAGCTCTACAACGGCATGTTCGAGCTGAGCTGACCGCCGAAAAGCATCCCGGCCCCGGAACTCAGTTCCGGGGCCGGGATTGTCTGTTTCCCGGAAAAACCCGGGGCGCGGCGTCACAGGGCCCAGCGCTGGCTCTCGGCCTGGGTGCGCACCATATGGGCGTAGATGCCGCCCTGCTTCATCAGCTCGGCGGGGGAGCCCTGCTCCGCCGCCACGCCGCGTTCCAGCACCACAACCTTGTCCGCCCCGGCCACGGTGCGCATGCGGTGGGCGATCACCAGCACCGTCTTGTCCCGGATGAGCCGGGACAGGGCGCTCTGGATCAGGGACTCGTTTTCCACGTCCAGGGAGGCGGTGGCCTCATCCAGCAGGATGATGGGGGCGTTTTTCAGAAAGGCCCGGGCGATGGAGATGCACTGCCGCTCACCGCCGGAGAGCTGGCAGCCGTTCTCCCCGATCCCGGTGTTCCACCCGCCGGGCAGCTTCTCGGCAAACTCGTCCACATTGGCCAGCCGGGCGGCAGCGATACACTCGGCGTCGGTGGCGTCCTTCCGGCCGATGCGGATGTTCTCCAGGATGGTGTTGTCAAAGAGGGTCACGTCCTGGAACACGATGGAGTAGAGGGAGAGCAGGGCCTCCGGGTCGGCCTTGGACACGTCCATGCCCCCCACGGTGATCCTCCCCCGGTCGGCGTCCCAGAACCGGGCGGCCAGCCGGGACACGGTGGTCTTGCCCCCGCCGGAGGGGCCCACCAGGGCGGTGACCTCCCCCTGCTTCGCGGTGAAGGACACGTCCTTCAGAACCGTCTCCCCGGTGTTGTAGGAGAAGCCCACGTGGTCGAAGGTGATGTCGCAGCCCCGGTTGGTGAGGGTGTCCGAGCCCTGCTGCACCGGGTGATCCAGGATCTCGTTCATCCGGGCCACATTGGTGCGGGTGCTGATCACGGCGGCCAGGTTCTGTAAGGCACCCTGCAGGGGGTCGTACAGCCGGGATACCACCAGCAGGAACAGGAAGAAGGTGAGCACGTCCAGGCCGCCCTGCACCAGCAGCAGGGAGCCCGTCAGGGCCACCGTGGCAATGCCCAGCTTGAGGATCAGGGAGGCGGACACCACGAAGGCGGCCAGGCCGAACTCGTTGATGATGCTCCGCCGCTCCACCGCCCGGATCTTCTCCTCCAACCCCGCCAGGTAGGCCCCCTCGGCGTTGTTGGAGCGGAGATCCCGCACCGTCTCGATGCACTCCTGAATGCCGTCGGCGCAGGCCATCCTGGCGTCCATGGCCTTCTGGTTCAGCTTCTCCTGCACCCTGGCGGAGCCGGCCACGATGGCGAAGGACACGGGCAGCACCCACAGGGCCGCCAGGGCCATGCGCCAGTCGATGCAGAACAGCCCCGCGGCCACCAGGGTGGTGGAGCAGATGGCCCCGGCCAGCTCGGGGACAAAGTGGGAGAAGCTCTGCTCCAGGAAGGTGCAGTCGGCCATGATGGTGCTGGTGAGATCCGCCAGATCCTTCTTGCCGAAGAAGGACAGGGGGAGCTTCCGCAGCCGCTCGGCCAGGGTGATGCGGCGCACGCCGCTCTCCACATAGGTGGCCAGATAGGTGGCGTTGTACTGGAGCCAGGTGGTCAAAAAGATCAGCCCCACGCAGGCCGCGCACCCCGCAATGTAAAAGGGAACCCGCCCGGCGGCCACCCCGCCGCCCAGCAGCTCCCCCACCAGCAGGTAGAGCAGCCCAACCGGGAGCATAAAGGACAGGTTTTGCAGCACGCAGGCGATGCAGCCCTTGATGAGATCCCTGGCGCCCTGCTCGGACAGGGCGTATTTCCGCTGCAGCTTCTGAATCATGGTTTCATCCCTCCTTGGCGACCTTCCACTGGGTGGAGGTCTGGTAGTTGTCCCACAGGCGGCGGAAGAGGCCGTCCCGGGCCAGCAGCTGGTCATAGGAGCCGTGCTCGGCGATGCGGCCCTCCTCCACCACAAAGATCTGATCCACATGGGCGACGGTGGACAGGCGGTGGGCGATCATCAGCACGGTTTTGCCCTCGGCCAGGCGGGCGAAGGCGGCCTGCACCCTGGCCTCGTTGTCGGGATCGGCAAAGGCGGTGGCCTCGTCCAGGATGATCACCGGGGTGTTTTTCAGCATCACCCGGGCGATGGCAATGCGCTGCTGCTCCCCGCCGGAGAGGTACACCCCCTTGCTGCCGATCACCGTGTCCACCCCCTGGGGCAGCTTTTCCAGGATGTCGCCGCACTGGGCGCTGCGGAGGGCGGCCAGCACCTCCTCCCGGGTGGCCTCCGGCCGCCCCAGCCGCACGTTGTCCAGGATGGAGGCCTTGATGAGCCTGCTGTCCTGGAACACGAAGGACACCGTGTCCATTAGCGTCTCCTTGGCGATGTCCCGCGCGTCCACGCCGCCGATGCGGATCACGCCGCCCTGGGGGTCGAAGAAGCGGGCGATCAGCTGGGCCAGGGTGGTCTTGCCGCCGCCGGAGGGGCCCACAAAGGCCGCCGTGGTACCGGCGGGGATGGAGAGGGTGACGTGCCTGAGCACCTCCGGCCCGCCGCCGTAGCGGAAGCACACGCCGCTCAGCTCCACGGAGCCGTCCCGGGGCTCCCGGGGGCGGGCGGGCTCGGGCAGGGGAGCCAGGTTAAGCACACTGTCGATGCGCTGGAGGGCGTCGTCCACGATCATGGCGTTCTCGCTCTGGAACATGATGTGGGTGAGGGTGACGGAGATCACCGGCGTGATGATGATGTAGAAAATCAGGTTGAGCAGGAACTGGCTGGTAACCCCGTTCCGGGTGAGCACCAGCGCCCCGGCGGTCAGGAAGGCGAACACCCCGTTGATGGCGGCGGTGTAGCACATCATGGGCAGGCGCAGCTGCTTGGTGTAGGCGATCACCCACACCTTGTAGCGGTCGATGGAGTCCTTGAACTTCTTGAAGGAGAAGATGGTCTGGCCGAAGGTCTTGACCACCGGGATGCCCCGGACGTACTCCACCGCCTCGTTGGACATGTCGTCCAGGGCGTCCTGGTACTCCTTCATCTTCTGCTGCATCCGGGGCCCGGTCATAGCCATCATAATGAGGAAGCCCAGGGCCACGGGGGCCAGGCTCAGCAGGCCCAGCCGCCAGTCGAACACCAGCAGCAGCACCAGCAGGCCGATAGGGGTGGCGATGGCCCCCGCCCGGTCGGGGAGCTGGTGGGCCAGGTAGGTCTCGGTGGCGGCGCTGGACTCGTTGACGATCTTGCGCAGCCGGCCGCTGCCGAACTGCTCCGCCGCCCCCAGGGGCAGGGTCACGATGTGGCGCATGGCCTCGATGCGAAGGCTGCTGGCGATGCGGAAGGCCCCCATGTGGGAGCACATGAGCGCCGCGATGTACACCAGCACGGCGAGCACCGCGAACAGCACCGCCATCCAGCCGTTATGGGCCAGGCCCCGGGCCCGGGAGAAGTCCGGGGCGGCGGCCAGCACCTCCCCCATGAGGCGCCAGATGTACCAGTAGGGGATCAGGGCCAGCAGGGCGCTGGCCGCCGACAGCACCCAGGACGCGTAGGTCAGGTATCTGTGCCCGCCGGCGTAGTCCAGGAGCCGCGACAGATTGGATGGTTTCTTCAATGCAATTCCTCCTTTTCCGTGTGCTCGATAGTTAGTATAAGCTAACTATCGATTAAAAAGAAAGGGACAGGTTGTGTCCCTCACTTTTTCGGGGTTCGTGCCGCCCTACGACTGGCCCATGACCTCCAGCCAGCCGGCAGTGTAGAAGGCCCGCATCTGCCGCAGGTAGTTTTCCGCCTCCTCCAGGGGCATGGCGTGGAGGATCAGCTCAAAGAAGGTGCGGAACATGCCTGTGATCAGAATGTGCTCCAGCCGGGGATCCAGGCGGGGGGCGGGGCGGCCCAGCTCCCCCAGGACGGCCATGTAGTCGTGGGTGGCCGTAACCTCGATTTCCACCATCTCGTCCACCAGCCCGGCAAAGCGGGTGCCCTCCGAGGCGGTCAGCAGCAGCTGGCACTCCTCCAGATGGTCATAGGCGTAGTGGAGCATGTCGAACATGCAGCCGCCGGAAAAGCTGCCCAGCTCGTCCGGCTGCCGGTGGTGGGGGAGGTGGGCGAACTCACTCTGGGCCTGCCGGAAGCGGCGGATCAGATAGTCGTAGTGGGGGCCCACCAGGGCCTCATACAGCGCCTCCTTGCTGGGGTAGTAGCCGTAGAAGGCGCCGGTGGTCATGCCCAGGGATTTGACGATGCTCCGCAGGGAGGCAGAGGGGAAGCCCTTCTCCCGAAATTCCGCCCGGGCGGCCAGGTGGATGCGCTCCAGGGTGGTGGGCTGCTGCTCCGTCATGGGATCACCTCGGTATAGCAGTGTTATATAACACTGTTATATAGTAACAGACGGCGGCGCCGCTGTCAAGGGCGGCGGGACATTTTTAGGCAGCGGCACAGAATAGCGGTATATATGGACAGCCCCGGCCGATATGGCCGGGGCTGAGCGTGTCGAAAAAGCGGCAAAGCCGCTTTTTCGAGAAAGATCACATGGCGGAAGGGGTTCGTTTTCTTGCGAAAAAGTCATCCCTTCCGCCATGAGAAGTGTCATTTCCGAGGCGCATGTCCCCGGAAATGACGGATTTTGATTTGATTCCTGCGGCTGCGGCCGCAGGAACTCTGCGAGGCTTTTCCTCACGGAGGGTTTATCGACAGCCTGAGCCCCGGCCGATATGGCCGGGGCTGTCCGCGCAATCGGTTCATTCAGATGTTGGGCATTTTGGCGGTGGGCATCATCAGCACCTTGCCGGTGCCCCGGTACACATTGACCAGGCCCTCGCCGGAGGCGGCGGAGCCGATCAGGCTCTTACCGGAGCGCTCTACGGTGAAGTTCAGGCTGTTGCTCCAGGCGATGGCGTAGTTGCCGTCGATTTTCAGCACGTCGTTCTGGAGGGTGATCTCGATGAGCTCCTCCTTCGGGCAGTCGGACTCGATGCAGAAAATACCGCTGCCGTTGAGGCTCAGGTTGAACAGACCCTCCCCGCCGGCCACAGCGGAGGAGACGTTGGAGCGCATCACGGCCTTGTGCTGCAGGGTGGACTCACAGGCCAGGAACAGGCCGTCGTCCAGCACCACCGAGCCGCCCCACTGGGCGGCGTCCATCAGGATCAGGTGGCGGTAGGTGGGCTCCAGCACCAGCAGGCCGTCGCCGGTGTACTCCGGCTTGATGGCGGACTCGCCGGTGGCCTTGCCGCGGACGGCCTTTCCCAGGAAATCCCCCACCCCCTTAATGCCGGTGGTGGCGTTGACGTTGCCCAGCATCCACTGCATGGCGCCCGCCTGGATGGTCACCTCGGCCTTGCTGAGATCACAGACCAGCTGGCGCTTGCGCACGTTCATCTGCGCGCTGTAGAAAGCGGTGGCCGCTGAGCCGGGGGTCACGCTGAGATCCCGCTGGTACTCGAGCACCTGGAACGCGCCCAGCTCCGAAAGGATCCTGACATCGTCGTTGTCGGTGAAATTGGAAATCTGATACATGGGACAGCACCTCCAAAAATCTGTTGTTTCAGTCTGGGGTATGCGCTGTGCTGCCTCTATTATACCGACTCCGAAATAAAACCGCAAGTCCGGAAAAGCGCACTCCCGGGCCCTTCTCAGGCGAAAATGGTCTCCGCCCCCACCTTGACGCAGCCCGGCGGGGCGTACTTCCACTTCTCCAGCCGGCCCCGGGTGATAAAATACTCCAGCGGGGCGGGGCCGTCCAGGGGCGGCAGGGTGTCGATGGCCAGCAGCTTGATCTTCATCCGCTCGGGCAGGATGGCCTTGATGTACACGGAAACCCGCTGCCCCTCGGCCAGGCCCGCCTTCCGCTCCGCCAGGCCGGACAGGTTGGGGGTGAGCTCCACAAAGGCCCCGTAGTCCTTGACGCCCCGGACGATGCCCGGCACCGTCATGCCCGGCTGGAACCGGGCGGCGTTCTCCGCCCAGGTGCCCAGCAGCTCCCGGTGGGTCAGGTAGATGCGCTCCGCCCGGGGATCCAGATCCAGCACCGCGGCATAGACGACCTGCCCCACCCGGAACCGCTGGCCCGGGTGGGGGATGCGGGAGACCGAGATGTTCTCAATGCCGATCAGGGAGGGCACCCCGCAGCCGATGTCCACAAAGGCGCCGAAGGGCTCCAGGTGGGTGACCACGGCGGGGATGATCATGCCGGGGCGCAGCCCGGCCAGCATGGCGTCCAGGGCGGCCCGCTGGGCCCGGCGGCGGGAGAGCCGGGGGCGGAGGGCGCCGTTTTCCTCTTCCAGGGCCTCCACGGTGAAGCAGACCGGCCTGCCCACCCGGGAGAGGATGGCGATCTCCCGGGTGGTGCCCTCGGCGATGCCCAGGGCGGCCTCCTCCCGGGGGATCACCCCGGTGAAGGGCCCCACGGACACCAGCAGATTGTGGCCCTCGTCGCACAGCTGGGCCACCCCCTCCAGGACGGTTTTCTCCTCCATGGCCCGGCGGAGTGTGCCGGCGGAGGCGCAGGCGGCCTCGTTTTCCGGTGTATGCAGCAGACGCCCCTCGGGCGGATAGCGGCTCGTCAATATGACCAAATCCTTTCTCGGCTCCAGGCGCTTTTTTCTTACCCAACCACTATATGCGCCCCCTCCGGTTGAATTGACAGGGGCGGAGCGGGAATTTATAATATAGACATCTGATGCTTTACACAAATAAAGCGCGCGGCCCGGCCGCGCGGAGAGAAGGGGGCGCGGCGCGTGGACATTCACGTGGGCGATGTACTGGAACTGAAAAAGGAGCACCCCTGCGGCAGCCGGCGGTGGCTGGTGCTGCGGGTGGGCATGGACTTCCGCCTGCGCTGCGAGGGCTGCGGCCACGAGGTCATGCTGCCCCGGAGCAAGGCGGAAAAGAGCATCCGGAAGATTCTGCGGGAGGAGGGGACGGAATGAAGGAATTTTGGAGCGCGCGGGCCAGGAGCCTGACCCCCTATGTGCCGGGGGAGCAGCCCCAGGGCCAGACCTTTATCAAGCTCAACACCAACGAGAACCCCTATCCCCCCGCGCCGGCGGCCCTGGCGGCCATCCGGGCGGCGGCGGACGGCACCCTGCGGCTCTACCCCGACCCGGAGTGCGGCGTTCTGCGGCAGGCCCTGGCGGAGACCTGCGGCCTGCGGCCGGAAAACGTGTTTGTGGGCAACGGCTCCGACGAGGTGCTGGCCCTGTGCTTCCAGGCCTTTTTTGACCCGGATCGCACCATCCTGTTTCCCGACGTGACCTACAGCTTCTACCCGGTGTTCGCCCAGCTGTACGGATTGGACTACCGGGAGGTGCCCCTGAACGACGACTTCTCCCTGCCGCTGGAGCCCCTCCTGGGCGGGAACGGCGGCGTGGTGATCGCCAACCCCAACGCCCCCACCGGACAGGCGGTGGGCCTGGACACCGTCCGCGCCCTGCTGGAGGGGAATCCCCGGGCGGTGGTGCTGGTGGACGAGGCCTATGTGGACTTCGGGGCCGCCTCCGCCGCGGAGCTGGTGGGGGAGTACCCCAACCTGGTGGTGGTGCAGACCATGTCCAAGTCCCGCGCCCTGGCGGGCCTGCGGGTGGGCTATGCCCTGGCGGACGGGAACCTGATCGCCGCCCTCCACAGCGTGAAGAACTCCTTCAACTCCTACACCCTGGATCGGCTGGCCCTGGCCGGGGCGGCGGGGGCCCTGTCGGAGCCGGACTACCTGCGCCAGACGGCGGAGAAAATTATGGCCACCCGGGCGCGGACAACGGCGGCCCTGCGGACCATGGGCTTCCAGGTGGCGGACTCGGCGGCCAACTTCCTCTTTGTCTCCCATCCGGCGGTGGCGGCCAAGACCCTGCTGGACGGCCTGCGGGCCCGGGGAATCCTGGTGCGGTGGTGGGACAGGCCCCGCATCTCCAACCACCTGCGCATCACCGTGGGCACCGACGGGGAGATGGACGCCCTGCTGAGCGCCCTGGAGGAGCTGGTGCCGTGAGATACGAGGGGAACATCTACCGCCCGCCGGGGGAGTGGAAAAGCTACCTGCTCCAGGTCACGGTGGGCTGCTCCCACAACGCCTGCACCTTCTGCGGCATGTATAAGGACAAGCGCTACCGGGTGCGCCCCCTGGAGGAGATCTTCGAGGACATTGCCCTGGCGAAGGCGGCCTACGGGGATGTGAACCGGGTGTTCCTCTGCGACGGGGACGCGGTGGCCATGGATACCGCCGATCTTCTTGCGGTGCTGAAAAAGCTCTATGAGACCTTCCCCTCTCTGGAGCGGGTCAACGCCTACGCCGGGCCGGTGAGCACCCTGGCCAGGACGGACGGGGAGCTGAAGGCCCTGCGGGAGGCGGGGCTGGCCCGGCTCTACCTGGGGGTGGAGAGCGGCAGCGACACGGTGCTGAAGGCGGTGCGCAAGGGCGTGGACGCCGCGGGCATGCTGGAGGCGGGCCGCCGCCTGGTGTCCGCCGGCTTCGATGTGTGGGTGATGGTGCTCATCGGCCTGGCCGGGCCGGGGACGGCCTCCCGGGCCCACGCCCTGGACACGGCGGCCATGGTCAACGCCATGGGGCCCCGCCACCTGTCCGCCCTGACCTATATCCCCGAGCGGGGCACCGTGCTGGGCCGGGCGGTGGAGCGGGGGGAGTTTCAGCTCCTCACCGCCCGGGAGGCCCTGGAGGAGACCCGGCTGCTGCTGGAGCGTCTGGAGGTCAATCCCCTCCACTTCACCAGCGACCACGCCTCCAACTACCTGCCGTTGAAGGGCGGTCTGCCCGAGGACAGGGGGCGGCTGCTGACCCTGATCGACCAGGCCCTGGCTGGGGAGCGGGGCGTGCGGGCCGAGCAATGGCGGGGCCTGTAAGAGGAAAGGAAGAGGAACATGGACGACAACCATCTGCACATCCTGTGGACAAACGCCGACCCGGTGGTGTTCGACAAGATGGTCATGATGTATGCGGTGAACAGCCTGGTGCGGGGCTGGTGGGAGCGGGTGACGGTGATCCTCTGGGGGGAGACCGCCCGCCTGGCCGCCCGGGACGCCGGGGTGAAAGAGCGCATCCAGCTGGCCATGGATCAGGGGGTGAAGTTCTCCGCCTGTATCACCTGCGCCCGGGAGCTGGGCGTGGAGGAGGAGCTGCGGGACATGGGGCTGGAGGTCATCTCCTGGGGCCCGCCCCTCACCGAGCTGCTGAAAGCCAGGGTGCCCCTGCTCACCGTCTGACGGGTTTATACAAGAAGCTGACAGGCATTTTGCCTGTCAGCTTCTTTTTTGCCCTGTCCCGGATCTGACCTTTTTTGTGGACGGGGGCCTCTATAATGGGACGTGGCGGGCTGGCCGGGAGGGGGAAGCGGGATGACGGTGATCTATCTGGATGAGCTGTTCCTGCTGAACTTCGTGGTGGACTACCTGCTGCTGCTGGCCGCCGGGCGGCTGTGCGGCGAGGTGCTCCGCCGGGGCTGGCTGGCCCTGGGCGCCGCCGTGGGCGCGGGCTACGCCGCCGCCGCCTTCCTGCCGGGGATGGGCTTCCTCCTTCACCCCCTGTGCAAGCTGGCGGCGGCGGTGCTGGCTCTGCTGGCGGGCTACGGCCGCAGCCGGCACCTGCTGCGGGTGGGGCTGGTATTCTTCGCCGTGTCCGCCGCCTTCGGGGGCGGCATTTTTGCCCTCCAGCTGCTGGGGGGGCAGGGATTGACCCTGCGCAGCGGGATTCTGTACTCCGCCATGGATCTGCGGCTCATCCTCCTGTCGGCGGCGGGGTGCTATGTGGTCATCACCTTTGTGCTCCAGCGGACGGCCCGCCACACCGCTGCCCGGCGGGAGCTGGCGCCTGTCCTGCTCACCCTGGAGGGGAGGCGGGTGGCCCTCACCGCCCTGGTGGACACGGGCAACACCCTCACCGACCCGGCCACCGGCCGGCCGGTGATGGTGGCGGAGGGGGAGAAGGTGGCCGGGCTTTTCCCCGCCGGGCAGGCCCCGTCGGGGGAGGAGCTGCGCCGCCCGGTGGACGCCCTGGAGCGGCTGGGCCGCCAGGGGTGGCAGGGGCGGTGCCGCCTGCTGCCCTACCGGGCGGTGGGGGTGGAGTGCGGCATGCTGCTGGCCCTGCGGCTGGACGGGGCGAAGGTGGGCACGGAGGACTACGGACGGCTGCTGCTGGCCCTGTCGCCCACCCCCCTCACCGACGGGGGCGGCTACAGCGCGCTGATTGGTACATAAATAAACACGGAGTGCGGGGGTGCGGATATGAAGAGCTGGAAACTGCGGTGGTATGCGGCGCTGCAGCGGATCCTGGCCCGGCTGGGGCTCAGGCTGCCGGGCAAGATCATGTATATCGGGGGGAGCGACACCCTGCCGCCCCCTCTCTCCAAGGATGAGGAGGCGGAGCTGATCGCCCGGCTGGACGGGGGCGACGAGGGGGTGAAGAGCCAGCTCATCGAGCGCAACCTCCGCCTGGTGGTGTACATCGCCCGCCGGTTTGAGAACACCGGCGTGGGCATCGAGGATCTTATCTCCATCGGCACCATCGGGCTCATCAAGGCCATCAACACCTATCAGCCCGCCAAAAACATCAAGCTGGC
>ERZ1090860.467-NODE-468-length-24072-cov-10.058042_pt1 | contig 24072 bp, 20 predicted proteins | sample MGYA00478483_ERZ1090860 | MGnify/ENA primary metagenome ERZ1090860 (study PRJEB33644, sample SAMEA5815741) | chicken gut metagenome | biome: Chicken; feature: Gastrointestinal Tract; material: Caecum | place: Ireland | collected 2019-01-01 | study: A study of the...
TATGTGTATAAGAGACAGGCATATAAATGTGCTATGATAAAAATATAAAGAACAGAGTTCTATAATACAGAACAATAAAGAGGGAAGGAGTGATGCTCCCGAATTTTTTTAGAAACAAATCAAAACGGTGTACAATAATAATGAACAAAGGAGGGAAGCAAGAAGAATCATGAAAGCGGCAGTTTTTACAGGGCCATACCAATTTGAAATTTGTGACCGCGAAAAGCCGGTTCCGGGGCCGAAGGAGGTTCTGATCCATATAAAGGCGGTGGGTATCTGCGGTTCTGATCTTCATCCATATATGGGTGACGGGATTGACAGGAGACAGCCAGGTATCATCATGGGGCATGAAGCAGCCGGAGACGTGGAGGCTGTAGGAGAAGGCGTGACCAGATGGGAACCGGGAGATCGTGTGGCAATCAATCCTCAGATTAATGATGAAACCTGTCCCATGTGCAGAAGAGGACTGGCACATCTCTGCGATCATTCTCTGTTGATAGGCTCTTCTATGCGAGGATTTCTGGATGGAGCAATGTGCGAATATCTGGTAATGAATGAAAAGCAGCTTTTTCATCTGCCGGATGAGGTAAGCTATGACGAGGGTACCTTCTTAGATCCTCTCGGCAATGCGATACATCTGGTAAACCGCGGCGGCGTGAAGCTGGGAGACAGGGTAGTGGTGATAGGCGCGGGAACCATAGGGCTTCTGACAGTGCAGACGGCAAGGCTTGCAGGAGCGATTCAGGTGATCGCAGTGGATCTGTCAGATTATAAGCTTGGAATAGCAAAGGAAATGGGAGCTGATCTTTGTCTGAAATCCAACGATCCTGATTTTCTGGAAAAGATAAAAAAGGAGACAGGAGGAATGGGGCCAGATGTTGTGATAGAGGCGGTAGGGATCGGCGCAACCTATAATCTGGCGCTTCAGATGTGCAGAAAGAGAGGGACAGTCGTTGCCCTGGGATTTACAAAACCGGAACTGAATCTGGCAATCCAGCAGGTAATCTATAAAGAACTTACAGTAGTGGGAAGCACAGGTTACGCGGATGAATGTGAGACAACCCTGGAATATATGAGAAAGAAAATGGTAAATCTGGACAAGGTTATTACACACAGGCTGCCTTTAAAAGATGTAAAAGAAGGTTTTGATCTTCTGTGCGATAAAAACAGCGGAGCGATCAAGGTGATCTTACACCCGTAGAAAAGGAGGACAATATGAAGAAAAGAATAATCAGCGGTATACTCTGCGCAATGATGGGAATTACAGCATTTGCCGGTTTCGGCGCTGCGGAAGTAAAAGCGGACGACAAAGAAAAAATTGTAGTCTGGATGAAAAAAGACCTGACAGACGTGGCAAACAATATGTTTAAAGAGCGCTGCGAACAGTTTGCAGAAGAAAATGATGTGGAAGTAGACGTGGAGGTTATCGCCTATGAAGATTTTTATACAAAATGGGCGGCCGCAATCGAATCGGGAAATCTTCCGGATCTCAGCTATTTTGGATATCAGGAAATGGGACAGTACTATAATCAGGGCATATTGGAAGATCTGACAGACGTCTATAATGAAATTAATGAAGCGACGCCTTTTGAGGAATCTCTGAAAACGGCGGTAACATCAGAAGACGGCGTGGTATATGGTATTCCAGGATGGGCTTCCGTACAGGTGTTATATTATCGTACCGATATGTTTGAAGAGGCCGGTCTGGACGCTCCGGAAACCTGGGATGATTTCCGCGAGGCGGCCATTGCGCTTACCGATGAAAAAAATGGAATCTACGGCGCGGGAATCGGATATGGCGCAAGTAATTCGGACGCGGAATGGCTGACAAGAGCGATGCTCTGGTCAAATGGAAGCGTAGATGTGGATGATCAGGGTAAGGTTGCTATTGACAGTGAGGAGACGATCAACACGGCGCAGTATATCCAGGATCTGTTTTTGAAGGATAAGGTTACGCCTCCTACGGCAGTCAACTGGGACGACTCGGGAAATAATAAAGCTTATCTGAGCGGACAGTGCGCGATGATCTTTAATGTGGGAAGTCTTTTAAACACGATTAAAACGGATGATCCGGAGTTGTATGAAAATACAGGAATCGCTATGATGCCGGCTGGAAGCAACGGTTCCAAGGTACCTGGTATACTTGACGGCTATGGAATATTTACGGAAGCCAACAATAAGGAAGGGGCAAAAGAACTGATTAAATACCTGCTGGAAAAAGATTGGTACACAGAGTGGGTAAACGAGACTGCTCCGTTTAAGATTCCCGTGCTGCAGGGAATGAAAGAGGATGAAGTTTGGCAAGATGAACGCAATAAACCTTTTATTGATTCTGTAGAAAACTTCACATTCCTGGGATATCCGAATACATATACGCCTGCCGCCAGCGAAGTATTTAATTCCCGGCTTCTGAGCAACTGCTTTACGAATATTGTAAGTGGAAGCGATCCTGCGGAAGAAATTGCCGCCCTGCAGACACAGATGCAGGAAGTGTATGACAAAGAGTAATAAAAAAGATTATTCAGAGGCGGAAATCTTTTCAGGGGATTTCCGCCCTGCAAAAGGAGGTGCCGCATGAAGCTTGGAAATACATCACTTGCAAAGCATAATACAAAAGGAATAAGGCAAACAGAAAAGCGCTTGGCGTTTATTTTGATCGCTCCGGCTGTGCTTTATCTGATTCTTGTCATGGGCCTTCCGCTGCTGTGGGCGGTTTATACCAGCCTGACAGATAAAGTGATCGGCGCTTCAGAAGTGAATTTTATAGGACTTGCAAATTATATTGATATCATTCAAGATCCTGTCTTTCAGAAGGCTTTGCTGAATACCTTTATCTTTGCGTTTTTCGCAGTACTTGGAAAAGTGGTTTTCGGAGTGATCATGTCTCTGACTATGAACCAGCCGCTGAGAGGAAGAGGGGGAATACGGGTAGCGATGATTCTCCCATGGACAATTCCGACCATTGTTTCTGTTTTTGCGTGGCAGTGGATTTATTCAGACGTAGGAGGCGCGCTTAACCGGATTCTTATGGTCCTTCATATAACAGATCATCAGATCGGGTGGCTGTCCACCACAAATATGGCAATGTTTTCGGTGATTCTGGTAAATGTATGGAGAGGGACGCCGTTTATTGCAATCTCCGTCCTTGCAGGACTTCAGAATATATCTCCGGATCTTTATGAGGCTGCTTCTCTGGATGGAGCAAATGTGATTCAGAGATTTCTGTATGTCACTCTTCCGTCCGTGAAAAATGTAATCATATTAGCGGCGTTTGTAACAACAATATGGACATTGAATGATTTTGAAATTGTGTGGCTGATGACTAGAGGCGGTCCTTCTCATGCAACAGAACTGGTTTCTACCTACAGTTATATCCAGGGATTTATGAACAGTGATATTGCCAGATCTATCGCGGCATCTCTGATTCTTGTTCCGATTCTGGTAATCCTGGTTCATTATGTTACAAAATCATCTTTGGCAGAGGAAGAATAGGGGGAAGGGAGAATGAGAGCAAGCATAAAAAGTAAAATTGTTGCGTATGTTGTTGCGGCTGTGCTGATCGTATTCTGTCTCTTTCCGATTTACTGGATGCTGATCACATCGCTGAAAACAAGTACGGAAATCTACAAGATCGTGCCTACGTTTTGGCCGAAGCAGTTGACGTTTGAAGGCTATTATGAGCTTTTTGCGGAAAAGGGTTTTCTCCGTAATGTAATGAACAGTCTGTTTGTATCGCTGATTGTTTCTTTTGGTTCCATTGCTATCAGTATGCCTGCGGCTTATGCAATTGCCAGAATTAAGTTCAGCGGAAGAAAGAAGATTTCAAAAGGAATACTGATTTCCTATTTAATGCCAAGAACAGTTCTGTTTATCCCGCTGTACCTTCTGGTAACAAAAATCGGACTGAGCAACAGTCTGTGGGGACTGGTTCTGGTTTATCCGACCATTACGATTCCCTATGCTACATGGATGATGATCTCTTATTTTCAGAGTATCCCTTATGATATAGAAGAGGCGGCGATCATTGACGGCTGTAGCCGGGTGCAGGCTATGTGGAAAGTATGCTTTCCGCTGGCAAAACCGGGAATCGTATCAACGTTAATCTTTTCCTATACTCTTTGCTGGAGTGAATATCTCTATGCTCTGGTTATTATTAATGATTCTGATTATAAAACAATTCCCCTTGCCTTGGCGGATATGGTAGTAGGAGATGTATACGCGTGGGGACCGCTTATGGGAGGTTCTCTGATCGCATCAATACCCGTAGTCATTATCTACCTGATCAGTAACAGGAACCTGGTAGGAGGACTGACTGCAGGCGGGGTGAAAGGATAGGTAAAATTATGGACAAAAAATTTAGGGACGGTGTATGGCCGGTAATGCTGACACCTTTTACGGAAGATAATAAAGTGGACTATCATTCACTGGAAAAACTGACAGACTGGTATATTGAAGGAGGCGTTGCCGGACTGTTTGCCGACTGTCAATCCAGCGAGATGTTTTTTCTTTCTCTTGAAGAACGGATAGAACTTGCGCGTTTTATAAAAGAAAAAGCAGATGGAAGAGTTCCGGTAATCGCTTCCGGACATATTTCAGAATCTATTGAAGAGCAGGCGGAAGAATTAAACGCGATTGCCGACACGGGAGTAGATGCTGTGATACTCTTATCGAACCGTCTTGCAAAGGAAACAGAGAGTGATGAAGTATGGCTGGAGAATCTAAAAAAGCTGCTTGACATGCTTCCGTCTGATCTTGCGCTTGGTTTTTATGAATGCCCTTATCCTTATAAGCGGGTGATTTCTCCGGAACTTTTGAAATGGTGCGCGGATACAGGAAGATTTTATTTTATTAAAGATACAAGCTGTGATCTTAACAATATGAAAGCAAAGCTGGAAAAAATAAAGGATTCTCAGTTAAAGCTTTTTAACGCGAATTCTTCTACACTTCTTGAAACGTTAAATATTGGGGGGAATGGTTTCAGTGGAGTGATGGCTAATTTTCATGTAGACCTATATGTGTGGCTGTGTGAAAATTACCGGAAATACCCGGAGAAAGCAAGAATTCTGGCAGACTTCCTGACAACGGCTTCTATGATAGAACGTCAGGTATATCCGGTAAATGCCAAATATTATCAGAAAAGTATCGGGAACTTTCAGTCTCTATATACCAGAACAAAAGAGGCTTCCCTGCTGAATGAGACAGCGCGTCTTGAGGTGGATCAGATGGTGCGTCTGACAGATTTTATAAGAATGGAATTAGGACTGTAAAGCGGGCATATTTCCAACAGATATATTTGCTGCGGCAAATATGACTGCAGGATGCCTGAAAAATACCCGGATGATCCCGGGAGAAGGGAGAAAATCTGATTATTTTGAAAAAAAATAATTGGATCATACAGACATCATGAAGATACTTGTAACAGCTACCAACTATTCAAAATATTGTCAGGCCGGAAAGAAAATTCTGGAAGATGCCGGATGCGAGATTGTGGAAAATCCCCATGGACGGCCGTATACTTTTGAGGAACTGAAAGAAGTAGTGGGCGATATTGACGGCGTAGTTGCGGGGGTGGATACCTGGAATGAAGAGGTGTTCAGAATAGCGCCCAGTCTGAAGGCTATAGCCAGATTCGGAGTCGGCGTCGATAATATTGATCTTGAAGCTGCGAAGACAAGGGGAATCATCGTCTGCAACAGTCCAGGAATCAATTCTTCGGCTGTTGCGGAACAGGCGGCGGCACTTATTCTCTGCGCTGTCAGGAGAATTCCGGAGATGAACGGGGCCGTCCGTAACGGAGAGTGGCCGAGACCAATGTTCCACGAGCTGAAAAGCAGGACGATAGGGCTTCTTGGATTCGGAGCGATTGCAAGAAAACTGGCGCAATATCTGTCGGGCTTTCAGCCGGAGATCATTGCGTATGATAAATTTCCTGACGAGAAGACTGCGGACCGTCTTGGAGTGAAAATGGTATCTCAGGAAGAGGTGCTTTCCAGGTCGGATATTATATCCATCCATCTTCCGGCTACTCCGGAAACACGTCATCTGATCTGCCGGAAAACAATCGAACAGATGAAGAAAGGAGTATATCTGATCAATACAGCCCGGGGAAGTATTGTCAAAGAAGCGGATGCTGCAGAAGCGCTTTCTTCCGGGCGGCTGGCCGGATTTGCCACAGATGTGTTTGAAACAGAGCCTGTAGACCGTTCAGGACCGCTGTTCAGATTTTCTTCGTATATTGCCACACCGCATGTATCGGCAGAGACATATGAAAACTGCGAGCAGACGTCTGTGGTAACGGCAGAAGCGCTGCTTGATGTATTTATGGGAAAGGAACCGGCCAACAGACTGGTATAAAGGGAAAAGCTTCCATACAGTTCCGTACAATTTTTGGAATCATTATTGAATAAGAAAACTATCAATGATATACTGATTTCACATATATTTTACATCTGAGGTGCGGCTGAATAAAGTAGAAAGCAGGAAGATTACAGGAGGAAAAAATGACAAACAATAACGAGATCAAGGTGAAAAGCCTTCAGAAAGCCCTGGAAATCCTGAATCTTTTTACAGATAAACCCGTGCTGGGAGTAACGGAAATCAGTGAACATTTTGGTCTGTATAAAAGTACTGTACATAATATCCTGTCAACTCTGAAAGCAATGGAATATCTGGAACAAGATGAAGACACGGGGAAGTATCGCCTGGGAATTCAGATTTTTAATCTGAGCAAGGCGCTGGCAGATACATATTCCATTACGAAAATTGCAATGCCATATATGCAGGAGCTTTCAAATCAGACAGGACAGAGATGTTACCTGGCGGTACCGTACCGATGGGAGGTGCTGTATCTTGAAGCAATGTATCCGGCAGAGTCGGTAGAACTGATGCGTTCCATCCTGGGCGAGCGTGCGCAGATGTACTGTACCGGACTTGGGAAGGCCATGCTGGCTTACATGAGTGAAAGGGAAATACGGGAATATCTTTCAGGAACAGAACTGAAAGCATTTACAGAGAACAGCATCACAGATAAGGAGGTGCTGAAGGAAGATCTGGTCCGCACCAGACAAAGGGGATATGCCATTGACGATATGGAGCATGAATTCGGGATAAAATGTATGGCGATGCCCATTTTTGACAGAAGCAAAAGAGTCTATGCGGCGATTAGTATCAGTGGTCTTGCTCCTCATTTTACAGACGGGCAGATGGCCCAGTGGGCGATTTTGCTGAAAAAGTACGTGAATAAAATTGAGAGCCGTTTATAATCAGGCAGAAAAAAAGACAGTCATCGAGGGTTTATGACTGTCTTTTTAATTATAAGCTTATAATTAAAAATGTTCTCTATCAGCCGATGCTGTTTACGGCTTTTGTTAAGCGGGAAACTTTTCTTGCACAGTTGTTCTTGTGATAAACACCTTTGGATGTAGCTTTGCTGATGGTTGCGATTGCATCAGTAAGAGCAGCCTGCGCAGCGGCTTTATCATTCTTCTGAACTGCAGCTTCTACCTTTTTGATGGAAGTTTTCACAGCAGAACGGATGGATTTGTTTCTCGCAGCTTTGGTTCTGTTTACTAAAATTCTTTTCTTAGCAGATTTGATGTTAGCCAATGTAGCACACCTCCATTCACGAATATTTATTGGTACGTCACAGAAACAGACACGGGCGCTCCTGTGAACATGCTTATATATTCTAGTATACATATCTGCGAATGTCAATACATAATTCCCACAAAAAATACAAAAAATACAGTCAAAAGGAAAACCGGAGGGTAAAATCATGTTGGGAAACGGCAGAATCAGGACGGATCTCGCTCTGGAAACAACGGAACGTTTTTCGGAGGAAAATGTGGAAATCCGGGGAGTGGAGATCCGGGAGGACTATAACGAAGAAAAGGATATCTGTACTACTGTGGTAAAGATCACGACAGAGAACGGAGCAAAAGCCATGGGACGGCCCCAGGGAAACTATATTACCATAGAAGCTCCCAACCTTTCAGCGGCGGACGAGGATTACCACCGTGAGATATCAGAAGAGATAGCCAGGCATCTGAGAAGCCTGATCGATCTGGAACATGAAAAGTCAATTCTGGTGGTAGGACTGGGAAACCAGGCTGTCACCGCCGACTCTCTTGGCCCCCACGTAGTGGAAAATCTTCATATGACACGGCACATCATCCGTGAATACGGGCGAAAAAGTCTTGGACAGGAAACTCTGCACCGTACCAGCGGGATCATTCCGGGAGTAATGGCGCAGACGGGAATGGAGACGTCGGAAATCGTTCAGGGGATTGTGGATGAGACGAAGCCGGACGTTGTGATCGCAGTAGACGCGCTGGCGGCGCGTAGCGTCAGAAGACTGAACAGGACGGTACAGATTACGGATACCGGGATCCATCCGGGTTCCGGTGTGGGAAACCACCGGATCGGCCTTACAGAAGAGAATCTTCAGGTAAAAGTAATAGGAATCGGAGTTCCCACGGTGGTAGACGCGGCTACGATCGTCCACGACTCCATGGCTCACCTTCTGGACGCTCTGGAAGAGCAGGAGCAGAAAGAATTTCTGGAAGAAATGATCTCTCCGAATCTATACGGCATGTTTGTAACGCCGAAGGATGTGGATGAGACGGTAAAATATCTGAGCTTTACCATATCGGAGGGGCTGAACCTGGCTTTCGGAGAAGTATAATCAGAGAAATTCTGTCATAGGATACTTTGAAAGAGGTGATCCTGTGACAAGATTCCAGAAAGTGTTCTGCGTGATTTTAAGTCTGTGTTTCTTTGCGGTTCTGGCAATGGCGCCGGAATGGCTTTTTCTTGGCGGGAATATATACAGACAGCTTCCGCTGTACCGCTTTCTGGAAGAAAAAGCCAGAAGTATGTCCCAGAGGGATGATCCGGAGACTTATGAGCTTCTGGTGGAAAACAATATCCGGTATCTGGAGAGGCAGATTGAGGAGGAAAACCGTATTTCCGGTCAGGAGCATCCGGAAGAAAACGCGGAGACAGCGGACAGGCATACCCAGGAGACCGGGGAAGTAAGAAGTGAGGAAAGCCAGAACACGTTAGAAAAAAACAAGGAGAAAAAAGGCATGGAACAGGGAGAAAGTAAAGAACAGGCACAGAGCACGTCCGCGCCGACGGAGAGTCCGGAGAAAGCGGAAACTAACAATAAGGCAGGACAGGACGCATCGCGGAACACGCCGGAAAACAGGCAGAAAGAGAACGGCGCGGAACAGGAAGAACAGGAGCAGAACACAACCCGGCCGACAGAAAATCCGGAAGAATCAGAAGCAAATAATAAGGCAGGACAGCCCGGGTCAGAAGGGCAGAAACCAGTGGAAACAGAGGATACGTCGGCGGCTCAGACCGCAGCCTCGGCGCTGCCTCATCCGGAGATCGACCTGGCTCCGGAGACTCTGGCGGATTATGATTATCTCCTGAATAATTTTTTTATTGTAGACCCAAAGACTTCTACCAGCGCGCAGCAGCTAAACGCCGCCGCTTTTCTGGCCGAGGATCTGTCCCTGGAGAAAACGCCGGACGCCCCTCAGATCCTGATCTACCACAGCCACTCGCAGGAGACTTTTGCGGATTCCCGGGAAGGCCGGGTGGAGGATACCATCGTAGGCGTGGGCGACTATCTGACGCAGCTTCTGACGGAAAAATACGGATATCAGGTGATCCACATAGCAGAAACCTTTGATCTGATAGACGGGGAGCTGGACAGGAGCGCCGCCTATGATTATGCAAGGCCGTATATCGAACAGGTGCTGGCGGAAAATCCTACGGTAGAAGTGGTGATAGACCTGCACCGGGACGGAGTGCCGGAGGACCGGCGTCTTGTTACAGAGATCAATGGAAAACCCACGGCTCAGATCATGTTTTACAATGGGTTGAGCTACACAGCCGGCGAAGGACAGGTAAGCTACCTTCCCAATCCTTACATACAGGATAATCTGGCCTTTTCCTTTCAGCTCGAATACCAGGCTGCCCAGTACTATCCGAAGCTTTACAGAGGGATCTATCTGGCGGCGTTAAGGTATAATCTGCATCTGAAGCCCAGGGCCCTTCTTCTGGAAGCAGGAGCTCAGACGAATACGGTGCAGGAGGTTAAAAACGCCATGGAACCTTTTGCGGATATCCTGAACAGAGTGCTGGCGGGAGATTGAACATGAGTTTTCGTAAACGAAAAAACACTTGTAAATCTGAACGTACGTTTGTATAATGAAAACATCAATGCGACGAGTGCGCATGTGTGCGGCGGTTAGATGCGAACTGTAATCATCAGGAGCAGGCATCGCCCAAAAACGCCTGCGATATCTGGACTTGCCGCCGCCAGGTGTGCTATAATGGGGCACGAATATGACAGGAACTTTTACATGACGGCGCCGGGGGCGGACAGATATATATTTTTTCTATAAACAGATCCGCAGCGTCATGAAACGGGATTTTAATCTGCCCCGGCATTGTCGTCATATGGAGATAAAGAGGAGGAAAAACGCAGAGTGACAGATCAGAGTAAAATTCGTAATTTCTGTATTATCGCACATATCGATCATGGGAAGTCTACTTTGGCAGACCGGATTATAGAAAAGACAGGACTTCTGACAGAGAGAGAAATGCAGTCTCAGGTACTTGACAATATGGATCTGGAGAGGGAGAGGGGAATCACTATCAAATCCCAGGCAGTCCGTATTGTATATAAGGCCAACGACGGCGAAGAGTATATTTTCAATCTGATAGATACGCCGGGGCATGTGGACTTTAACTATGAAGTGTCCAGAAGCCTTGCCGCCTGCGACGGCGCGATACTTGTAGTGGACGCGGCCCAGGGGATTGAGGCGCAGACGCTTGCCAACGTATATCTGGCCCTTGATCATGACCTGGACGTGCTTCCGGTGATCAATAAGATCGACCTGCCAAGCGCGGACCCCCAGAGGGTGATCAACGAGATTGAGGACGTGATCGGGCTGGAGGCTCAGGACGCCCCGCAGATTTCTGCCAAAACAGGTCAGAATATAGAGGAAGTGCTGGAACAGATTGTGAAAAAGATCCCCGCGCCCAAAGGAGACGCGGAAGCTCCTTTGAAGGCTCTGATCTTTGATTCTGTTTACGACTCCTATAAAGGCGTTATCGTGTTCTGCCGTCTGATGGACGGACGGATAAAAAAGGGCACAAAAGTCAGGATGATGGCTACCGGATTTACCGCAGAGGTGGTAGAAGCAGGATATTTCGGCGCAGGACGTTTTATCCCATGCGAGGAACTGACTGCGGGAATGGTGGGATATTTTACCGCCAGCATTAAAAATGTAAGGGATACCCGTGTGGGCGATACGGTGACAGAGGACGGAAGACCCTGCTCCGAGGCGCTTCCTGGATACAAAAAGGTTCAGCCCATGGTTTACTGCGGGCTGTACCCCGCGGACGGCGCGAAATACGGAGACTTAAGGGACGCCCTTGAGAAACTTCAGCTCAACGACGCTTCCTTATTCTATGAGCCGGAGACTTCCGTAGCCCTTGGCTTCGGATTCCGCTGCGGATTCCTGGGACTGCTCCATCTGGAGATCATCCAGGAGCGCCTGGAAAGAGAATATAATCTGGATCTGGTGACAACCGCCCCCAGCGTTATCTATAAAGTATATAAGACCAATGGAGAAGTTATCGACCTTACCAATCCTACGAACCTTCCCGATCCGTCAGAAATCGACTACATGGAAGAACCCATGGTCAATGCGGAGATTATGGTAACTACCGAATATATAGGCGCGATTATGGAACTTTGCCAGGAGCGCCGGGGACAGTACATCGGCATGGATTATATGGAAGAAACAAGAGCGCTTCTCAAATATAAGCTGCCGCTGAACGAGATCATTTATGATTTTTTTGACGCGCTGAAATCAAGATCCAGAGGATACGCCTCTCTTGACTATGAACTCTGCGGATATGAGCGCAGCGAGCTGGTGAAGCTGGATATTCTGGTGAACAGAGAAGAAGTGGACGCTCTTTCCTTTATCGTCCACGCCGACACTGCTTATGAGAGAGGACGTAAGATGTGCGAGAAGCTGAAAGAGGAGATTCCGAGGCAGCTTTTTGAGATTCCTATCCAGGCGGCCATCGGCAGCAAGATCATAGCCAGAGAGACAGTAAAAGCGATGAGAAAAGACGTTCTCGCCAAGTGCTACGGCGGCGATATTACCCGTAAGAAGAAACTTCTGGAAAAACAGAAGGAAGGAAAGAAGCGTATGCGCCAGATCGGAAACGTAGAAATTCCGCAGAAGGCGTTTATGAGCGTTTTGAAGCTGGACGATAAATGATGGTGGAAATGATGAGGAATATAAAAAAATTATCAGCAGTAACTCTGGCGGTCCTGCTCTGCACAGCGCTGGCAGGCTGCGGCTGCGGGAAGAAAAAAACTGATCCCGCCTCAGAGCAGGTGCTGAAGATCAGCATCACTCCGGAGCCTTCTCCTACGCCCGCCCCGGAAGAAATAAATCCGGAGGCAGTTGTTACAAATGGGGATCTTACCATGGTGAACGGTTATCTCGCCGACGGCGCGGCTTCCGGGGATTCTGGACAGGCATCCTCCGCGGAACAGACAAATGAAAATGACGGCGGCGAAACCACAGAGACAGATTCACAGGAGAATGCCGTTGAAGAACAATAAAAAAATTCCCATGGAACTGTATATCCACATCCCCTTTTGTGTGAAAAAATGCGACTACTGCGATTTCCTTTCCGGTCCGGCGGACGGGGAAAGGAAAAAGGCTTATACAGAGGCGCTGCTGGCCGAGATCAGGGGTATCCCTCTTTCAGAGAGAGCGAGCAGGGAAATAATTTCCGTATTTATCGGCGGGGGGACTCCTTCGCTTATAGAAGCCGCCGATGTGGAGAGGATTCTGGAAACCCTCCGGAAGTATTTTTCTTTTTCCCCTGACGCGGAAATCACAATAGAGGCAAATCCCGGTACGCTTACCGGGGAAAAGCTTGAAATATACCGGAAAGCCGGGATAGGAAGGCTCAGTCTCGGCCTTCAGTCCACAGAGGACAGGGTGCTCCGGACGCTTGGGCGGATACATACCTGGCAGGATTTTCTGGAAAGCTACCGGAAGGCGCGGCAGGCAGGGTTTGAAAATATCAACGTGGATCTCATGTGCGCTGTTCCCGGCCAGGCTTATAAGGACTGGATCCGCAGCCTGCGGACAGTGGCTGAGCTGGGACCGGAGCACATTTCCGCCTACAGTCTGATTATTGAGCCGGGAACGCCCTTTGCGGAGAGAGAGCTGGACCTTCCGGATGAGGATACAGAATACCGGATGTATGAGGACACGGCGGCTGTGCTGGGAGAATACGGGTACGAACAGTATGAGATTTCCAATTATGCCCTGAAGGGATATGCCTGCCGCCATAATATCGGTTACTGGAGGAGAACGGATTATCTTGGCATCGGTCTTGGCGCGGCTTCGCTTTTGGCGGGGAAGCGCTTTCATAATACAGACAGGATGGAGCAGTATCTGAAAGACAGCTCCGTTCCTGCAAAAATCCGCAGAGATACCGCCCTGCTTACGAAAACAGAGCAGGAAGAGGAGTTTATGTTTCTGGGCCTGAGAATGACGGAAGGAGTTTCTGAAGAAGAATTTCAGCTCCAGTTTGGAGTTCCGATGGAACAGATTTACGGCGAAGTGCTGGAAAAATATGAAAATATGGGCTTTTTGGAGAAAAAAGGAGAGTTCTGGCGGCTTACACGGAAAGGAATCCATGTGAGCAACCATATACTGGCAGATTTTCTCCAGGACTGAGAAAAGATATTTTCCTGATGAAAGAAGATATTTTCCGGAGGGAAGAAAAAATACAGATAAACGGCGGCATGGCCGTTTCAGTGTGATATAGAAAGAAAAAGCAGGAGGAAAAAATGACGGAACATACATCGAACAGGAAGTTTATTAAAATACGCGGCGCAAATGTAAATAACCTGAAAAATCTCAGTGTGGATATACCAAGAGATCAGTTTGTCGTGCTGACGGGAGTCAGCGGCTCCGGAAAATCCTCCCTGGCTTTCGATACGATCTACGCGGAGGGACAGAGAAGATATATGGAATCCCTGTCCTCTTACGCAAGACAGTTCCTGGGGCAGATGGAAAAGCCGGATGTGGAGATGATCGAGGGACTTCCCCCGGCGATCTCCATTGACCAGAAATCAACGAACCGGAACCCGAGATCCACAGTGGGAACGGTAACGGAGATCTATGATTATCTTCGTCTTCTTTATGCGAGAGTCGGGATCCCTCATTGTCCCAAATGCGGCAAGGAGATTAAAAAGCAGACGGTAGACCAGATGGTGGACCATATTATGGAGCTTCCGGAACGCACAAGGATACAGCTTCTGGCTCCTGTGGTCCGGGGTCGGAAGGGCACACATGCAAAACTTCTCGATCAGGCAAAGAGAAGCGGCTACGTCCGCGTACAGATCGACGGAAGTCTCTATGAGCTGTCCGAGGAGATCAAACTGGATAAAAACATCAAACATAATATTGAAATTATCGTAGACCGACTTGTTGTGAAGCCGGGTATTGAAAAGAGACTGTCTGATTCCATAGAAACAGTGCTGGAGCTGTCAGACGGTCTTTTGATGGTAGATACCATGGACGGAAATATCATGACTTTCAGCCAGAGCTTTTCCTGTCCGGACTGCCAGATCAGCATTGACGAGATAGAACCCAGGAGTTTTTCCTTTAATAATCCTTTCGGAGCCTGCCCGGACTGTTTCGGCCTGGGATACAAAATGGAGTTTGACGAGGATCTGATGATCCCGGATAAGTCCCTGAGCATTCTTCAGGGCGCCATCACCGTTATGGGATGGCAGTCCTGCACAGATAAGGGCAGCTTTACCCGGGCGATCCTGGACGCTCTGGCGAAGGAGTATCATTTCAGCCTGGACACACCCTTTCAGGATTATCCCCAGGAGATCAAAGATATCCTGATCCATGGAACAAACGGCCGCTCTGTGAAGGTTTACTATAAAGGACAGAGGGGCGAGGGCGTTTATGACGTGGCCTTTCCGGGACTGATAAAAAATGTGGAGCAGAGATACAGAGAAACAGGTTCCGACGCCATGAAGCAGGAATATGAGACGTTTATGCGGATCACGCCCTGTAAGACATGTAAAGGGCAACGATTAAAAAAGGAATCTCTGGCAGTTACCGTAGGCGGAAAAAATATTTACGAGCTGACGGCGCTTTCCATAGAAAACCTGAAAAAATTTATGGATGAGCTGAAGCTTACAGAGCAGCAGGAGCTGATCGGAAAGCAGATCTTAAAGGAGATCCGGGCGAGAGTAGGCTTCCTTGCGGAAGTGGGGCTGGATTATCTGTCCTTAAGCCGCGCGACCTCCACACTTTCCGGCGGAGAGGCCCAGAGGATCCGCCTGGCGACCCAGATCGGTTCCGGGCTGGTGGGCGTGGCCTATATTCTGGACGAACCAAGTATCGGACTGCATCAGAGAGATAACGATAAGCTTTTGAGAGCGCTGATGCGTCTCAGAGATCTGGGGAACAGCCTTATCGTGGTGGAGCATGACGAAGACACCATGCGGGCAGCCGACTGCGTGGTGGATATCGGCCCCGGAGCGGGGGAACACGGCGGAGAGCTGGTTGCTATCGGTACGGCGGAGGATCTTATGAAAAACGAGAACTCCGTCACAGGCGCCTATATGAGCGGAAAGCTGAAAATTCCGGTTCCGGAAACACGGAAGGAGCCTGCGGGCTGGATCCATATCAAAGGGGCGGCGGAAAATAATCTGAAACAGGTGAATGTGGATATTCCTCTGGGAGTGATGACCTGCGTTACAGGAGTCAGCGGCTCAGGAAAAAGCTCTCTGATCAATGAGGTTCTTTACAAGACGCTTGCCAGAGATCTGAACCGCGCAAGGACGATTCCCGGAAAACATAAGGCGATCCTGGGAACGGAGCAGCTTGACAAGGTGATCAGCATCGACCAGTCGCCTATTGGAAGGACGCCCCGGTCCAATCCCGCTACCTATACAGGCGTATTCGACCAGATCCGGGAGCTGTTCGCGTCTACGGCGGACGCAAAAGCAAGAGGTTACAAAAAAGGCCGTTTCAGCTTCAATGTGAAGGGGGGCCGGTGTGAAGCCTGCAGCGGAGACGGAATTATCAAGATTGAGATGCATTTTCTTTCCGATGTATATGTGCCTTGCGAGGTCTGCAAGGGAAAGCGCTACAACCGGGAAACCCTGGAGGTAAAATATAAGGACAAAAATATTTATGATGTCCTGAATATGACGGTGGAAGAAGCGATGGGATTTTTTGAAAATATCCCGTCTATCCGCAAAAAGATCGAAACCTTGTATGACGTGGGGCTTTCCTATATCCGTCTGGGCCAGCCCTCCACAGAACTTTCCGGCGGCGAAGCCCAGAGGATCAAGCTTGCCACTGAGCTGAGCCGTAGGAGCACCGGAAAAACCATCTATATCCTGGACGAGCCTACAACGGGCCTTCATTTTGCGGATGTCCATAAGCTGGTAGATATTCTCCGGAGGCTTACGGACGGCGGAAATACAGTGGTGGTCATCGAACATAATCTTGATGTGATCAAAACTGCGGATTATATTATCGACATGGGTCCGGAAGGCGGCGACCGCGGAGGAACAGTGATCGCCGCAGGAACGCCGGAACAGATCGCCCGCGTTCCGGAATCTTATACTGGACAATACGTTGCGAAATATTTAAGATAAAAGAAAAACAGTGGAAAGGAGCCTTATATGCCGGCAAGTGATATCGGAATCGATCTTGGCACCAAAAACAGTCTGGTCTACTCTACAGGGAAAGGTCTTGTGCTTAAGGAACCGTCTGTTGTGGTTTATGATAAAGATACAGAAAAAATAAAGGCGATCGGAGAAGAAGCCCGTCAGATGGCCGGCCATATCACTTCTAATATGGAAATGATCCGGCCGATCCGCCAGGGAGCCATTGCGGATTTTATTGTCATGGAAAAAATGCTGAAATATTTTATTTCCAAAGCCATGGGCAGGAGAGCGTTCCGGAAACCGCGGATCAGTATCTGCGTGCCAAGCGGAAGTACGGAGATCGAACGCCGGGCAGTGGAAGAGGCCACCTATCAGGCTGGCGCAAGGGAGGTTTTTCTGGTGGAGGAACCGATTGCCGCCGCTATTGGCTCCGGTGTGGATATCACCAAGCCTTTTGGCAATCTGATCGTGGACATCGGCGGAGGAACAACGGATACGGCCGTACTTTCTCTGGGAGGAGTTGTTGTTTCTTCTTCGATCAAGGTGGCAGGAGACACTTTCGATCAGGCGATCATGAACTATGTAAGAAGAAACCACAGTCTTTTCATCGGTGAGGATGCTGCGGAAAACATCAAGATCCGGATCGGAACCGCGGTGGAGGAATCCACTCCTCAGGTGATGGAAGTGAAAGGAAGAAATGTGATTACAGGACTTCCCAAGAAGGTAAAGCTTACGTCAGAGGAAATCAGGGTGGCTTTAAAGGACGCTACGGGGCAGATCGTGGACGCTGTTCACGGAGTTCTGGAAAAGACGCCGCCGGAACTTGCGGCGGATATTGTGGACAGGGGGATTGTTCTGGCCGGAGGAGGCGCTCTACTTCGGGGAATGGATACGCTGATCGAACAGAAAACAGGCGTCAGTACGCTGACAGTTCAGAATGCAATGAGCGTGGTGGCGGTAGGAACAGGAAAATATGCAGAGGTCATGGCCAAGATGGAAGAATAGGCAGTGAAGTACGGGAAGAGGCAGCGTATAAATGGCAGATGTATGGGAAAAGGTGAACAGGGCGCCGGCCAGACAGGAGGAAGTTATGAGTGAATGTGTGAGCGGGTACATCGACCATATTATTTTCAGAAATGAGGAAAACGGCTATACTGTCCTTTCTTTAAAGGGAGTAAAGGATGAAGAGGAGCTTACCTGCGTGGGAACCTTTCCTGTCATCACACAGGGAGCGTCCATAGAAGCTCAGGGAAACTACACCCGCCATCCGGTATACGGAAAACAGTTCCAGATCACTGAATTTGCCGAGAAGATGCCGGAGGATGCTCTGGCGATGGAAAGGTATCTTGGCTCCGGCGCCATAAAAGGGATCGGAGCGGCTCTTGCGGGACGCATTGTGCGGCGGTTCGGAGCGGATACGCTGAGGATCGTGGAAGAAGAGCCGGAACGGCTGGCAGAGATCAAGGGGATCAGTGAGAAAAAAGCAAGAGAGATCGCAGCGCAGATAGAGGAAAAGGCCGATATGAGAAAGGCCATGATGTTTCTCCAGAAATACGGGATTTCGCTGAATCTGGGAGCTAAAATATATCAGAAGTACGGCGATTCTGTATATGGAGTGCTTCAGGAAAATCCCTACCGTCTGGCGGACGATATCAGCGGCGTGGGATTCCGGATCGCCGACGAGATCGCCGGCAGGATCGGGATACATATGGATTCAGATTACAGAATCCGCAGCGGAATGATGTATACTTTACAGCAGGCAGCGGGAGAGGGACATGTTTATCTTCCGAAAGAGGAGCTTTTTCACCGGGCTTCAGAGCTTTTGGGCGTAGATGAATCCTATATGGAAAAACATCTTATGGATCTTTCCGTGGACAGGAAAGTAGTCCAGAAGGAAGAAAACGGGAGCGTCCTGGTATATCCCAGCCGCTATTATTACCTGGAACTGAATACCGCCCGTATGTTGAGGGAACTGAACGTACTTTGCCCGGAAGACGAAAAGATGGTCCAGAGAAGGATCGCGCAGATAGAGAAAGAAACAGGGACTGTTCTGGACGAGATGCAGAAAAAGGCTGTGACGGAAGCGGCATCTCACGGACTCTTTATCCTTACAGGAGGCCCGGGGACAGGAAAAACTACAACGATCAACGCGATCATCCGCTTTTTTGAAGGAGAGGGTGTCGAGCTGAGACTGGCGGCCCCTACCGGAAGAGCGGCAAAGAGAATGACGGAAGCCACCGGGTATGAAGCCCAGACGATCCACCGTCTCCTGGAACTGAGCGGTCTGCCGGAAGAAGGAAGAGACGACAGGGACGTACATTTTGAGAGAAACTCGGAAAACCCGCTGGAAGCGGATGTGATCATTATTGATGAAATGTCTATGGTAGACATTCATCTGATGCATTCCCTTCTTCTTGCGGTAACGGCGGGAACCCGCCTGATCCTTGTGGGGGATGAAAACCAGCTTCCCAGTGTAGGACCGGGAAATGTTCTCAGGGACATTATCCGGAGCGGGATTTTTCCTGTGGTGGAGCTGAAAAAGATCTTCCGCCAGGCTTCAGAAAGCGATATTGTTGTAAATGCCCACAAGATCAACCGGGGAGAACAGGTGGTGCTGGACAACAAAAGCAGAGATTTCTTCTTCCTGAAACGGCAGAATGCGGACGTGATCATCCGGGTCCTGATCGCATTGATCCAGGAAAAGCTTCCTCCTTATGTGGAGGCGAAGCCATTTGACATCCAGGTGCTGACGCCTATGCGAAAAGGGCTTCTGGGGGTGGAACGCCTCAATCAGATCCTGCAGCGTTATCTGAACCCGCCTGATCCGTCCAAAAAAGAAAAGGAATATGGACAGGGGCTGTTCCGCGAAGGCGACAAGATCATGCAGGTGAAAAACAACTATCAGCTTGAATGGGAGATCCGCGGAAAATACGGGATCCCAGTGGATAAAGGAGTAGGAGTGTTCAACGGCGACACCGGAATCCTGAAATCTATCAATGAGTTTGCCGAAACTGCGGAAGTGGAATTTGAAGACGGGCGGTGGGCGGAATATTCTTTTAAACAGATGGAAGAGCTTGAACTTGCCTATGCGGTAACGATACATAAGTCGCAGGGTTCGGAATATCCTGCGGTGGTCATGCCGCTTCTGTCGGGACCGAGGATGCTCCTGAACCGGAATCTTCTGTACACTGCGGTGACACGGGCCAGGAAATGCGTTACAATAGTGGGAAGTGAGGAAACTTTCCGGGAGATGATCAGAAACGAGAAACAGCAGATGCGTTACAGTTCTCTTGACATAAGGCTCAGGGAAGTGACAGAATAACCTGCCTTCCGGATATCCGGAGAGAAAAGCGTCTGCAGGGCAGGCTTTCATCGGGGAGAAAGGAAGTCGTTTGGAAAAAAATAAAAAAACGCCGGAAGTTCTCAAGACAGCGCTGAATATTCTTTATCCCAGGCGCTGTCCGGTATGCCACCGGATACTGCGGGATCAGAAAAATCTGATCTGCCCGGAATGCGAAGGCGTATTCCAGCCTATAACGGAGGACTACTGTCTGAAGTGCGGAAGTCCGGTAAAGCCGGAAGAAGAGTACTGCCGGGACTGCGCGGGGCAAAGGAGGAGCTTTGACGAAGGAAGAGGGATCTTTCTTTACGACCAGAAAATGAGGAGATCACTGATCCGGTATAAATATTACGGGAGCAGAGAGTATGCGGATTACTACGCCGTTTCCATGTACCGTTATGGCCGCGGAAATATTCTGAGATGGAAGCCGGATGTGATCATACCGGTTCCTCTTCACCGGCGGAAACTGAGAATGAGGGGATTCAACCAGTCAGGGCTTCTGGCGGAAAAACTGGGAACATTTCTGGATATACCGGTATCGGAAGGCACGCTGAGAAAAATACGCGGCACGCGTTCCCAGAAAAAGCTGGACGCCGCGCAGCGGAGGAAAAATCTGAGGCAGGCTTTTCGGGCGGAGAGAAGGCTGGACGGCCTGACTGTTTTGCTGGTAGACGACGTTTATACAACAGGAAGCACTGTGGAAGCCGCCGCGGCCTGCCTGAAGGAAGCCGGCGCAAAAAAGGTATGTTTTCTTACCCTGTGTATGGGACGTATGTGAGCGAAAGCGGAAAAAATACTTTTCATAGGTAATAAGATATGTTACAATAAATCCATATGAAAATTTTACAAATGACTGGAACATGAGAGAATAGCGGCGTTTTCAGTCGCCTTTTAACTTTGCGGACTATATTCAGAAATAAAGAATTGTATAAGGAGTTTGGCATGATCAATGAAGAAAAAGTGAAGGTGATGACAAAAATCGCCATGTATGAGCAGGGAGAAGGCAAGAAATATCTCCCGATCAGCAAATATTACAGAAGCGATTATATTGGTCTGGCACTGATAAAGAACTTCTTTCTCGTGACGATTGGCTATCTTCTGGTGATCGCCGCGGTGGCGGCGTATTTCGGGGAGTATCTCATGGAGAATATCCATAAGATGAACATTGTCGCCATGGGGATATATATTGTCATCGGCTATGTGGCGGCTCTGGCAGTATATTCTGTTCTCACTTATATCCAGTATTCGGTGAAGTATTATCAGGCAAAGAAAAGCGTAAGAAAATATTACGGCGAGCTTACAGAGCTGAGCAAAATGTATAGCCGGGAAGAAAAAAGATCCCCGGGAAGAGGAATATCAGGAGGATATCGGAAATGACGGCATTACTGGAATTTAAGCAGAAGATAAAAGGACTGTATGCGAAATATGAGATGTATCTGCATCCTCTTATGAAATTTGTCCTGGCTCTCGTATATTTTATATGGATCAATTCCAACATGGGCTATATGCGCGTGCTGGACAATGTGTTTGTAGTGCTCATCCTGTCTCTGATCTGCTCCATCCTTCCATCCGGAATGACGATCTTTGCCGGCTTTGTTATGATGGTTGCACACTGCTATGCGCTGGGGATTGAAGTCGCCGGCTTTATGCTGGTTCTGATCCTGTTTATGATGATTCTGTTTCTGCGGTTCAGTACAGGAAAAAACATAGTTCTGGTACTTACGCCTCTGGCCTGCGCTTTTGACCTGCCGGTGCTTCTGCCTATCGGGTGCGGTCTGTTAAGCAGCGCGCTTTCCGCTCTTCCGGCGGCAGGCGGCGTGATCATTTTCTACTTTGTAAGATTTATCAGAGCCCAGTCCCAGATCCTCCAGAATCCGGATACAGAGCTTTTTGACAGGCTGACGCTTTTGTCAAACGGCCTGATGTCCAATGGAGAAATGTGGATCACGCTTATTGCGTTTGTGGCGGTTGTCATTGCGGTGAATCTGATCAGAACGAGAATGTTTGATTATGCGTGGAGAATCGCCATCGTAGCGGGCGGCGTCATCTATGTTGTGATCATGCTGGTGGGAAGTATTTCCTTCGGCGTATCCATTTCGCTGGTTTCTCTGATCGTGTTTACCGTGATCGCGGTACTGATCGGGATCGTGGTGGAGTTCTTTGCGTTTGGAGGAGATTATACAAGGACGGAGCGTCTGGAGTACGAAGACGACGATTACTATTATTTTGTGAAGGCTGTGCCCAAGGCCCTTGTAACGACTTCAGAACGCAATATCAAAAAAATCAACGGGGAACCGTCAAAAGAGAACCATAAGCAGGAACGGGTCGTGAACTATTCAGAACCCCTGTTTGAGGGAGAGGCTCCTCCGAAGAAAAAGAAAGGACGCACAGAACAGCCGGACGACATGCCGGTGATCAAAAAAGCAGATATAGATAATGTTGATTTTGAGAAAAAGCTGGAGGAATCCCTTAAAGATCTGTAACCTGGAAAGCCATCATAAGGAGAAGAAGAGATATGCATAACATCGCACAAATATTAGACAGATATCTTTCTCATATTAATCTGCCGTCTGTCAATATTATTGATGTAATCGAGATTATACTGATATCTTTTTTTGTGTATCAGTTTATGGTGTGGATCAAGTACACCCGCGCCTATACGCTTCTGAAAGGCCTGCTGATCATCGGCGCCTTCCTTTTGATTGCCTATATTTTTAAAATGAATACGATTCTCTGGATCGTATCGAACCTTGCAGGCGCGCTGATCACGGCGGTGGTGGTAATCTTCCAGCCGGAGCTGCGCAAGATCGTGGAACAACTGGGACAGAAAAGGATCATGTCTGCGATCATTCCCTTTGATACGGGAAAAGAAGTAAAAGAGAGATTTGCGGATAAGACGGTAAATGAACTGATCAGAGCCTGTTTTGACATGGGAGAGGTAAAAACAGGCGCGCTGATCGTGATTGAACAGGAGATACGGCTGGATGAATATATACGGACAGGTATCAATCTTGACGCGATCCTGACCAGCCAGCTTCTTATTAATATTTTTGAACATAATACTCCGCTCCACGACGGCGCGGTGATCGTGAGAGGCAACAGGGTTGTTTCCGCAACCTGTTACCTGCCTCTTTCGGATAATATGGAACTGAGCAAACAGCTTGGGACAAGACACAGGGCAGGCGTGGGGATCAGCGAGGTATCTGATTCTGTGACGATTATCGTTTCGGAAGAAACCGGCCAGGTGTCTGTGGCTCAGGAGGGAAAACTGACGAGAGATCTGAACAGTTCTGAGCTGAGAGAGATTCTGGAAAAGGCCCAGAACAAGAAAGTAGTAGATAACAGCAAACTGAGACAGCTTTTAAAGGGGAGGGTGAAGCATGAAGGAAAAACTAATGAATAATATCCTTCTGAAGATCCTGTCTCTGCTGATCGCTTTTTTTGTATGGCTGATCGTAGTAAATGCAGATAATCCGATCATGACAAAATCCTTTGTGATCTCGGACGTGCAGCTTCTGAACGAAGCGTATATCGACGCGGACGGAAAAATGTGCATGCAGGACGACGAGCAGCAGCCGATCCGTGTGACGATACGGGCAGAGAGAAAAATCCTGGACGGGATTTCCACATCGGATATCCGCGCGGTTGCGGATCTGCAGCAGGCGGTAAGCCTTGATACAGATCCGGTCATGGTGCCGATCACAGCTTTATGCGACGGCGTTTCGCCGGAAAATATACAGGTATCGCCTCAGAATCTGAGTCTTCACGTGGAGGACAAGGACACCCAGGAATTTGTTGTAAACGTTACAACAAATAATACCAGGCCGGATAAAGCGTACGAGGTGGGAACTCTGACTTCCAGTCCGGAGAAAATCAAGATTACAGGACCGATTTCTCTGATTAATAAAATAGATAAGGTGAATGCTGCAATAGATGTTACCGATGCAGTTCAGGACGTGACAGAAGAAACAGA
>ERZ1090860.468-NODE-469-length-24056-cov-26.515520_pt1 | contig 24056 bp, 26 predicted proteins | sample MGYA00478483_ERZ1090860 | MGnify/ENA primary metagenome ERZ1090860 (study PRJEB33644, sample SAMEA5815741) | chicken gut metagenome | biome: Chicken; feature: Gastrointestinal Tract; material: Caecum | place: Ireland | collected 2019-01-01 | study: A study of the...
CATGGTGGGCGACGGCATCAACGACGCCCCCGCCCTGGCCCGGGCCGACGTGGGCATCGCCATCGGGGCGGGCACCGATGTGGCCATCGAGTCCGCCGACGTGGTGCTGATGAAGAGCGACCTGCTGGACGCGGTCACCGCCGTGCAGCTGTCCAAGAAGGTGATCCGCAACATCAAGGAGAACCTGTTCTGGGCCTTCATCTACAACATCATCGGCATACCCCTGGCCGCCGGTGTGTGGTATCCCCTGTTCCACATCCAGCTCTCCCCCATGTTCGGCGCGGCGGCCATGAGCCTGTCCTCCGTGTGCGTGGTGTCCAACGCCCTGCGCCTCAAGTTCTTCCTCCCGGCGCGGCCTGAGACCCCCTCCCCCGCCCCGGTGAAAGATATGCCCCGGGAAATTCCCCAATCCGACGACAAGAAAGGAACGAGTACCATGACCAAGGTGATGAACATCAACGGCATGATGTGCGCCCACTGCCAGGCCCACGTGGAGAAAGCCCTCAACGCCATCGACGGCGTGGAGGCCAAGGTGAACCTGGAGGCCAAGAACGCCACCGTAACCCTGTCCAGGGACGTGCCCGACGACGTGCTGAAAAACGCCGTCACCGAGGCGGGCTACGAGGTGGTCTCCATCTCCTGAACCGACTGCCAGAAGGGAGCCCGGCGGCAACAGCCGCCGGGCCCTTTTCTTTTGCCTATTCCATGCCGGTTTTTGCTTTTTGTGTACACAGGTGTGCCACTTTCCCCCTTTGGGATACAATAGGGAAAGGACTTTCAAGGAGGTTGAAACGTGGCTACCATTTACGGCTATATCCGCGTCAGCACGCGGGAACAGAATGAGGATCGCCAGTGCCTGGCCCTGTCGGCCCTCCCGGTGCCCCAGGAGAACATTTTCATGGACAAGCAGAGCGGCAAGGACTTCGCCCGGCCCCAGTGCCGGCGCCTGGTGCGGCGGCTGCGGCGGGACGACCTGCTCTATATCAAGAGCATCGACCGGCTGGGCCGCAACTACGGCGAGATCCTGGAGCAGTGGCGGGTGCTCACCAAGGAGAAGGGGGTGGACATCGCGGTGCTGGACATGCCCCTGCTGGACACGAGAAGGGGCAAGGATCTCATGGGCACCTTCCTCAGCGACATCGTGCTCCAGGTGCTCTCCTTCGTGGCGGAAAATGAGCGGGTGAATATCCGCCAGCGGCAGGCGTAGAGCATCGCCGCGGCCAAGGCCCGGGGCGTTCGGTTCGGCCGGCCCGCGGTGCCCACGCCGGAAAATTTCCCCGCTGTGGTGGAGGAGTGGGAGCATAAGCGGATTGACTTCCAGGAGGCCCTGCGGCGCACCGGCCTGAGTGAAAGCACCTTCTACCGCCGCCTGCGGGGGCTTCGCCTCGCCCGTGCCAGGAAACAACAATAGCTGGCTAAAGGTGTACCTTTTGCCAGCTATTGTTGTGTACTTAGCTTATCACAAAACTTGAGAAATATCAATCATTTTAGACACATTTCACCCTGATTTCACCTGACACCTTTTTCATGTTGCCTGCGCAATCACATTTGTCAAAAAGTACACCTTTTGCCAAATGTAGTGAGAGGACAGGAAATATGGGCGAAGTTGTGTGCGAGACTCTTCCTCTGCTGGACGAACTGGCCCGGCGGATGGGCTGTGAATACCTATCCGATCTGCGGTTCCTGGACGCTTTGGGACGGCATGCGCTGGGCTGTGCCCTGAACGCCTTTCCGTCCCGATATGCCGGCCTGTGGGAGTGGAACGATGCCTTGGCCTACCTGACTGGCGAGCCGCCTCAATCCACAGCAGATGCCGCCCGGGCCCTACTGGTGGAGCGGCTCACCCATCCCTCCGCTGATCTGCCGGGGCAGCCCCGGCATTCTCATAGAACAGTCTGAGGAGAAATACCACCATGGAAAGCGACTACTGGCAGGCTTTCCGGCGTTGACCATGCCGGTCTTTCTGTTTCCTGCGGCATCGGCGGAAGAGCCTTTGCCGCCTGAGGGCGGGGGAGGCAGACGGGATCTTGGGGGCCGTCTATATCATCCGATGACAGCGAGGACAGCGCGGAGGCCTGGACAAACCTGATCTGACACAGCCATTCCGTAAATCGGAAAGCCCGGCCCCGGAATTTCTTCCGGGGCCGGGCTCGTTTATGCGTCAGGCCCTTTGATCTCCTCCCAGTAGCGCCGGGCGGCCTGCTCATTCTTGTTGTCGCCGTACTGGTAGTAGCGGGTGCCCGCCAGGATGTCGGGCAGGTACTGCTGCCTGACCCAGTGGCGGGGGAAGTCGTGGGGGTAGAGGTAGCCCTGCTCCCGCTCCATGCCCGCCGAGTCGGCGTGGACGTTCTGGAGGTGCCGGGGGTAGTCGCCGGTCTTGCCCGCCCGCACGTCGGCCCGGGCGGCGGCGATGCCCATATAGACCGAGTTGGACTTGGGGGCGGTGGCCAGCAAAATCACCGCCTGGGCAAGGGGGAGCTGGGCCTCGGGCAGGCCCAGCTGGAGGGCGTTGTCCACGCAGGCCTTGGCGATCAGCGCCGCCTGGGGATAGGCCATGCCCACGTCCTCGCTGGCGGAGCAGAGGATGCGGCGGATGGCGGTGGTCATGTCCCCCGCCTCCAGCAGGCGGGCCAGGTAGTGGAGGGCCGCGTCGGGGTCGGAGCCCCGCAGGGACTTCATCAGGGCGGAGGCGATGTCGTAGTGGTCGTCCCCCTCCCGGTCGTACCGCATGGCGGAGCGCTGGGCCGCCGTCTGGGCGTCGGCCAGGGTGACGGTGAGGGTGTCCCCCTCCCGCCGGGCGGAGGTGAGGAGCAGCTCCACCGCGTTCATGGCCTTGCGCACGTCGCCGCCGCAGGCGGAGGCGATGTGCTCCACCACCCCGTCCTCACAGGTCACCTCAGCCTCCAGCCGCTCCCCCATAAGGCGGAGGCCCCGCTCCACGGCGGGGCGCACGTCGGCGGCCTCGATGGGCTTGAACTCGAACACGGTGGAGCGGCTGAGCACCGCGTTGTACACGTAAAAATAGGGGTTCTCGGTGGTGGAGGCGATGAGGGTGATCTTGCCGTTCTCCATGAACTCCAGCAGGGACTGCTGCTGCTTCTTGTTAAAGTACTGGATCTCGTCCAGGTAGAGGAGCACCCCGTCGGGGGCCAGCATGGTGCCGATGTCCTTGATGATGTCCTTGATGTCGGAGATGGAGGCGGTGGTGGCGTTCAAACGGTGCAGCGGCCGGTTGGTGCGCCTGGCGATGATGTTGGCCACGGTGGTCTTGCCGGTGCCCGAGGGGCCGTAGAACACCAGGTTGGGGATGGAGCCGCTGTCGATAATCCGGCGCAGCAGGCCGTCCTTCCCCAGGATGTGGCGCTGTCCCACCACCTCGTCCAGGGTCTGGGGCCGGATCTCGTCGGCCAGGGGCCGGTAGGTCATGTGGGCCGCCTCCTTCCGCAGGCAGAAAAGTGGAGCGGAATCCCTTCCGCTCCACTTATTCTAACATAAGTTCGATCCCCCGTAAAGAGCTTACAGATCCGGGATGTTCCCCTCCCCCCGGCTCACCGGGGCGTTGGCGTAGAGCCGCAGGAGGGTGAGCACCGCCTGCTCCCGGGTGTAGGTGCCCTGGGGGTCAAAGGCGCCGCCGGAACCCTGCATCACCTTCAGCTCCAGCACTGCCGCCGCATCGGCCTGAGCCCAGTCGGCCACGCTGTTCCAGTCGGACAGGGCGGGCGTGCGGTCAGCGGCCTCATAGGTGCCGCCGTACAGCCGGTAGCAGCGCATGAGGATGGACGCCGCCTCCTGCCGGGTGATGGGACTGTCCGGGTCGAAGGTGGTGGCGCTGCGGCCGTTCAGGATGCCCAGGGCATAGGCCGTATTGCCGTAGCCCCGATCCTCCGGCTTGTGCAGGTCGGTGAAGGGGCCCCACTCGCCGCAGAATACGTTCCACCAGCTGACGGACGCGCCGAACCGGTTCCCGTCCCGATCCACCGTGGTGGGGCAGTAGGCGCTGACAAAGCTGCTGTCGCTGGAGAAGCCGTGCTGGAAGGCCAGGAAGTGAACCACCATCTGGGCAAATTCGATGCGGGTGATGGCAAAGCGCCAGTGGTTCTGGAGATCCCACGGCACCATGCCCAGCACGATGGCCTGGTGCACCTCGTCATAGGCCCAGGGGGAGGGCACGTCATCGGGGAGGATCACCGCGTCCCCGTCCGCATTGCTCTGGGAGTCGGCCCGCGCCGCGGGCAGCACCCCCACCACCAGCACCAAACTCAGCATCAGGGCCAGAAACCGCTTCATGTCCCCCACTCCTCTCCGGGTTTTCTCTCTGTGTTTACCATAACACGGCGGGTGGCTTCCGTCAAGGGCAAAAGCGCGTCAGTCCGGGGTGACGGTAAAAACTTCCTCAATGGACACGCCGAACACCTGGGCGATGTTCCAGGCCAGCACCAGGGAGGGGTTGTACTTCCCCTTCTCCAGATTGCCGATGGTCTCCCGGCGCACCCCCACCAGCTTCGCCAGCTCCTCCTGCTTCAGGTTCAGGCGGGCCCGGTGCTCCTTGATCCGGTTGGTGATCATGGCCCGGCGTGCCTCCACTCCCGGAGGGTGCACCAGAAGCTGGAGACGGCGTACACCGCCACCGACACGCCCCAGCCCAGGCCGGCCCCCAGATAGAGGGCCTCCGTCCGCCCCCCGCCCAGAGCCAGGGCTGCCAGCACCGCCAGGGCTGTCACTCCCATGCCGGAGAAAAAGCCCAGGGCCGCGGAGCGGAGGATCTGCCCCTCCTGCATCTCGTCCGGCCGGAGGAAAAAGTACTGAAAGTCCACGGCGAAGGCAAAAAAGCCCAGGAAATACCGCTCCGGGGTGAACACCCCCACAAAGCCCAGCAGAGACAAAAGGCCGATCAGCCCGTACCACCGTTTCCGCTTCATGTGGAAAACCTCCTCAGTTGTGTGGTATATTTCGCTCTTTATGTTCGAAATATACCACAGTCTATTCCCCCTGTCAAGGGGAATTTTCTTGCCCGGCGGCGGGCGCTGTGCTACAATCAGGGGGACAGGAGAGGAGGGACACTCTATGAAAAAGTGCCGCATCACCGTGATGCGCATCACCCGGTATGAGGATCTGATGGCCCGCTATGAAAACCCCATCCCCCACCCCTGCGGGCTGGAGGAGGGCCAGGTGTTCACCGCCAACGGCTGGGAAAAGCCGGCGGGACTGTGCCAGAGCGCATGGGACACCCTCTCCCCCTTCGTGATGGCCCTGTCCCACGGGGCGGAGGGGCTCTATGACGGGTGGATGAAAAATCCCCGCTCGGCTATGCTCTCCTGCAACGACGGCTTCCGGCCGGTGAGCTTCCTGGTGGAGGCCCTGGACGAGGAGGCGGACTGACCATGGCTCAGCCTCTCCCCCGCCGGTACACCGCCTTCGATGTGGAGACCCCCCAACCGGAACCGCGGCCGCATGAGCGCCATCGGCCTGACGGTGGTGGAGGACGGGGCCTCCCCGCTCCCCTTCCTTCGTACCTATGATCTGTGTGAGCTGCGCACCAGAAAAGCCCGGCCCTGACAGGGCCGGGCCTTTTTGCGAAAAATTTCCGTATGAATCCCGCCAAAGCGGTTACACTATCACCAGCGAAAGCGAGGTGAGCTGGATGCAGAACCAGAATCAGGATCAGATGAAGATCCGCAATCAGAATGGCCAGAAGCAGACCGAGGGCCAGAATCCTCAGAACAAGAAAAAGGATCAGGCTCAGAACAAGAGCCGTCAGCCCAACCAGTTCTAAGGTGTTATTCAGGCGCGGGCCGGGGCACACGCCCCGGCCCATTTTTTCCTAAAATTTTTTCCTTTTTCTCTTGACATTCCCGGCCAATTTGGTATAATAGTATGCGTGCTCACGAGAGCACAGGGAAATAGCGGGTTTGTGTAAGGGTAGCACAGCAGACTCTGACTCTGTATGTGAGGGTTCGAATCCTTCACCCGCTGCCAAAGGATGACCACACCGAAGGTGTGGTCATCCTTTTTATTTTCCTGAAATCTGAGTTCTAAAAAAAGATATCTTCAAGGATCTGATGCAGTACATCACCAGCATAGAAAACATTTTACTCTCCTATCGCAATATCAAGAAGAACAGGGGCAGTAAGATAAAGGGTGTCAATCAGAGTACAATCCTCTCTGTTGCGGAGAAAAATCCGGAGGCACTGATATCCTATGTGCGGAACCGTCTGGATTGGTTCACCCCTCACCTGTACACAGGAGGGATGTCCTCAGCAAAAATATCATCCTATTGGCCTACAAAACGGAGGACATTCATAAATCTTCTCGATTGTTCCCCAAAGCAGTTAAATATGCCTGTGTAATTACGAAATAGATAAGGTGAAAATCTGCTTTGCTAATTTGAATATACTGCATCCCGCTCTGATATCAGTCTGTTCTCGGCAATTCCCAGGCAGAGAAACTTCTCTCCGCACTCTCCCACAGTTCTCAAAAGGCACTGGGGCAGTTATTGCAGAGGAGTTTAAATTCTCTTAGCCCGGCAATCCCCTGAAAGGCTATATGGATAGCTATCAGGGCTTGTTTAGAAGCCAAATATGTCGTCACCCCACCATTTGGCGAATCAGGCATACATACTTGCTCCATTGATTTTCAGGAGGCCGGGACTGGTAATTTGACCGCCGTCATGGTATGATGAAGGCGGTATATTCCACCACAGTCAGGAGGCCCGGCCCTTGAACTATCAAATCCTATTCTGCGATCTGGACGGAACGCTCCTCCGGTCGGACAAGGCCCTCGCTCCCGCCACCCGGGCGGCTCTGGAGCGGGCAGTCCGGCAGGGGGTGGAGTTTGTCCCCGCCACCGGGCGGTTTTTCAGCGGCATGCCCGCCGTGGTGCGGGAGCTGCCCTTTCTCCGCTACGCCGTGCTGATGAACGGCGCGCTGGTGTATGACCGGCTGGAGGACAGGGCCCTCCGCCGGGCGGAGCTGGCGCCGGAGACCGCTGTGCGCGTCATGGAACGGCTGCAGGACTTCTCCGGCACCCTGGACTGCTACATGGAGGACAGCCAGGGCTGGATGGAGGCCAGGTATCTGCAAGAGCTGGAGCACTGGATCCTGGATCCCCCCGCCCGGGAGATCGTCCGCGCCTCCCGCAGACCCATGGAGGATCTGCCCGGCTACATCCGCCGCCGGGGAAGGCCGGTGCAGAAGATCCAGAGCTACTTCCGGGATCCCGCCGTCCAGCGGGAGGTGCTGAACACCCTGCCGGCGGAGTTCCCGGAGATCACCGTGGCCTGCTCCCTGCCCGGCAACGTGGAGATCACCCACCGGGACGCCACCAAGGGGGCGGCCCTGGAGTTCCTGTGCGGGCATCTGGGCATACCGGCCGATTGTGCCGTGGCCTTCGGGGATGAGCGCAACGACTGCTCCATGCTGCGCGCGGCGGGGCTGGGGGTAGCCATGGGCAACGCCGCCCCCGAGGCCAGGGCCGCCGCCGATGTGGTGACCGCATCCAACGACGAGGACGGGGTGGCGCAGATGCTCCTCCGGCTGCTGGAGGGGGAGGCGCCGTGAGCGAGCCCTGGTATTTCCGCCAGCTGGACAAGGAGGGTCAGGCCGCCTACCACGCCATGAAAACCGGCCTGGCGGAGCTGCGCCCCTCCTTCCCCGTCCCCCGGCTGGAGGGAAATGCCCTGGGGGATGTGCTGGCCCGGCTGCGGCTGGACTGCCCGGAGCTCTTCTACGTCACCGGCTTCTCCTGCCGGGTGCACCCGGCGGCCGCCACGGTGGAGTTCCTCCCCCAGTACCTCTTCGACAAGGGAAAGATCCGCGGCCACCAGAGGGCCCTGGCCGCCCGCATCGACCGGCTGTGCCGCCCGGTTCTGGACAAGGGCGAGGCGGAAAAGGAGCAGTATGTCCACGACTTCATCTGCCGGAATATCCGCTATGACAAGCTGAAAAAGCCCTACTCCCACGAGATCCTGGGCCCGCTGGGCCAGGGGGTGGGGGTGTGCGAGGGCATCGCCAAGTCGGTGAAGGCCCTGTGCGACCGGCTGGGCCTGTGGTGCATCGTGGCCCTGGCGGAGAACAACCCGGAGAAGGGAATCAAGTACCGCCACGCCTGGAATGTGGTGCGGCTGGGCGGTCAGTACTACCACCTGGACGCCACCTTCGACAATTCTCTGGGCGGGGACGGACTGGTGCGCTATGACTACTTCAATCTGGACGACAGGCGGCTCTTCCGGGATCACGAGGCCCTGGTCTACCCCGTGCCGCCCTGTGCCGACGGAAGCCGCTTCTATTATAAGCAGGCCGGGTGTTCCTTCACCCGGGTGGAGGACGCGGCCAGGCGGGCCGCCCAGGCCATCCGGAAAAAGCAGCCCCTGGTGTTCCACTGGCGGGGCGGCCCCCTGACCCGGGAGGTGCTGGGAGAGCTGGCCGCCGCCCTGGAGGCGGCCGCCGGGGCGAAGGGGCGGCACGCCGCCATCCGTCTGAACTGGCCCCAGGCGGTGCTGGAGATCCACTTTCCGGAGGCCCCGCCGGCGGATACCTGCGTGGCCCAGGAGGCCAACGAGGGGGAGGCATTGGAGTGAAGCTGGAGGAATATCTGCCCTTCTGGGATAAGCTGACCGGGGCACAGCAGAGGCGCCTGACCGACAGCGCCGCCCTCCGGCACTTCGACCGGGGGGCCATGGTCTACGGCGGCGGGGCGGAGTGCGCCGGACTGATCCTGCCGGTGGAGGGGCAGCTGCGGGCCTACCTGCTCACCGACGAGGGGCGGGAGCTCACCCTCTACCGCCTCTTTCCCCGGGACATGTGCCTGTTCTCCGCCTCCTGCGTGCTGCGGGGGATCCAGTTTGACGTGCTGGTGGAGGCGGAGCGGAATACAGTTGCCCTCTTTCTCCCGGCCCAGGTGTACCAGGGCCTGATGGAGGAGAGCGCGGCGGTTGCCAACTTCACCAATGAGCTCATGGCCGACCGCTTTTCCGAGGTCATGCGGCGGATGGATCAGCTGCTGAGCAAGAAGCTGGACGTGCGCCTGGCCGCCCTGCTGGTGGAGGAGAGCCGCCTGGCGGAGTCCTCCACCCTCCGCCTCACCCACGACCGGCTGGCCCGGCACCTGGGCTCCGCCCGGGAGGTGGTCACCCGCCTGCTCAAGGACTTCCAGGCCGACGGGCTGGTGAGGCTGAGCCGGGGCGGGATAGAGCTGCTGGATCTCCCCCGGCTGGAGACCCTGGCGGCGGAGCTAGGGCTTGTTTGAAAATTGGCGATGTGTCCAGCGGCGAGGGATTTTGGGCCGCTGGCAAGCAATTTTTTCGCAGGAATCCTGACGGATTTCAAGGAAAAATTGCGCCGTCCAGGGGGCAAAAGGCCCGCCGATTGGGCATGTTGACATGTTTCAAACAAGCCCTAGGGTGATTTTGTCACAGAACTCCGGTTCCCTGTGTGGTATCCTCTCATCATACAAGAGAACCCACACGGGAAAGGAGCCTGCATCATGGGACTGTTTGATTGGTTTGCCCGCCGCCCAAGCCTGGCGGAGGGCCTGGAGACCTGGAAGAGCACGCCGGGGGCCGTCCTGCTGGACGTACGCACGCCGGAGGAATACCGCGCCGGACACATCCCCGGCGCCCAAAACCTGCCCCTGAACCGGCTGAGCGCCGCCTCGGCGCCCGCCGGAGTTCCCCTGTTTGTCTACTGTCACAGCGGCGCACGCAGCGCCCAGGCCCGGAGGATTTTGGAAGGGGCGGGCCGCACCGTCACGGATCTGGGCGGCCTGATGGGCTACCGCGGGTCGCTGGAATCATAAGGAGGAAACGGATATGAAGGTTGTCATCATCGGCGGCGTGGCCGGCGGGGCCACTGCCGCGGCCCGCCTGCGCCGCCTGGACGAGGAGGCGGAGATCATCATCCTGGAGCGCACCGGCTACGTGTCCTATGCCAACTGCGGCCTGCCCTACTTCGTGGGCGGGGTGATCACCGACCGGGATGAGCTGACTCTCCAGACCCCGGAGGGCTTCCGCCGCCGGTTCGGCATCGACGTGCGGGTGGGCCACGAGGCCCTGGAAATCAACCCGGCGGAGCACACGGTGGAGGTGCGCAGTCTGGCCGACGGCAGCACCTATACCGAGACCTACGACAAGCTGATCCTCTCCCCCGGCGCCCGGCCCGTCATGCCCGGCCTGCCCGGGGAGGACGATCCCCGGGTGTTCACCCTGCGCACCGTGGAGGACACCTTCCGCATCCGGGACTATCTGGATACCCACCCCGTCCGCCGGGCCGTGGTGGTGGGCGGCGGCTTCATCGGACTGGAGGCGGCGGAGAACCTGCTCCACGCCGGGGTTGCCACCACCCTGCTCCAGAAGGGGAGCCAGGTGCTGCCCCCGCTGGATGCCGACATGGCGGCGGAGGTGCACGCCTATCTCCGGGGCTGCGGGGTGGAGCTCCGCCTGGGCGCCCACGTCACCGGCTTTGTGCCGGATGGAGAGGGTCTGTCCGTCACCCTGGAGGGCGGGGAGGCCGTCCCCGCCGACCTGGTGCTGCTGGGCATCGGGGTGATGCCCGAGTCGGAGCTGGCCCGGAGCGCCGGGCTAGCCCTGGGCGTTAAGGGCACCATCGCGGTGGATGAGCATATGCGCACCAGCTGCCCCGACATCTACGCCGTGGGCGACGCGGTGGAGGTGCGCCACTTCGTGTCCGGGGCGAAAAGCCACATCGCCCTGGCCGGCCCGGCCAACAAGCAGGGCCGCATCGCCGCCGACCATATCTGCGGCATCCCCAGCACCTTCACCGGCTCCCAGGGCACGTCGGTGATCAAGCTCTTCGACATGACGGCGGCCTCCACCGGCCTCAACGAGAAGACGGCCCGCGCCGCCGGGGTGGACTACGGCAAGGCCGTCACCTACTCCGCCTCCCACGCCACCTACTACCCCGGGGCCCACAACATGACCGTCAAGACCCTCTACGACCCCGCCACCGGCCGCATCCTGGGGGCCCAGATCGTGGGCTTCGACGGGGTGGACAAGCGGATGGACGTGCTGGCTGCCGCAATCCGGGCGGGCCTCACCGCCGCCGACCTCACTGAGCTGGATCTGGCCTACGCACCCCCCTACGGCTCCGCCAAGGATCCGGTGAACATGGCGGGCTATGTGATCGAGAACCTCCGCGCCGGCCGGGTGGAGCAGCACCACTGGGACGAGGTGGCCGGCCTGCCCGCCGACGGGTCGGTGGTGCTCCTGGATGTGCGCACCCCCGGCGAGGTGCGGCGTCAGGGCCTGCTCCGCCCCGACGCGGTGAATATCCCCCTGGATGAGCTGCGGAACCGGCTGGGCGAGCTGGATCCGGCCAAGAAGATCTACGTCAACTGCTTCAGCGGCCTGCGCAGCTACCTGGCCTGCCGCATCCTGAGCCAGCACGGCTACCGCTGCTCCAACCTGGCCGGCGGCTGGCGGTTCTGGTCTTACAACGCCACCGGCCGCGCCCACGACGCCGCGCCCACCCACCTGTGCGGCATCCCCACCGGCCAGGGGAAGTGACCGACCCCTTCTGACACAGAAAGCACCCCGCGCTGCCTGATGGGCGGCGCGGGGTGCTTTTGTCATTGCCGGGCCGCGCTGCCTCTACCGCTCCAGCAGGCGGCAGAGCATGGCGGCCAGCTCGCCGCGGGTGGCGGTGCGGGCGCCGCTGTAGGACTCGCCCACCATGCCCAGACCCTGGGCCAGGGCGGCATAGCCCAGCTCGCCGGCGGGAATGGAGGCCGCGTCGGCATAGGCGCAGGTGTAGATGCCCTCCAGCCGGGCCGCCGGGCCGTAGCCGGCGCAGTCCAGCAGGCAGCGCACCAGCGCCCCCCGGGTGACGGGGCTGTCCTCGTCCCGCTCACTCCGGGTCAGAGCTCCCATGCGGTAGGCGGCGGCATAGGCCCCGTCCACCGTCTCCGCGTCGGCGTTGTCCGGGTCGATGCGCCAGCCGTCCAGGCTGGCCAGCAGGGCCACCATATCCCACTGGGTCAGGCTCTTGTCCGGCCGGAAGAGGCCGCCGTCGTAGCCCACGCCGTAAGAGGCCAGCTTCTCCACATCCGCCCGGGCCCAGGAGCCCTCCAGATCCGAGTAGGTGAGGGCGCCGCCGGCCGTCTCCGGCCAGACCGGCTCCCCGGTGGCGGCGTCGATGCCCAGGCAGTAGGTGTCCCGCTCCAGGGCGTAGGTCAGCCGCAGGCCGTAAAAGTGGGTGAGGCCCAGCTCCAGCAGCCTGGCCTCCAGGGGCTCGTCCCCGTCCAGGGGGCGGGGCACCAGCCGGTAGGCCAGCACGGTGTCATAGGTGTCCGCCCAGGCGGCCAGGGCGGAGGCCTCATCCACGATGCCCTCCGGGCTGGCAAAGGTCACGGTCTCGTCATAGACAGCGCGGAGGCGGTAGACGGAGCCGTCCCCCAGGTCGACGGCTATGGTATAGCGGTTCTCCGGGAAGGGGATGCCGTTGGCCTGCTGCACATAGGTGAAGGCGGCGTAGGGCAGGCGGCTCTCCCCGCCGTCCGGACTGTCGTAGAGGGTGAGGGCACTCCACCGCGCCCCGCAGAACTCCGCCAGGAAGGCCTCGGCTCTGGCCTGGGCCTCCGATACGGTCAGGGTGGGGGACTCCCCCTCCTCCAGCCAGGGGGCCGAAGAGGACACGGACTCCACCGCGCCGGTGCGGGCGTCCACGGTGACGGTGCGGCTACGGGTCTGCTCCCCGTCCGCCAGGCGGTAGGACAGGGTGCACAGCACCTGCTCCTCCTCCCCCTCGCCCGTCAGGGCATAGTCGGCGGAGGCCAGGGCATAGTCCTCCAGCCCGTAGGCCGCCTGGGCCCGCAGAGCCTGATCCAGCGTCTGGGCGGAGCGCACCCCCTCCAGCCTGGCAATGCCCTCCTGTTCGGCCTGGGTCAGGCCGCTCTCAGCCCCGGCCGCAGGGGACTCCGTGGCGGCGTCGCTCCCGCCGCCGTTGCCCATGCCGGCCATGAGCTCCTCCAGCTCCGTCATGTTGAGGGTCTCGCCGGTGGCGGCGTCGATGTAGAGGGTGTCGGTGTCCTCCGGCAGCCAGCGGAGCACGGCGGCGGAGCTGCCCTCCTCCCGCACGTACTCCAGCCGCAGGGCCAGATTGGCGGTCAGCAGCCCGGCGGCCTGGCTCCGGGACACGGCCGCCCCGGGCGCGGGCACGTCCCCCAGGAAGGTGCCCGCCGCAGTGTCCCGGGAGAAGGCGGTCACCACGTTGTCCGACGCCCGGACAGTGACGGAGTAGTGCAGGGGCGAGGGCAGGCCGTTGAGGAGAAGCTGCCCAGAGAAGCGGAAGCTGTCGCCACCCAGGCGCTCCATGCCCTGCGGCTCCTCCAGCTCCACCGACTCGCCCTCTGCCAGCACCCTGTCCAGGAAGGCCCGGGCCGACTGGGCGGCGGCGTCCGCGTTCCCCTGGGGGAAGACGGGGAAGTCCCCGCCGCTGGGGGACGTGTCGCTCTCCCCCAGATAGTAGCCGGTGACGGTGCCGTCGTCCAGGGCGTCCACGGACAGTGAGCCCTCCGCCCCGTCCCAGCGGAGGCTCCACACGCCGGTCAGGCCGTCCTCGTAGCGGTCACCCTGGAACTGGTCATAGCCCGTGGTGTCCAGGGCCAGGGTGTCCTTGACCGCCTGGGTCACCCGGGCCAGGGCCGCGTCGGCGGACTCCTCCGCGGCCGCCGCCGGCAGAGCCAGCCCCGACGCCAGGGTCAGGGCCAGTACAAGAGAAAGCAGCTTCTTCATGCTTCATCCCTCCATTGTCCTCTGTTCTGTGCTTTCCACTGGTTCAGCTGCCTCTATTCTATCTGATTTGACGAAAAATTTCCAGAGAAGTTCCGGATTCCTGTAAAAAATCCCACCCCCGCGGGCCGGCGGCAACATAGATGCTATGGGGTATCAAAAGAAAAGGTCTTGCGGAGCTGCAGATTCCGCACTATAATGGAGAAAACAAAATCACCGCTCCGAGCGGGAGCGCCTGCAGGCTGCGGCTATGGCGCTTTCGCCAGGGCCAGAGGGGAAACGCTCTGACCTTCCGTGTTTGAAAAGGGGCCGCACCGCTTCTGGGGAAACTCTGTCCAGGGGGGTGCCGCCTTTTCGGGCGGCGCCCTTTTTGCGCGGCCGCCCCAACCATCTGGAGGAGAGAACAGGCATGAAAACCGGACTGACGCTGGAGGAGGCACAGCAGGCGCTGTGTGAAAATATTGACTGCCTGGGGACGGAGAAGCTGCCCCTGGCGGGGGCGCTGGGGCGGAGGCTGGCGGAGGAGATCACCGCGCCCATGGATCAGCCGCCCTTTGACCGCTCGCCGCTGGACGGGTACGCGCTGCGCGCGGCGGACACGGCCGGGGCGTGCCGGGAGCACCTGGTGTCCCTCACCGTGGCGGACACGCTCTATGCCGGGGACGCGCCCCGGGTGCCCGTGGCGCCGGGCCGGGCGGTGCGGGTGATGACGGGGGCCATGCTGCCTCCCGGCTGCGACTGCGTGCTGAAGCAGGAGGACACGGACATGGGCTCCCCGGCGGTGGAGATCTACGCATCTCTGAGGCCGGGGGACAACTACGTGTACCGGGGGGAGGACTACCGGGCAGGAACCTGCCTGCTGCCCGCCGGGAGCCGGGTGGACGCGGCGGCTGTGGGGGTGCTCTCCTCCGCCGGCATCACGGAGGTGCCGGTGCGCCGGCGGCCCCGTGTGGGGGTGCTGTCCACCGGGGACGAGGTGGTGGAGCCCGGCGTCCGTCCCCTGCCGGCCGGAAAGATCTACGGGGCCAACCTGCCCCTGCTGCTCTCCCGCCTGCGGGAGCTGGGGGTGGAGAACGTCACCGGACAGCTGGCCGGGGACGACCCTCAGGCCGTGGCGGAGGCCATGGCGGAGCTGCTGGAGACCTGCGACCTGCTCATCACCACCGGCGGGGTGTCGGTGGGGGACAAGGACATCTTCCACCAGGCCCTGCCCCTGCTGGGGGCGGAGCGGGTGTTCTGGAAGCTGAAGCTGAAGCCGGGCTCCCCGGCCATGTTTTCCCGGTATAGGGGCAAGCCCATCCTGTCCCTGTCGGGCAACCCCTTCGCCGCCTTTACCACCTTCGAGCTGCTGGCCCGGCCGCTGCTCGCCGCCCTGTCCGGGGAGCCGGAGCTGCTGCCCCAGCGGGAGAAGGCCGTGCTGGACACCCCCTTCCCCAAGGGCAGCGGTATCCGCCGGTTTGTGCGGGGAAAATGCGAAAACGGCCATGTCTCCCTGCCGGAGGGCCACTCCTCCGGGGTGCTGCGCTCCCTGGTGGGGTGCAGCTGCCTGGTGGACATCCCGGCGGGGAGCGGCCCCCTGGCGGCGGGAGAGACGGTGGACATTTTGATGTTGTGACAACAGGGGTTGGCGCGCCGGGGTCGTCGCGCCCCACGGGGTGCCGCCCATCCACACGGCGGGGGCGAGCCCCCGCCCTACATGAAAAAAGGTTGGATAGAACTATGGAACAAAAGCTCAATCACTTTGACGAGGCGGGCAACGCCGTGATGGTGGACGTGACGGGAAAGGAGCCCACCTTCCGGGCGGCGGTGGCGGAGGGGACGATCCGGGTGTCCCGGCCGGTGCTGGAGGCCATTGTGGAGGGCACCGCCGCCAAGGGGGACGTGCTGGGGGTGGCCCGTGTGGCGGGGATCCAGGCGGTGAAGCGCACCTGGGAGCTGATTCCCCTGTGCCACCCGCTGATGCTCACCCACGCCTCCATCGACTTTGACATCCTGGAGGCGGACTGCGCCGTCCGGGCCCGGTGCACGGTGAAGCTGTCGGGCAAGACCGGGGTGGAGATGGAGGCCCTCACGGGGGTGAGCGTGGCCCTGCTCACCATCTACGATATGTGCAAGGCCATGGACAAGTCCATGGAGCTGACGGAGATCCACCTGGTGCACAAGGAGGGCGGCAAGTCGGGGGTGTACGACCGTGAGCCATAGTCCGGTGGTGGTGGCGGTGTCCGGGGTGAAGAACTCGGGCAAGACCGCCCTGATTGAGGCCATGCTGCCCCATCTCACCGCCGCCGGGCTGCGGGCGGCGGTGATCAAGCACGACGGGCACCGCTTCCTGCCGGAGCCCCCGGACACGGACACGGGCCGCTTCCTGGCCGCCGGGGCCTGGGGCACGGCCATCTTCGACGGGGAGAAGTACAAGGTGGTGCGGCGGGAGGTTGTGGACGAGGCCGCCCTGATCGCCCAGTTCCCGGAGGCCGACCTGATCCTGCTGGAGGGGTTCAAGTACTCCGCCTGGCCCAAGCTGGAGGTGGTGCGGGCTGGGAACTCGGAGGCCCCGGTGGCAAACCCGACCACCCTGCTGGCCCTGGTCACCGACCTGGCCCTGCCCGGCGTGCCCACCTTGCCGCTGGGGGACGGGGCTGGTGCGGCGGCGCTGCTGATTCGATACGTCAAGGAGGGGAAGGCCCGTGACTGACCAATATGGACGGCACATCCACTACCTGCGGGTATCGGTGACCGACCGGTGCGGCCTCCGGTGCCGCTACTGCATGCCGGAGGAGGGGGTGGAGTGGCTGGAGCACAGCCGCATCCTCTCCTACGAGCAGATTGTCCGGCTGGTGCGGGCGGCGGCGGGCCTGGGGATTGACACGGTGCGCCTCACCGGCGGGGAGCCCCTGGTGCGGAAGGGGCTGGACAAGCTGGTGTGGGCCGTGAAGGCCATCGACGGCATCCGCACCGTCACCCTGACCACCAACGGGGTGCTGCTGGCCCAGCAGCTCCCCGCCCTGCGCGCGGCGGGGCTGGACGGGGTGAACCTGAGTCTGGACACCCTGGATCGGGAGCAGTACGCCGCCATCACCCGGCGGGACCTGCTGCCCCGGGCCCTGGAGGGCCTGGAGGCCGCCCTGGCCGCCCCGGGGCTGAAGGTGAAGCTCAACTGCGTGCCCATGGGGGACAACGACGACCAGCTGGTTCCCCTGGCCGCCCTGGCCCGGGACAGTGCCCTGGACGTGCGGTTCATTGAGCTGATGCCCATCGGGCTGGGGAGCACCCTGCCCCGCCGCACCCAGGCGGAGGTGCTGGAGCAGCTGGAGGGAGCCTTCGGCCCCGCCCTCCCCTGTGAGCAGGGGGGCGGCAGCGGGCCGGGCCGCTATGTGACCTTCGGCGGCTTCAACGGCCGGGTGGGGTTCATCAGCGCGGTGAGCCACCAGTTCTGCGAGTCGTGCAACCGGGTGCGGCTCACCGCCACCGGCTTTCTCAAGACCTGCCTCCAGTACGAGACGGGGGTGAACCTGAAGGCGCTGCTGGAGAGCGGCGCCGACGGGGCCGCCCTCCGCGCCGCCATGGAGGGGGCCATCTTTGCCAAGCCCGCCTGCCACCACTTCTCCGCCGCCGGCACGGCGGAGGACGAGCGGCGGAGCATGTATCAGATTGGAGGATGAGCGGCATGGGAAAGGTGCTTGCCGTGTGTATCAGCGAAAAGAAGGGAACCCAGAAGAAGAACGTGGGCTCCGCCCGGTTTGTGGAGGACTGGGGCATCCAGGGGGACGCCCACGCGGGGAAGTGGCACCGGCAGGTGTCCCTGCTGTCCCACGAGAAGGTGGAGGCTTTCCGGGCCAGGGGCGCCGTGGTGGACGACGGGGCCTTTGGGGAGAACCTGGTGGTGGAGGGGTACGACTTCAAGACCCTGCCCATCGGGACGAAATTCCGGTGTGGCGACGTGGAGCTGGAGCTGACCCAGGTGGGCAAGGAGTGCCACAGCCACTGTGAGATCTACAAGGTCATGGGGGACTGCATCATGCCCCGGGAGGGCGTGTTCACCAGGGTGCTCCACGGGGGCACCATCTCCGTGGGGGACGAGCTGACCATGGTGGAGGAGGGATGAGCATGCGCGTCGCCATCATCACCCTCAGCGACTCCGGCTATGCCGGACAGCGGGAGGACAAAAGCGGCCCGGTGATCCGGGCGCTGGCGGAGGCGGCGGGCTATACGGTGGTGCACACCGCCCTGCTGCCCGACGGGGTGGAGCCCCTGGCCTCGGAGCTGAAGCGCCTGTGCGACAACGACCTGGCCGACCTGATTCTCACCACCGGCGGCACCGGCTTCTCCCCCACCGACCTGACGCCGGAGGCCACCCGCTCCGTGGTGGAGCGACCCGCCCCCGGCATTGCCGAGGCCATGCGGTGGCAGTCCCTCCAGATCACCCCCCGGGCCATGCTCTCCCGGGCGGCGGCGGGCATCCGCAAACAGGCCCTGATCGTCAACCTGCCCGGCAGCCCCAAGGCGGTGCGGGAGTGCCTGGAGTTCATCCTCCCCTCCCTGGCCCACGGGCTGGAGATTTTGAAGGGGACTGTAGGAAATTGTGCCGTGGAGCATTAAATACGGGTACAGCGCAGGCCGTCCGGCCTGTTTGAGATAGATTCTTCGAGCCCGTGGACCTAAAGCGAGCTGCCATGGCAGCGGGCCGGGGTGTATCTGGAAACGGATATGCCTACCATGTTTGTAAAGGAGAACATATCATGAAACGAATTGCAGCCCTGTCCCTTGCCCTGGCCCTCACCCTGGGCCTGGCCGCCTGCGGCGGCGGAACCACCGGCACCGCGGAGACCACCGCGGCCAACAGCACCACCCCGGCCGCGGAGACCACCGCGCCCCAGGCCGAGCCGGTGGAGGTGGTGGTGTTCGCCGCCGCGTCCCTGGAGGCCACCCTGACGGAGATTGCCGACCTGTACAAAGAGGTGGCCCCCGAGGTCACCCTCACCTTCAACTTCGACTCCTCAGGCACCCTGCGCACCCAGATCAAGGAGGGCGCGGTGTGCGACCTGTTCATCTCCGCCGGCCAGTCCCAGATGAACGACCTGGAGGCCGGGCAGAATGAGGACGGCGCCGACTTCGTGTACGCCGACACCCGCATCGACTTTGTGGAAAACAAGGTGGTGCTGGCGGTGCCCGACGACAACCCTGCCGGTATCGAGACCTTCTCCGACCTGGCCACGGACAAGCTGTCCCTGCTGTGCATCGGCAACGACGACGTGCCGGTGGGCTCCTACTCCCTGGAGATTCTGGACACCCTGGGCATCGACATCGCCCAGCTGGAGAGCGACGGCAAGGTGACCTACGCCTCCAACGTGACCGAGGTGGCCAACCAGGTGAAGGAGGGCGCCGTGGACTGCGGCATCATCTACGCCACTGACGCCTATACTTACGAGCTGACCGTGGTGGATCAGGCCACCGCCAACATGTGCAGCCAGGTCATCTACCCCGCCGCCGTCATGAAGAGCAGCAGCGGCGAGGCCGCCCAGGCCGCCGCCCAGGCCTTCCTGGACTACCTCCACACCGATGAGAGCGCCATCGCCGTGCTGGAGGGCGTGGGCTTCACTGTCCTGTAATGGCGGACGGCGGGGGCAAGCCCCCGCCCTACATACGCACAGGGGCGGGTTTCAACCCGCCCCTGCCACCATCACGACACAGGACGGTGAATTTCCATGGACTGGTATCCACTTTTTAACTCCCTGCGCATCGCCGCCGTGTCCACGGTGATCATCTTCTTCCTGGGGATTGCGGCGGCCTATTATGTGGCCAAGCTGCCCCGGCTGGTGAAGGGGGTGCTGGACGTGGTGCTCACCCTCCCCCTGGTGCTGCCCCCCACGGTGGTGGGCTATTTCCTGCTGCGGCTGCTGGGCCCCAAGCGGGTGCTGGGCCTGTGGTTTCTGGAGACCTTCGACCTGCGGCTGACCATGGTGTGGTACGCCGCCATCTTCGCCTCGGCGGTGGTGGCCTTCCCCCTCATGTACCGCACCGCCCGGGGGGCCTTTGAGTCCTTCGACCCCACCCTGGCCTACGCCGCCCAGACCCTGGGCCGCTCCAACACCTGGATTTTCTGGCGGGTGCGCATGCCCTGCTGCAAGCAGGGCATCATCGCCGGCACGGTGCTGGCCTTTGCCCGGGCCCTGGGCGAGTACGGCGCCACCTCCATGATTGCCGGATACACCCCCGGCAAGACCGCCACCATCTCCACCACGGTGTACCAGCTCTGGCGCACTGGCGACGACGCCGGGGCCATGCGCTGGGTGCTGGTGAACCTGGCCATCTCGGCGGTGGTGCTGCTGACCGTCAACATGCTGGAGAAGAAAGACCGCCGGCCCCGCCGCCGCGCGGCCCCGGTCACCGGGGAGGTGGGGGAATGAGGCTGTCGGTGGACATCCACAAGGACTTCGGCCCCTTCCGCCTGGACGCGGCCTTTGAGACGGACAGCGGCGCCGTCACCGGGCTGCTGGGTGCCTCCGGCTGCGGCAAGAGCGTCACCCTCCGCTGCATCGCCGGCATTGAGACCCCCGACGAGGGCCACATCGAGCTGGACGGGGAGGTGCTCTTCGACTCCGCCGCCCGGGTCAACCTGTCCCCCCAGAAACGCCGGGTGGGCTATCTGTTCCAGAACTACGCCCTGTTCCCCAACATGACGGTGGAGCAGAACATCGCCGCCGGGGTGCGGGACAGGGCCGGAAGGAAGGAGACGGCGGCGCGGCTGATGCGCGCCTTCTACCTGGAGGGGAACGAGCACAAGTACCCCCGGCAGCTCTCCGGCGGGCAGCAGCAGCGGGTGGCCCTGGCCCGCATCCTGGCCAATGAGCCCCGGGCGCTGCTGCTGGACGAGCCCTTCTCCGCCCTGGACAGCTACCTGAAGTGGCAGGTGGAGCTGGAGCTGCTGGAGCTGCTGGGGAAATTTGAGGGCCCCGTGCTCTTTGTCACCCACAGCCGGGACGAGGTGCGCCGCCTGTGCAGCCAGGTGTGCGTGCTGGATCAGGGCCGCTCCCAGCCCATGCAGCCGGTGGCGGAGCTCTTTGAGGCCCCCCGTACCCTGTCCGCCTGCCTGCTCTCCGGGTGCAAGAACGTGTCCCGGGCCCGCCCCCTGCCCGGCGGGCGGGTGGAGGCCCTGGACTGGGGGATGACCCTGGAGCCGGGGGTTCCCCTGCCCCCCAACCTGAGCCACGTGGGCATCCGGGCCCACTTCCTCCGGCCGGTGGACGGCCCCGGCCCCAACCGCCTGCCCTGCACCGTGGAGCGGGTGGTGGACGAGATGTTCTCCACCGTGGCCATGATGACCACACCAGGCGGGGGGCAGGGCTTCTCCCGGCTCCGCATCGAGCTGGACAAGGCCGCCTGGGCCGCCCTGGGCGACCCCAAAGAGCTGTGGGTGGAGCTGCCCCGGGAGCACCTGCTGCTGCTGAGCGGCGGCTGACCGCCCGTCATTCTGGAAAAAGGATGGTAACCCCATGAAGCTGATAGACACCAAGGACGCGGTGGGCCATGTGCTCTGCCACGACCTGACCCAGATCATCCCCGGCGTCACCAAGGACGCCCGGTTCCGCAAGGGCCACATCGTCGCCCCCGAGGACATCCCCGTGCTGCTGAGCATGGGCAAGGAGCACCTGTACGTGTGGGAGAAGGAGCCGGGCACCCTCCACGAGAACGAGGCCGCCGAGCGCCTGCGGGCCCTGTGCCAGAACGAGCATATGCACCCCACGCCGGTGAAGGAGGGGAAGATCGAGCTCATCGCCGACTGCGACGGCCTGTTCCGGGTGGACGTGGAGCGGCTCAACGCCCTCAACGACGTGGAGGAGCTGATGATCGCCACCCGCCACACCAACACCGCCGTCCACAGGGGGGACAAGCTGGCGGGCACCCGCATCATCCCCCTGGTAATCCAGGAGGAGATCCTCCGGGCCGCCGAGGAGCGGGCGGGGAAGGAGCCCCTGCTCTCCCTCACCCCCTGGAAGCTGAAGACCTGCGGCCTGATCACCACCGGCAGCGAGGTGGCCAAGGGGCTGATTCAGGACGCCTTCACCCCGGTGATTGTGGACAAGCTGGCCGCCTGCGGCATCACCGTCACGGAGCACTGCCTGCCCGGCGACGACCGGGCGGCCATCACCGCCGCCGCCCTGGATTTCCACGCCAAGGGGGTGGATCTGGTGCTGTGCACCGGCGGCATGAGCGTGGACCCGGACGACCGCACCCCCGGCGCCATCAAGGACACCGGGGCGGAGATCATCTCCTACGGCGCGCCGGTGCTGCCCGGGGCCATGTTCCTGCTGGCCTACTTCGCCGACGGCACCCCCATCCTGGGTCTGCCCGGCTGCGTTATGTATGCCAAAGCCACCATTTTTGACCTGGTGCTTCCCCGCATCGCCGCCGGGGTGCCCATCTCCCGCCGGGAGCTGAAAGCCCTGGGCCACGGCGGCCTCTGCCTGGGCTGCCCCGAGTGCCGCTACCCCGTCTGCCCCTTTGGGAAATAGGCCCGCAGACACCGGCAGCATGACGGCCGGGCGTGGAAACAAAATCTGATGCCTCCCTCCCCTCCAATCCGGGTTACTGACCAAAAAATCAGTATTGCCGTTGTACGCCGACGGGGATATACTGTTGGATCGTATGGAAAACCCGGAGACGAGGGAAAGAGGGAGTGGTTTCATGCCGGCCTTGGTAAACGATCTGACCAGCGGCAGCGTCACACGAAAGCTGGTGCGGTATGCCCTGCCGCTGATGGCCTCCAGCCTGCTCCAGGCCACCTACAGCATCACCGACATCATCGTGGCCGGACATTTTATCGGGGACGTGGGCATCACCGCCATCAACAACGGCAGTGTGGTCATGAATATGCTGACCCAGGTGGCCATCGGCCTGACCGTGGGCGGCAACATCCTGGTGGGCCAGTATTTCGGCTCCGGCGACCGGGAAAACCGCCGGAAGGCCGCCGGAAACCTGCTGACGCTGAGCCTGCTGCTGGGCCTGCTCTTCGCCGCGCTGGTGTCCCTGCTGGGCCGGCCCCTGCTCATACTGCTCCAGTCCCCCACCCTGGACGAGGCCACCGGCTATCTGACCATCTGCGGCGCGGGCCTCCTCTTTATCTTCCTTTACAACGCCCTGTCCGCCATTCTGCGGGGCGTGGGCAACTCCCGCATCCCCCTGTACTGCATCATCGCCTCGGTAAGCCTCAACGTGGTGCTGGACATCCTCTTCGTGGCGGTGTTCCGCTGGGGTGTATCCGGGGCTGCCCTGGCCACAGTGCTGGGACAGGCGGTGTCCTGCCTGACCGCCCTGGTCTTCTGTCTCTGCCACCGGGCGGATCTGGGCCTGCTGCCCCGCTTCCTCCGCCCGGAGGGGGGCATGATCAAGCGCATCCTGAAGCTGGGCTTTCCCACCGCCCTCCAGTGGACGATCGCCTCTATCTCCTGGCTGGTGGTGCTGGCCCTGATCAACCAGCACGGCGTCACCATCTCGGCGGCCAACGGCGTGTCCAACAAGATCCGTGACTTCTGTCAGCTCTTTATCTCCGCCCTCACCACCGGCGGCGGCACCATGTGCGCCCAGTGCCTGGGAGCCCGCCTCTTCGACCGGGCGGAGCAGGTGATGAAGACCTGCCTGAAGCTGGCCCTGGCCCTGGCGGCGGTGATCATCGTGGTGGCCGAGCTCTTCGCCCCTCAGTTCGCCATGATCTTCACCCCCGACCCGGAGGTGCAGCGCTGGGCGGTGATCAACCTGCGCATCGAGATCATCTGCCAGCTGTTCTATGCCGCCATGTTCGCCTACAACACCCTGGCCACCGGCTCGGGCCACACGGTGTTTGTCATGTGGAACTCCTTCCTCAACTGCATCGTGGTGCGGCTGATCCTGGCGGTGATCCTGAACCACTTCTTCGGCATCTACGGGGTCTATGTGGCCTGCGGCATCGCGGTGTCCAGCTCGGTGCCGGTGTGTGTGTGGTTCTACCGCTCCAAGCGCTGGATGACCATGAAACATATCCGATAAGAAAAGAGGTCACGCTGTGTATTCCACAGCGTGACCTTTTTATGCTTCTGACTTCCGCCCCCGGCGGGCCAGCCAGGCCAGGGCCGCCCCCGCCGCCGCCAGGCTGAGCCACTGGGAGGTGGACAGGGGCCCCAGAAAGCCCCGGGCCGGATCCCCCCGGAAAAACTCCAGCGCAAAGCGCACCGGCGCATAGAGGAGCAGGTAGGCCGCCAGGCTCTTCCCCGGCGGAGCCGCCCGGCGGCTGTACCGGAGCAGGAGGAGGAAGATCACCCCCTCCGCCCCCGCCTCCCACAGC
>ERZ1090860.469-NODE-470-length-24045-cov-8.709712_pt1 | contig 24045 bp, 7 predicted proteins | sample MGYA00478483_ERZ1090860 | MGnify/ENA primary metagenome ERZ1090860 (study PRJEB33644, sample SAMEA5815741) | chicken gut metagenome | biome: Chicken; feature: Gastrointestinal Tract; material: Caecum | place: Ireland | collected 2019-01-01 | study: A study of the...
GTCCGGGAACCAGCGCGCCCACCGGAGATGCCGCGCCTCTGGCAGCTATGGGCCTTGCCCTGGGACTGGGAGCGGCCGGTGCCGCGGGTCTGGTTCTGTACCGGAAACGGTTGAGAAGATAAGATCAATATAGCCTGAATACGGCCCCGGAAGAGATTCCGGGGCCGTATACGGTTCTGTAGGCCGAAAAAAGGATCTGGGCCGCAGCAGGCACTTCCCTGAGCGGATCGCGGAAATTCCCGAAATCAGTCAGGTGGAACAAGAGATTTAGTAAAAGATGTGTTTGTTTACCAGGAAAATATCCTAAAAAGGAAAAACGCGAAGGGCTCAATTCTGTGCGGAATACGGAAGAGAAAAGAAAGTTGTGCGAAAATCGGAAGAGAAGCGCCGAAAATTACAATACCTATGTAAAAATATGGAGAAAAAAGAAATGTAAACGGGAAAATATCAGGAATAATATACAAAAACGTTCTGGGAAGAATATCGGAATTATACAAAAAATACGCCGGATCACAGGAAAATAAAGAAAAAATTGCCATTCCGAAAAACGAACGCTGGTTTAGTAAAACAATAGTAAAATATAGGAAAATCAATAAAGGAGGGAAATTTATGAAAACCAAACGCCTGACGGGATTTTCCTGCAAGGCCATGACAGCGGCCATGGCGTTCTGCCTGTCTCTGGGATTTGCCTTTACGGTTTCCGCGGAAGAAGAATCGGGAACCATTATTCCGGTGGAATATCCCGGCGACGGACAGGACGCTTCCCCGGCTATTCAGTCAGCCATTGAAAAGGCAAAGCGGGTGAATGGTCCGGTCACCCTGCAGTTTGAGGAGGGAAAGGAGTATGAGGTCTGGCCGGAGACCTCCTATCACACAACAGGATACTATGTTTCCAATTCGGCCACCCAGGGAGAAAATCCCCAGGGTGAGAGGTGGAGCGCTATCCTGCTGAAGGATATGGAGGATGTCACCATTGACGGCAACGGGTCACTGATGCTGGTTCACGGAGTGATGACTCCGATTCTCATTGACCACAGCGAGAATATTACCTTTAAAAATTTTAATCTGGATTACGCGCGGCCTACAGTCTCTGAATTTACTGTGCTGGAAAAAGGGGCCGACTATGTAAAAGTCCAGGTACATGAGGATTCTCTCTATGAACTCCAGGATACCAACAACGATCAGCAGTACGACAACATCCGCTGGGTGGGAGAGAAAACGCTGGCGGATGACAGCGCCAGATACTGGAGCAGCAACGCCACTTTAATGCAGGAGTATGATCCTTTTAATGAGACCCTGCGCCGGATCGGTATGTACGGCTACGGAAGCAGCATTACGGATCTGGGAGACAACGTGCTGCAGTTCTCCTTCCCCGGAGGTTCCAGCTACCGGGAGGGCTGCACCTATCAGGTCCGGGACGGCGTCCGAAACCAGGTGGGAACCTTTATCCACAGAAGCAAAAATGTGACCCTGGAGGACTGCGGCTTCCACTACATGCACGGTCTGGGAATCGTGGGACAGTATTCGGAAAATCTGACCTTTACCCGGCTGGAGTGCGCGCCCAGAGAGGAGACCGGAAGAACCGTGGCCAGTTTCGCGGACTTTGTACAGATCTCCGGGTGCCGGGGAGATGTGGTGATTACCGACAGCCATTTCAGCGGCAGCCACGATGACACCTTCAACATCCACGGCACCCATCTGCGGATCGTGGAGGTCAATGAAGCGGAGCAGAAGATCAAAGTTCGCTTTATGCACAGCCAGTCCTGGGGATTCCAGGCCTTTGAGGCGGGAGATGAGATTGAATTTATCAACGGCAGCACGCTGATTCCCTATCAGAGAAACGCGGTGAAAAGTTATACCCGGCTCAATGATACGGACATTGAACTGACCCTGGAGGATCCGCTGCCGGCGGGTATTCAGCAGAATTATGACGCGGTGGAAAATATTACCTATACTCCTAATGTCACCATAAAGAACAATCTGTCGGAGTATGTGCCCACCAGAGGCGTTCTCTGCACCACCAGAGGAAAAGTGGTGATCGAGGGCAACACGTTCAAGAAGCAGGGGATGGCTTCGATCCTGCTGGAGGACGACGCCAGAGGCTGGTTTGAGTCCGGGCTGATCCGGGATATGACCATCAGGAACAATACTTTCATAGACTGCGCGTCTCCCCAGATTCATTCCAATCCCCAGACGGCGGTTCTGGATCCGGAGCAGACGGTACATTCCAATATTACGGTGACGGGCAATACCTTTACCGGACAGGCGGTGAATATCAGTGCCATCAGCACGAAGAATTTTACTGTTACGGATAATCAGTTCCCGGAAGCCGGAGGAAGCATTTCCCTGAACAGCTGCAACGGTTTTGAGATCAGCGGAAATGAAAACCAGACGGGTGTGAACGCCAGTAACTGTATCAATGAAAAAAGCCTGGCCTCCTTCCAGGTGGACGCGGTTCGGGAGATAGAAGATATTTCCAGGGAAGGCATGACCGCCACGGCCAACAGCGAGTGGCCGGGGGACGGCGGAAGCAATCCTCCTTTCCCGGCCCAGTATGTGCTGGATGGAGATGACGATACTTTCTGGAGCACCAGCTGGGAAGACATTCCGGAAGATGATATTTATATTGAATTTGATCTGAACGGAGAAAAGACTTTTAATACCCTGAGTTATCTGCCGCGGGTCAGCGAGACGAACGGACGGATTCTTCAGTACGAGATTTACGCCGCGGGGAAAGACGGCAGCTACGGTACGGATCCTATCGCGGAAGGATCCTGGGCCGACACGGCGGAAGTAAAATACGCGGAGTTCGATACGGTGACTACCGGTAAAATCAAGCTGGTGGTAAAAGAAACCAGTATGAGCTGGGACAATAAGAAAGTCGTATACTGCTCTGAGATCGGATTCCACAACAGCAGCCGTACGGCGGGAGAACTTCCCATAGGAAGAAAGGCACGGCTTTCCGCGTCTGCCAGCGGAGCAGCCGGAGCTCTGACGGATCTGTCTTTGGCAGAATTTACCTATGAGAGCAGCGATGAGGCGGTGGCCACGGTAGATCAAAAGGGAGTGGTGACGGCCAAAGCTCCCGGCACAACGGAGATCACCGTGACGGTCAGCGCCTGGGGAACCACCCTGAAAGATTCCGTGACCCTGACTGTGTCGGAAGAAATGTACACAGGGGCGGAAACGATTGAGATCCGGGAAATTTCCGGGGAAGCCGGAAAGGATCTGCAGCTGACCGCGAAGGTGACCCCCGCGGAGGCTGCGGGAGATGTAAGGTGGAAGATTGATTCCGTCTCCTCCTCAGAGGGAGCCCGGGCGGAGATCCAGGAGACCACCGGAATTCTGAATATGTCCGGAGAGGGAAGAGTGACGGTAACCGCGTACTCTCTGAATAATCCCTCTGTGAAAGACACCGCGGACATACTTTTCCGAAAAGAAGACAGCCAGATGACCAGAGACTGGGAATGGATCCGGGAGAATCCCTCCATGCACTGGATTGATGAAAACGGAGATTTGAACATTACTCTGGAAAAGGCGGCCATCTGGGTGGAAAATTCCGCCAAAAACATTCTGACTGTGCCGGTGGAGGAGGAAGACTTCGAGATTGTCACCAGAATGAATTTCAAACCGCAGAAAGACTACACGGAGGCCGGACTGATCCTTTACGGGGACGACAGCAACTATGTAGTACTCACCCGGAAAGCACATTCCGGCTACGGCGGAAATATTTACAGCATGATTGCCCGGGTGGACGGAAATCCCTGGGAGAGTCCCGCGGAGCTCAAAGTATTTGACAATGAGGACAGTACGGTTTATCTGAAGCTGAAGAAGGAAGGAAATCTGTACTCCGGATACTACAGCGTGGACGGAAGCCAATGGAACCCCATTTATGAAAACAGGGAAGCGGACCTGGGAACCGCGCCGAAAGCAGGCCTCATTGGCTACGTGGCAGGAAGTGTCACGGAGACAGCGGTCTTTGAAGAGTTCTCTGTAAACGGAGAGGACTATGCCCTGGAAGAACTGGGAACACCCGTCAGCGCCGGGGAGGCAAAGATTACAGCGGTGGCCCCCTCCGCAAAGCGGACGGTGACAGAGGGAACTTCCTTTGAGTCCCTGCGGCTGCCGGAAACCGTACAGGTGACCTGGGACGGAAGCTATCAGGAATCCGTGCCTGTCATCTGGACAGCCGATGGCTATGACAGCCGAAAGACCGGCACCTGCACCCTGACCGGCACCCTGGAGGGAATCCGGGAAGATGCCTTTGCTACAGAAGAAAGGCCGATGATCCAGATAACCGTTACGGCGGACAAAGAGGCACTGAAGGAAGCCGTAGCGGAAGCAGAAGGAAGACAGCAGGCCGCTTACACACAGGAAAGCTGGGATACTCTGGAGGCAGTGTTGGAGGAAGCCCGGACTCTTCTGGAAAACGAGGAAGCTTCCCAGGAGGAAACCGACGCCCTGACCCTTCGGGTTCAGGAAGCGGCGGAGCAGCTGCGGCTGGCAGTCACCTACAATGGCCTGAAAGAGAGCCTGGCTGAGGCAGAGAAGCTGGCGGAGGAGACGGCGGAGCAGCTGTACGCCTCTGAACAGCCGGAGGGAGACCGGATCCATGGATTCTATTCCGCGGAAAAACGGGAGGCCCTGCTGACCAGCGCCGAAGAGACGGCGGATTTGCTGGCGTCCTGGAGCGAACTGGAAGAACTGGGGAATGTAGACGAACTTCTGACTGAGAAAGAAAAACTGCAGATGACAGAAGCCGGAGCGGTTTTCATTCAGGATCTGGAGGAGTTCCGCAATTCCCAGGTGAAAGTAGATACGGAAGAACTGAAGCTCCTGCTGGAGGACGCGGGTCAGCTGGAGGAGAGCAGCTTTACCGCGGAAACCTGGAAGGTTTTCAAAGAAGCGGTTCAAAAAGCGGAAAAGATTCTGGAGTCCGGAAATTACAGCCGGAATACAGCGGAATCTCTGGAACGGGAAATCACGGAGGCCATGGGACAGCTGAAAAGAGTCTTTACGGTGACGATTGCCCCGGGAGAAGGCGGCATCGTGACCGCTGACCCGGCAGGCCCTGTGGAAGAAGGAAGCACCGTGACCCTGCGGATTCTCCCGCAGGAGGGATATGAGCTGAAATGCCTGATTGTCAACGGACAGGCGGTGCAGGTGACCGGCAGCCAGTATCTGCTGGAAGAGATCCGTTCTAATATAGAAGTGGCAGCGGAATTCCAGAAGATCAAAGAGGAGCCGGAGCCCACGGACACGCCGGAACCTACAGACACCCCGGAGCCCACGGACACCCCGGAACCCACAGACACGCCGGAACCTACAGATACCCCGGAGCCCTCTGATACCCCGGATCCCACGGATACACCGGCTGTCACCGGAACGCCCGGAACCACGGACAAACCGGGAACCGGCGGTCAGGGCGGAAGCGGGAATACCGGAACCGGCAGCGGAAGCCGTCCGGGAACCAGCGCGCCCACCGGAGATGCCGCGCCTCTGGCAGCTATGGGCCTGGCCTTGGGACTGGGAGCGGCAGGAGCCGCGGGACTGGTTCTGTACCGGAAGCGGGTGAGAAAATAAAATCAACATAGCCTGAACTGCGGCCCCGGAAGCAATTCCGGGGCCGCATACGGTTCTATGAGCAGGGTTCCGCTTTTTGCACAGGCGGGTATAAATGACGGAAAAGTCCGCATAAACAGGTTCCATTTTCTGTACATTTATTTTTAAACGCTTCCTGAAAATGAAAGCATTGTAAAAAACAGAAGAATATAATGTAAGAGTCTCATAACTTTTTGTGATTTTGCATAGACCGGCCGGGCCGCGGACAGCGGATCCGGCCGGTTCCAGAAGGGAGGAGAAAACATGCGGAAATGGAGACGAGGCATGGGGATCGCGCTGGCCGGCATGATGGCGGTTCAGATCTGCGGGACGGTTCCCGGTATCGCGGCTGAGGCGCAAGATCAGCAGGGAGCGGATCTGGGAAGCGTTCAGACAGAGATCGTGGAGATCGGCAGTGATGTGTGGGAGACGCCGCTGATCCCTGACGCTGCAAAGACGCTGAGCGGTGTCAGCGAGACAGAAATAAACCTCAACGAGACCACCGGGGACGGGACATGGAAATTCCTGTATGATATTCCGGACTATACGGCGGAAAACGGGGTGCCCTATCCTACAGAAGAAAATCAGGATTTTGATTTTTCTGCCTGGAGCGACAAGAACTGGCAGAATATCATCGTTCCTGGTGAACCTCTGATGCAGGGCTTCGATATTCTGACCAACAACGAGTATTACTATCAGAGAGAGATTACCGTGCCGGAAGATTTTAAGGGAAACCGGGTTCTGGTTCGTTTTGACGGCGTGTACAGCAATGCCCGGGTATGGATTAACGGAAAGTACATCCGCACCCATGTGGGCGGCTTTACCACCTGGGACTGTGATATTACAGAGTACGCGGCCCCCGGTGAGACGGTGACCATGACCGTGGGCGTGGCAGACATCCATTCCAATGTAAAAGGAATCTGGAATCCGGATGGAGCAGCCCTCAACAATCCGTCTAATGCCACCAACTACGCCCACCATAACATTGGAGGCATTCTCAGGGATGTATCTCTGGTAGCGGTACCTTACGATTACATAGCCAGAACCTATGTGGAGACAGACTTCGATGAGAATTTCGTCAACGCGGATTTGGAGGTGACGGCCCAGCTTGGGCTGGTTTCCGGTGACGCGGAGCTGTCCGTGGAGCTTCTGGACGAGGAGACCCTGGTGGCGGAAGGCACTCTCGCTTTTGAAAGGGAGGGCGGGGAGCTGAAAAACCTGCCGGAACTGGTTCGGGAAGCCACAGGCCTGCTGGAGGAGAACGGGGATAACCTTTATGACGACAAAGCGTCCGGCCAACCGGGACAGTATTCCCGGGAAACCTATGAGAAACTGGAGCAGGAGCGGGATCAGGCCCTGGAGCTCCTGGAAGAGTCTTCGGAACTGACAGAAGCGCAGAAGATCACCATCCCGGTGGAAGCTCCGAAGCAGTGGGACGCGGAGCATCCCAACCTGTATACCCTGCGCACCACTCTGACAGTGGACGGGGAGATGGTCCAGGTCAATGAAGAGAGAATCGGCTTCCGGGAGATTCATTACGGCGGCCGGGACGGCACGGATGTCAACAAGGTTTACGTGAATGGAAAAGAAGTGAAGCTGCGGGGAACCTGCCGCCACGATGTGTCCGATGATCTGGGCCGGTCCATGACCCGGGAGGAGTCCTACCAGGAGGCGCTGGCCTATAAAAAAGCCAATATCAACTTCATCCGAACCTCCCACTATCCGGCCTCCGAGCATCTGCTGGATGCCTGCGATGAGCTGGGAATTTATGTGGAGCAGGAAAACGCGGTCTGCTTCCAGAATCCGGGACTGCTTATCGGTAAATATGAAGATTTTGTAGTACAGTTTACCGAGATGATTGAGCGGGACAGAAACAGGGCGTCCATCCTGATCTGGTCTCTTGGCAACGAGTCCAACTATAACGAAGTAAAAGATAAATCCGGCGGCAATGCCTTCCAGACAGAACACGATTACCTGAAGGATGTGGAGACCACAAGACCCTGCATCTTCAGCTGGCCAAACACCGGAGAAAGCACGGATTTTGCCGACATTTACAGTGAGCATTACGCTAATGTGACCGGAAATATGGGACGGGCGGACAAGCCCAGGATCCACGATGAATACGCCCATATTGCCTGCTACAATCTGGACGAGCTTCAGCGGGACGTGAATGTGCGGAACTTCTGGGGCGAGAGTGTCAAAATCGGCTGGGAAAATATTTTTGAGGACGACGGCGCTCTGGGAGGAGCTCTCTGGGGAGGCATCGATGATGTCTTCTACATTCCCGATGGAACCACGGAACGTTGGCAGTCCCACTCCAGCGGACAGACTGCCGGATACGGCGAGTGGGGCAGCGTGCTGGATGCCTATCTGAGAGAAAAACCGGAAGCGTACCTGACCAAGAAAGCCTATTCTCCGGTGCGGGTGGAGGAAGACAGCTGCTATACAGAAGACGGAACTTTGTACGTGCCGGTGAAAAACTGGTTTGACCATACAGATCTGAATGAGGTGGAGGTGGAATTTACTTCCGGTGAAACCAGCGGCCGGATCCGGATCCAGGAGAGCATCGCGCCTCACAGCCAGGGAATCATTTCAGTTCCAGGCATTGACGGCTCCTCCAATACAGTAAATCTGAAATTTTACACTGCGGACGGCATTATGGTGGATGAGTACAATGTACAGCTGGCGGCTGTTCAGTACAGCTTTGCTCCTGCAGGCAGCACTCCGCCCCAGGTGACAGAGTCAGAGGATGAGCTGATCGTCAACGGAGAAAATTTTGCCCTGGTATTCAGCAAAACCACCGGTCTCATCACTTCCGGAACCTTTGGCGGGGAGGAGGGCGCTCTGCTGACCGGAGGCCCGTACCTTCATATCACCGGAATCAATCTGGGAGCGTATACAAAAGCCGGGGAAAATGGAATTTCCTGGAGCGAATCCCAGGATGGAACCGGTGTGATTGTAACCCTGAAGGGAAGCTACGAAAACGGACAGGGAGTACAGTTTGATGTGGGGATTTCCGGAAACGGAATTATCACCACGGATTATACTCTGACCACGGCTCCCGCGGAGGGAAGCTACAGCGAGGTTGGAATCAGCTATGATATTCCCTCGGATATGGAGAGCGTCAGCTGGCTGCGGGACGGCCTGTACAGCGCGTATCCGGAGGATCATATCGGCAGAAATGAGGGAACCGCTCTGAAAGTAAGAGAAGGAGCGGCGGAACATCCGGATCAGTACGGAGTGGAACCCTCCTGGTCCTGGAAAGACGACATGAAAAACTATTTTGTGTACGCCACTGATGATCCCAATAACGGTCTGGTCACCAATGATTTTAAGACCATGAGAGAGAATGTTTACTATTATAATGTAAACTACGGCGCAGGAGAAGATGCCCCCCGGATCAGCGTAGAATCCCAGGACGCGGATGTGGCCGCAAGAGTCCAGGTTTCCTATGACAAAGCCTATGTAGATGACCGGGATCCGTCGATTCGTTATGAAGGCGGATGGGATACCTACGACAGCGGCAGTGATTATCAGGGAACGGAGACTTTCAGCACAGCCCTGGGAGCGGCCTGTGAATTTACCTTTACCGGTACGGGAGTCCGTTTCATTGGATCCAAACAGGCAAATACGGGAAAAGCGGAAGTTTACATTGACGGAGTATTTCAGCAGGAGGTAGATACCTACAGCGATCTGGGCACCCAGCTAAAACAGTCCCTGATCTATGAGATTGACGGGCTGGAAGAAGGGGAGCACACCATCCGCCTGGTGACTTCCGGCGGAAACGCGGACTGCATCGTAGTAGATGCTTTTGAGGTGCTGAATTCCGGAGAAAGCGGCTCCAAAGAGAAAGCACAGCTGATAATTAACAACCAGTGGTACTATCCCAATCTGTCCTGGGGGAATTATACCGGCGTGGCCGGAAGCCTGGCGGAGGGTTCTCAGGGAACCGCCACGATCCGGCTGACCAACGGAAGCAATTTCACTTCGGAGACCATTCCCTCGGTGTCCAGTGTGAGAATCGAGGAAGAAGAGGGAGGAATACTGCGGGCTTCCTGCGAAATCCGCAACGCCGAAGAAGGAATGGAACCGGTCTACCAGTGGTATCGGATTGCCGTGGGAGATCCGGATTTCAAAGCAGAGCCCATGGAGGGACAGCAGGCGGAAACTCTGGATAAAGAGGGACTGAGCGGATATAAAGTGTACTGCGCGGTCTGCCTGGAAAAAGACGACCGGCAGACAGAGCCGGTCAACAGTAATATCATAGATGTGGATCCGGATTCGTATCAGATCTACGATGCGGTGGCGGAGACCGAAGGGCTGCAGATCACCGGAGAAAGCGGAAGTGATTATACCATTGATCAGGGGGCGGCCTGGACCGCCAATGCCTATGGACAGTCCTACCTGTATCTTCTGGATCAGGCAAGGGAGGCGGCGGTTACCTTCCATTTCTACGGAAAAGGAATCCGCTGGACAGGCGCCACAGAGGCCAATCAGGGAATCGCGGAAGTGATCGTAGACGGAGAGGATCCGGTGAAAGTGGATCTTTTTAATGCCAATGTCAGCCATTCCGGACAGTACAGCGAAGTGCTGTTTGAGAAGACCTGGGAAGAGGCAGGGGATCATCAGATCACTGTGCGCTGGACAGGAGAGAAGAATGAAAACGCCACTGCTTCCAATGTTTGTGTGGACGCTTTTATTGTCCTGGGAGGCGAAGCGGCTGCTGCGAATGTTCTGAGTACAGAAGAGGAGCAGGCTGCCGATCCTGCGGCAGCGGAAGCGGATCCGCAGACAGAAGAGGATGGTGAAGCGCAGAGCATTTCCGGGGAGACAGACGCCCTGAAGGGAGGTATCCGCGGAGATCTGCTTCAGGCTGTGAAGACAGCGCCGGCCATACTCCGGGCTGCGGAACACTCAGAGATCGATACAGCGATTGAGGAGCTTTCTCAGGCCATTGCGGACTTTAAGGCATCACGGATCGATGGAATTCCTGTGGAGAGCATCAGCCTGGATGTAACGGAATTGAGCCTGAAAATCGGTGAGGAAGCGAAACTGACAGTGACTGTAACGCCGGCGGATGCCACGGATCAGGCCGTGACCTTTAAAAGCAGCGATGAAACAGTGGCTGTGGTGGAAGCCGATGGTACAGTAAAAGCAGTGGGAGCCGGAGAAACGGTGATTACAGCGGAGTCTGCAGACGGCGCTCACCAGGCATCCTGCAGGGTAACAGTTGCTGAAGAGCCGGAACCCACGGACACCCCGGAGCCTACAGATACGCCGGAACCCACCGACACGCCGGAACCTACAGACACTCCGGAACCTACAGGTAACCCGAAACCCTCTGATACCCCGGATCCCACGGATACACCGGCTGTCACCGGAACGCCCGGGATCACGGACAAGCCGGGAACCGGCGGAACCGGAACCGGCAGCGGAAGCCGCCCGGGAACCAGCGCGCCTACCGGAGATAACACGCCTCTGGCAGCCATGGGCCTTGCCCTGGGACTGGGAGCGGCAGGAGCCGCGGGACTGGTTCTGTACCGGAAACGGGTGAGAAAATAAGAAGTGTAACCTACGGGACATCAAACCAGCAGTGATGCAAGTGTTGAGTTATTAGACTCTCGCGGCAGTCGCCAAATGGACATGCAAACACAAAGTGAATTGCCGCTTGCGGCAAGAGAATGCAGCCCAGGCTGTAACCGCTTGGTTCGTTGCTCGCGGGAATAAAAAGATGCGGAACTGCCGCACAGACATTTTGTATGGCAGTTCCGCAAACCTTTACAGGAAGAGAGCGGTTTAATAATGAAATTGTTTCCGAATCCAGTTCATAAACATCGGAACCCATGTTTCCACATTGATGTCTTTTGGGGCTTTATAGTCTGTTACATCGTTTGCCAGAGCGGTTCCGTGAAGTCCGTACTGAAAAACGTGAAGTTCACACTCCACATGATTGCGGTAACAGGCATCGGCGTATGCCAGTGCGTTATGCGGATCGATAATCTGATCCTGGGATGTCTGCCAGATGAAAGCGGGAGGAGTATCGGAAGTTACTCTGCTGGCGGTATTCAGTTCTCCGGCTTTTTCTGAGAGCACAATTCCTCTTGGCTCATCGGTGATTTCAGAATTGGTGATATCTAAAAAATACGTAGGAGCATATGCCAGCATTAACGCGTCAGGACGGTTGCCGCGCGCCGGGATATTCAGCCGTTCCGCAAGCCCGGGTGTATTCCACTGTGTTCCCACAACAGAAGATAAACTTCCGCCGGCTGAAAAACCGCCAACAATAACAGCATTGGGATCAATGTGATATTCCTTAGAGTGCTCCCGCAGATACCAGATTGCTTTTGAAACATCTTCCAAGGGGTTCGGCATACGGGAATATTCCATGACCGAATAGTAAAGAACAGCGCAGTGAATTCCCTGGGCATTAAATGCCATGGCAATAGGCTCTCCTTCGCGGTCAGACTGAAAGCCGTAGCCTCCTCCGGGTAAGATTAAAAACACCGGTCGTTTTTCGGGCTGCCAGGCTCCGTTTTTGTAATATTTTTGCGGATAATAGTCCAGGAAGTATGTATTCATGTACACACGTCCGTCTTCTGTGAAGTTTATTCTTTCATGAATCATAATGTCTCCTTTTACAGCCCTTGAACGGCTAAATTCATGATATTCATTTCTGTAATTTCTTCTTTGCTCAGTTCTCCGGTTTTTTTGCCGCCTGCCAGGACAATCACACGGTCTGCCATAGCGATAAGTTCCGGCATTTCGGAAGAAATCATAATGATAGCCATGCCGTCTGCGGCCATTTGAGCCATGTGATTATAAATCGCGTTTTTAGCGGCAATATCAATTCCTTTTGTAGGTTCATCTAAGATCAGAATGTCCGGATGAACAGACATCCATTTTCCGAGAATCGTTTTTTGCTGATTGCCGCCGGACAGTGTCTGAACTTCTGTGTAAATGCCGGGAGCGCGAATGTCCAGGAGATCAAAATATGTTTCGGCATTTTCACGTTCTTTTTTGCTGTTCATTATGCCATGTCGGGACAATTGAGGTAGCTTGGCCAGGCAAATATTATGTCCTATATCCATGACACCAACAAAACCGTCCTCTTTTCTGTTCTCAGTGACCATGGCAATTCCCTGTTTTACAGCATCTGTGGGAGAAGTTATTTTTACCTCTTTGCCTTTGATGAAAAGTGTCCCGCCGGCCTTTTTCCACTTTCCAAAAACAGCGTTCATTAACTCGCTGCGTCCCGCTCCCACTAATCCGGCAAATCCCAGTATTTCCCCTTTTCTGAGTTCAAAGCTTACATCTTTGACGATGAAACGTTCCGGCGCCGTGGGGTGAGCTACATAGAAATGCTCTGCCTTTAAAATCACCTCCCCGGAACGATAGGTCCGATGGGGGTACATCTGATCCATATTTCTTCCCACCATATCTTTGATAATGGTGCCTCTTTCCACATCCTGAATCCCGTAGGTTGAAATTACTTTTCCGTCCCGCAGTACAGTTACCCGGTCCGAATTCTCAAATACCTCCTCCAGCTTGTGAGAAATGAGAATGCAGGTAATCCCCTTTCGCTTCAGTTCATGAAGAATCTGGAATAAATGGGCAGATTCTGTTTCAGTCAGAGAACTGGTGGGTTCATCCAGAACCAGAATAGAGGGGTGCTTCGCCAGGGCTCTGGCGATACAAATGAGCTGCATCTGACTGGTGTTCAGCGTCCTTAAAGGAGCGTAAACATCCGCCTCCATATGAATGGTTTTCAGTGCTTCCTTGGCTTTTTTATACATTTTTTTCTTGTCGATGAAGGGCCCCTTTTTGAGAGGCCATGCGCCAAGCATTAAATTTTCACCTACTGTCAGATCAAGGTGCATACTGATTTCCTGGAAAATCATAGCAATGCCGGATTTTTCAGAATCCGCGGTGCTCTGAAATTCTTTCTTTTCCCCGGAAATATAAATATCACCTTCGAAGGAATGGCAGGGATAGGCGCCGCTTAGAACCTTCATCAGCGTAGATTTCCCGGCGCCATTTTCGCCAACCAGTGCCAGAATTTCTCCTCTTTTTGCATAAAAGGAGACGTTGTCCAGGGCTTTGACACCAGGAAATTTTTTAGTGATATGTTTCATTTCAAGAACTATTTCCTGTCTATCCATAGATTATTTATCCTCTGCTTTTGCTTTTTTTCTGGAGCCGCCTATGTTTTTCTGCCTGAATACATCAATCGAACATGCCACGATCATGATCAGACCTGTGGCCAGATCCTGCCAGTAGGCGGACAGCCGCATAACTACCAGAGCGTTTTTGATAGTTTCCAGTAAAGCAACGCCTACGATCGCTCCAATTACACTTCCGCGTCCGCCCATAATGGAACATCCGCCAATGATAACTCCGGCCGGAATTGTCAATTCTTTTCCGTCTCCGGCGCTGGCCAGAGCCGACCCTACGCGGGAAGCCGACAGAATTCCGGAAAATCCGCAGAATACTGCCAGTAATACATAGAGGCTGATTCGTTTGGAACCTGTCTTAATACCTGCCAGTCTGGCTGCCTCATCGTTTCCGCCTAATGCCATAATGGAGCGGCCGTAAATCGTATTGGAAAGAATAATGTGAAAACAGACACAGACAGCGGCGGCAATTAAAATGACAATAGGGATTCCAGCGGCAGTGCCCTGTCCGATCTGACAGAAGTTTTCGTCCAGGGGATAAAAAGGATTTCCTTTTGTAGTGACGTAGACGCATCCCTTGATTACATACTGCATGCCTAACGTGGCGATTACAGAATTGATGCCCACCTTTACAACCAGAAGCCCGCTGGCCAGGCCGAAGGCGGCGCATAAGCCAAGGGAGAATACAATGGCCAGCGGCCAAGGGATGCCGGAAACCATGCAGCCTCCGGCAGCCATGCCCCCAAGAGTAATCATTGCTCCGCAGGATAAATCAAGATTTCCGCTGATGATCATGAAAGCCATGGCCCCGGAAGCAATGATAGAAAAGGCAATGCTTTTAATCAGATCAGTTATATTTGCCGCGCTCATAAAGTTCGTGTTAAAACATGTCGCTACCAGACACAGAGCGATCAATATAATAAAAATGGTAAATTCCTGTTTTTTTACAAGATGTTTTATCCGCCCCATAAGATTACTCCTATTCTGATTTTACTCGAGACCAATGCTTTCCGCGTATTCATCCGCAGACGCGGCGTCTACCGGGACAGTGTCCGGTATGGTGATTTCCTCAAATGCCTCTCCGTTTACGTAGGCGTGAGCATTCAGGATGGCCTGATATCCCATGGTATAGTAATCAAGACCGATGCCTTTGTCGATGCCGCCGTTCCGGATATAATCAAGTACCTGCTGGTCAATGCTTAAAGCCAGAGAATAGTATTGGTCTGCTGCGCCTTTTTCAGTCAGAGTCTGAGCAATTCCTTTTGGAACAGTTCCGTCCAGCCCGACAAAACAATTTACTTCCGGAAAGCCGGTCATTACCTGGCTGGTAACATCTGCGGCGGTTACCGCGTCCGCGGCATTCTGAACGGTGATAACTTCTATGTCAGGATATTTTTCAGCAATCGTATCTTCAAAACCGCTGATCCGGTCAATGTAATTGGTGCCTGTGATATCCATGCCGATCATACATACCTTGGCGGAACCATTGGATAATTCAGCGGTCTGTTCCGCTAACGCGCAGCCCAGCTGGTAATTGTCCAGGCCTACATAGGAGAAACGTCCGCAGTCCTCATTGTCTGTATCGATCAGGCATACAGGGATATCGCTGGAAATTGCTTTTTCAATACCCGCAGTGATGACATCCACCACAGCGGTTGTCACGATTAAATCGTAACCGGAAGCAATGGCTGAATCCATATCTTTGACCCATTGCTCCAAATCCAGGGAAGCCGGCCCCACCATATTTACTGTATAGCCTACTTCCTTGCAGGCGGCTTCCATTCCGGCCAGCGCGTTATTCCAGTTTGTATCCCCTGCCGTAATGGGGCAGACAAAGGCAACCTCCAGTGCTTCGTCAGTCTGCTCTGTTTCTGAGGAAGAGGAAGGAGGCTTTTCCTGCGAAGACCCAGAAGAAGATTCCGAAGATCCGCATGCGGTCATAGATATACCGATTGCCCCAATCACTAACAATGCCAGCGCTTTTCTTTTCATAACGTATATCCTCCTTTGACTTTTGATAAATTTATTATAGTATCTTGTATTGATTGTTTATACAGCAAATAAATATTATAATATCTGGTTTTTGACTATTTTTTTGGAATGCAAATGCATGGAAATGAAATAAATGGAAAAAACAAATGATTTTTACGGGAACAATATATAAAATATAACAATTTTGAAGCAAAAGTTTTGACAAAACAATGAAGAAGAGATAAACTATTAAAATGTTAAAGCGATGACTGTGTGTGTTGGGACGGAGGGCGCAAATGATCGAACTGCAAAAGGCAAGTTATAGAAAAGATTTTTCGTTTGAAATTGATTATGGAGCGGATCAGGAACTGCAGGTTCATAAAAATCTGGAACTATTATATGTTCTATCGGGCTGTGTCAATGTACAGGTAAACGGCAAATCACTTTCTCTGAAGGAGGATGATTTATTGGTCTTAAACGCATATGAAGTGTATCAGATTCATTATCAGATGAATTCTCATACATTATCATTGTTTTTAGGGCAGGGCATCCTTGGAGAACACTATCACAGCTATCAGTGCTGTTCTAAAGAAGCCCCGGATCCGGACACATTTGCAGTGCTGAAAGGATTTTTGGCGGACATGTTTCGGTATTATAATAAAGACTGCGAATCTAACCGCGAGGAGATTTTCAGCAGGGCACATCAGATGCTGGCGTTTTTGCAGATACACTTTGACGATCCGGGGCATCAGGCTGCTCCGCCTAAGAAAAATCTGGAATTGATTGATCATGTACTGCGGTATATTAATGAAAACTACACCCTTCATCTATCTTTGAATCAGCTGGCCAAAAGATTTTTTGTATCAGAAGCGTATCTTTCCAAAGTATTTAAAAGATATTTAAAGATCCCTTTTGTCCAGTATGTAAGAGAACTTCGCCTTCAAAATATATATTTGGAACTGCTGGACAATAAGCAGGAGAAGAACATTACGGAATTGGCTGTGGAGTATGGGTTCTGCAACGCGAACACAATGATTGCGGCCTTTAGAAAGAAATATGGAACTACCCCCGGAAAAATAAAAAAGAACTCTTCGGGTTCCGGACAGATTATGGTCAATCTGAGCGGAAATATTTTCGGCCGCTTTATGTCTTATGCCAGTGATTATGAAGACGCGGTTAAAAAACGGAAAAAGCAGATCAGAAGCTGTGTTTCTGCCAAAAAAAGCGGCATTATAAGAAATGAATCTGCCTTTCAGCTGATGAATGTGGGATGGGCCAAAGAACTGCTGCTAAAAGAGATACAGGATCAGGTTCATTTGTGCCAGACACGGATCGGATTTCGATATCTGCGCTGCCATGGTATTTTTGATGACGATATGCATGTGTATTCCGTGGATGAACAGGGGTGTGAGAAATATAATTTTTTTTATGTGGATCAGGTGTATGATTTTCTTTTACGTGAACATTTATATCCCTATGTTGAATTCGGATATATTCCAGCTGCCCTGTCCTGTTCCGGAAAAAAGTATTACTGGAATCAATGTGTTATTGGCAGCCCTGAAGACATGCGAAAATGGGAAAAACTGGTGAGTACATTTCTGCTGCACTGCATAAAACGGTATGGGGCATCTGAAGTTAGAAAATGGAAATTTTCTCTTATCAGCGGACTGCATGTCTTTTTGGGAGGTTATTCATTTGAAGAATATATCCGTCTGTATCAGGCTACGCGTCATGCGGTAAAATCCATTGACCCTGAATTGCAGATGGGAGGTCCCGGAATTCAAATGGAACTTTCTTTGCAGAAAACAAACAATTTGCTGAAGCGATTCCTTGAATATTACCGAAAATATCAGTGTATGCCGGATTTTCTTACCTTCGAATTTTTTCACGGCATTTATAGTCAGGACAGTAAGTCTTTTATGCGCAAGGCTGCCTCTCACAACCAGGAACCCATGATGCTTTCTGAAAATCCTGATTACATGGATGAATGCTTGAAGGAATTAAAGAAAATTTTGAATCAGGAAAAGGTGAGAGAAGTGCCGATCGTTTTAGAAGCGTGGAATTCTACTTTGTGGCAGCGGGATCTGACAAATGATACCTGCTTTAAAGCGGCATTTTTGTTTAAAAATCTTTTGGAAAACGGGAAAGAGATTCAAATGATAGGGTACTGGGTTATGAGCGATCTAATGGGAGAATTGTTTGGGACGGAAGAAACATTCCATGGCGGCTATGGTTTGATAACCCAAAACGGGATACCCAAAAGCGGATTTAATGCCTATGTTCTGCTGCGTATGCTGGGAAGCACGGAGCTGCAGAGAAGTGAGGAAATGGTTATAACAAAAAGCAGCGATACAGAAATACAGATCGCGCTTTACAATTACTGCCATTTCGATGCATTAACACGCCAACACTTTTTTGTGGAGGGAAGTAAGACCAGCCGTTATCTGGGGTTTCAGAATGAAGGGGTAAATGAGTATGAAATAGATCTGGAGCTACAGCCGGGGGACTATCAGATTACGCAATATGTGATTGCCAGAGGAAGGGCATTTGGAAGCGGCTATGATGCATGGGTACAGATAGGAGCCCCGGATTCCATCGATGAATTTCAGAAAGATTATTTGACTGCGCTTAGCCGTCCCCATTATACCTACAGCGTGAGAAGCTTTCCGGATGGAAAAGCACATTTGACCTATCAGTTAAATCCACATGAGGTATCGGTTATTTGTCTGCATAAGGTTTTGTAAGCAGATCTGCCGTTTTTTGTACATTATTTTTCTCCTGCTTCCTGAAAGTGAAAGCTTTGTAAAATTTACAGGCATATAATGAAGGTGTTTTAAGGATTCTTCGTGCGGAAGCACAGCCTGCCGGGACCGTGAGCGTCAGCCTCCGGCAGGACCACAAGGAAAGGAGAAAAAGGAACGTGCGAAAATGGAAACGAAGCGTGGGCATAGCCCTGGCGGGACTGATGGCAGTCCAGATCAGCGGCGCGGCGCCGCTGGCCGCCCCTGAACCGGCGGAGGACTCTGCCGGAACCCTGGGAGCGGTACAGACAGAAACGGTAGAGATCGGAAGCGATGTACACGAGACGCCGGTGATCCCGGACGCTCCGGTAAGCGTGCCGGGAGTCAGCGAGACGGAGGTGAGTCTCAATGACACAGAGGGAAATGGAACCTGGAAATTCTTGTACGAGATTCCGGACTATACCGCGGAGGACGGGGTGCCCTATCCCACAGAGGAAAATCAGGATTTTGACTTTACTGCCTGGGAAGACAAAAACTGGCAGGACATCCTGGTTCCCGGAGAACCCCTGATGCAGGGATTTGATGTGCTGACCAACAACGAATACTACTATCAGAGGCAGATCACGGTGCCGGAAGATTTCGCGGGAAACCGGGTGCTGGTCCGCTTTGACGGAGTATACAGCAACGCCCGGGTGTGGATCAACGGGAAACATATTAAAACCCATGTGGGCGGCTTTACCACCTGGGACTGCGACATTACGGAGTATGCCGCTCCCGGAGAGACGGTAACCATGACTGTGGGCGTGGCGGAGCTGTATTCCACCACCAAAGGCATCTGGAATCCGGAAGGCAAAAGCGTCAACAATCCTGCTAATGCCACAGAGTACGCCCATCACGATATGACGGGAATTCTCAGAGATGTATCCCTGGTGTCCATACCCTATGACTATATCGCCCGTACCTACGTGAACACGGATTTTGATGAAAATTTTGTCAACGCGGATCTGGAAGTGACCGCCCAGCTGGGACTGGTTTCTCAGGATGCCACCCTGAAGATTGAACTGCTGGATGGAGAGAATCTGGTGACTTCCGCGGAAACAGAGTTTCAGAGAAACGGCCTGGAAGTAAAAAATCTTCCGGAGCTGATTGAGGAAGCAAGTACCCTGCTGGAGGAGAACGGGGATAACCTGTATGAGGACAAAGAGTCCGGCAAGGCAGGCCAGTATTCAAAAGAAGCCTATGAAGCGATGGAACAGGAGCGGGATGAGGCCCTGGCTGTGCTGGGAAGCGAATGCATGCTGACAGACGCGGTGAAGGTGACCATTCCGGTGGAAGCTCCCAAACAGTGGGACGCGGAGCATCCCAACCTGTACACCCTGCGCACCACTCTGGTAGTGGACGGGGAGGAAACCCAGGTCAATGAAGAGCGTATCGGTTTCCGGGAAATCCAGTACGGAGGAGCGGACGGCACGGATCGCAACAAGGTCTATGTCAACGGAAAAGAGGTGAAGCTGAGAGGAACCTGCAGGCATGATGTGTCTGACGATATGGGCCGTTCCATGACCAGGGAGGAATCTTTTGAGGAGGCCCGGGCATACAAGAATGCCAATATCAATTTTATCCGTACCTCTCATTATCCGGTTTCCGAGCATATGCTGGACGCCTGCGATGAGCTGGGTATCTATGTGGAGCAGGAGACCGCGGTCTGCTTCCAGGGACCCTGGGCGGATGTGGCCAGCAAATATGAGGACTACCTGCCGCAGTTCGCGGAGATGATCGAGCGGGACAGAAACCGTCCCTCCATTCTCATCTGGTCTCTGGGAAATGAGTCCAATTACGATAAGATCGCCGCTCAGTCCGGCGGCAATGCCATTCAGGCTGAGAAGGATTATCTCAGCGACGTGGATACCAGCCGTCCCTGTATCTTCAGCTTCCCGAACACGGGCGAGCCGGGGGATCTGGCGGATATCTACAGCGCCCATTACGCCAGCGTCAGCGGCGGCCTGGGCAGCAGCAAGGACAGCAAACCTACCCTTCACGATGAGTTTGCCCATATTCCCTGCTACAATCTGGATGAGCTGCAGAGAGATGTAAACGTGCGGAATTTCTGGGGCGAAAGCATTAAAATCGGATGGGAAAACATCTTTGAGACAGACGGCGCTCTGGGAGCGGCCCTTTGGGGAGGCATCGACGATGTCTTCTACATTCCGGAAGGCACTACGGAGAGATGGCAGTCTCATTCAGACGGACAGACCGCCGGCTACGGCGAGTGGGGCAGTGTGCTGGATGCTTATCTGAGAGAAAAACCGGAAGCCTGGATGACTAAAAAAGCCTACTCCCCGGTGCGGGTGGACGAGGATAACTGCTATGTATCCGGCGGAACCCTGTACATTCCGGTGAAGAACTGGTTTGACCATACAGATCTGACAGAAGTGAAGCTGGCGGTGACCACAGAGGCCGGCACGCAGGAATTCCAGATCGCCGAGAGTATCGCGCCCCACAGTGAAGGGGTGATCACAGCGGCGGCAGGCATCTCTGACAGCGCCGATACCGTGAATCTGAAATTTTACACCGCGGACGGCGTCATGGTGGATGAGTACAATGTAGAACTGGCCAAGACAGAGTACAGTTTTACGGCTCCCAGTGAGACGGCGCCCGCCATTGACGAGACAGACAGTGAGATCACGGTCAACGGTGAGAATTTCGCCCTGGTATTCAGCAAGACTACCGGTCTTATCTCCTCCGGAAGCTTCGGAGAAGAGGACGGCGCCCTGCTGACGGGAGGACCCTATCTCCATGTGACCGGCGCCAGCCTGGGTTCCTGGACCCCGGCGGAAACAGACGGCATCAAAGCGGAGATTGTTGGAAATCAGGCAGTCGTAACCCTGAACGGAAGCTACAGCAACGGCCAGGGGGTACAGTTTGTTCTCACCATCTCCGGCAACGGCATCATCCATACCCAGTACACGCTGACCACGGCTCCGGCTGCCGGCAGCGGCCTCAGCGAGGTGGGAATCAGCTATGACATTCCCTCGGATATGGAAAGCGTCAGCTGGCTGCGGGACGGTCTCTACAGCGCTTATCCGGAAGACCATATCGGAAGAAACCAGGGAACTGCCCTGAAGGCACGGGAGGGATCCGAAGAGAATCCGGATCAGTACGGAGTAGAACCCCAGTGGCCCTGGAAAGACGATATGATGAATTATTTTGTCTGGGGCACCGATGATCCCAACAACGGACTGGCAACCAATGATTTCCGGACCATGCGGGAAAATGTCTACTATTATAATGTAAATTACGGATCTGAGGAGGACGCTCCCAGAATCAGCGTGGAATCTCAGGACGCGGATGTGGCGGCGAGAGTAAGCCTGACCTATGATCTGGGCTACATCGACGACCGGGATCCCAGAATCAAGTATGAAGGAAGCTGGGCCACCTATGACTCCGGTTCCGACTACGCGGGTACGGAAACCTACAGCGGCGCGGTGGGAGATTCCTGCGAACTGACCTTTGAGGGAACCGGCGTGGTCTTTATCGGTTCCAAACAGAACAATGTAGGAAACCTGAAGGTGTATATCGACGGAGAATTTAAGGAAGAAATCGATACATACAGCAACCTGGGCAGCGGTCTGAAGCAGTCAGAGATTTACCGGATCGAGGGGCTGGAGAACGGGGAACACACCATTAAGATCGAGACCTCCGGCGGAAAATACAACTGCATCGTGGTGGATGCCTTCAACGTTATTACGGAGGAAGGCTCCGGCGCCAAAGAAGTATCCAAACTGGTCATCGACAACCAGTGGTATTATCCCAATCTGGGATGGGGCAACTATTCGGGAATTGCCGGAACCATGTCTGAGGGAATGACAGGCGCGGCGACCATCCGTCTGACTAACGGAAGCAACTTTACCACAGAAGTAGTTCCCTCCGTGTCCAACATGAAAGTAACCGACAACGGAGACGGAACGCTCACTGCCAGCTATGATCTCCGCAACGGAGATGAGAATACGGAAGTCACTCTCCAGTGGTATCGGATCCCTGTGGGCGATCCTGATTCCAAAGCGGCGCCCATTGAGGGAGAGAACAAAGAGACCCTGAACACCAGCGGACTGGAAGCCAACAAGGTATACTGCGTGGCTTCTGTAAAATACGGAGACAGAGATCTGGAACCGGTGAAGAGCAACACGGTGGAAGTAGGCATGGATTATTACCAGTACTATGATATCACTGTGGATTCTCCGGAGTTTACCTTTACGGGAACGGCGGGCACGGATTATCAGACAGACGCGGATAAGTCCTGGACAGCCAATGCCTACGGAAAGACGGTTACCTATCTTCTGGACACCGGCGTTCCGGAGAATGCCAGCGTTACCTTTACCTTTGAGGGAAGCGGCATCCGCTGGGTAGGCGGAAAAGAGAACAATCAGGGAATCGCCGCGGTGGCGGTTGACGGAGAGCCCGCGGAAATGGTAGATCTGTACGGCACGGCCACCACAGGCACCCAGGTCAATGAAATTCTTTACGAAAAGACCTGGGAGGAAGTGGGCGAACACACCATCACCATTACCCGCGCCGGGGACAGCAACCCCAGCGCGGTGGCGGCCAATATCAGTCTGGACGCTTTCATTGTTATTAACAAAGAAGTCGGCCGGGTGATCGTAGAAGATCTGTCTGTCTCCCTGGATGCAGGCGGACTGCTGCAGGCGGACTGTCAGATCCGCAACGGCGGAGAGGAAGATGTGGACTTCCAGTGGTACGCCAGAGAGGCCTACAGCCCAGAGGGCTATGCAAAAGAAGCATGGACCCCGGTGGAGGGAGCTGACGGAAGCAGCTGGCAGACTACCCCGGAGGACGCCGGAAAACTGTTCCGCTGCAGCGTGACTGCCGGCGGAGTGACCACCGACAGCGGCGAACTGCTGGTGGGAGCGGCTATGGTAGATGACACCGATGAAACCATCGCCTATCCGGAAGATGTGATCGCGGATGATACCTCTAAATCTTACCTGGCAAATTCGGATCCTTACAATGAAACAATTACCTATTTCCAGGGAGGCGAGCTGACCTTCACCTTCCAGGGAACCGGCATTGTATGGATTGCCGGACATGATACCGGCCCCTCATCTGCCAAAGTGTCCATAGACGGGGGAGAGGCCGAGAATGTGGAAATTCCGGGAGCAGGCACCTGGGCTTTCAATCAGTATGAAGTATACCGGGCGGACAATCTGGAGGCAGGCGCGCATACCATTGCCATTACTCCGGAGGGCGGCTATTCCAATCTGGATGCCTTTATGGTGCTGAATCCGGGCAGCGGCGCGGATGCTCAGGCTCTGCAGGCGGCCGGCACCGGCCTGCTGCGGAACTTCCGTCTGGCTCCGGTCCTGACTGCTGCGGACGGAGAGATACAGTCAGCCGACGGCACCTGCCAGGAAAAAATTGACACAGCCATCACGGAGCTTACCCGGGCCATTGAGGAATTTAAAGCTTCTCAGATTCCCGGAACCCCGGAACCCACGGATACGCCGGAGCCCACGGACACCCCGGAGCCTACGGATACGCCGGGG